>Ga0315268_10003139_pt1 | contig 18312 bp, 16 predicted proteins | sample C1_top_MG_FD_204535 | JGI IMG/M metagenome (GOLD analysis project Ga0315268, IMG submission 204535) | Sediment microbial communities from Yellowstone Lake, YNP, Wyoming, USA - C1_top | ecosystem: Environmental > Aquatic > Freshwater > Lake > Sediment | place: USA: Wyoming | collected 2017-08-01
CAATAAATCATCGAGTTAAATAAATTTTTGAGCGATGTCTGCATTATTTGGGGTTAATTAAATTTGGATATTATTTACTTCTTTAATATTTTAAAATTGACAACGGAGCAGTCAGTGGTTTAGTTTTAGGGTGAATAGTATTTCTAAATCTGTGACTATTTTTGTGATAAGTTTTATTTAAATAGATTTTGGGGCTTTGATAGTTCTTCTCCTAATAATTAAGCTCTAAATCACTATACCAGTTATAAAGAAGAGTTTCCCGACAAGGCCAAACCCTCCATGAGAAGGGGGCAAAAAGTGGTGGGTCTTAAAAGTAGAAGATGGCCGAGTTGTCGAAGGATAAGCCTTTGGTAGGGTCGGCTTTTTTGTTTTGTTAAAATAAGAATGGAAACCGGGTTATGCTTATAAAAGTGCTGTATCAAAACAATGAATATGATGCGGTTAATCCATTGTTTCTCGATAAACTAATCGCCTCGGGTAAAATCAAAAAAATTCTCCGTTCAGAAGGATGGGCAACTATAGGTATTGACCCTATGCGAGGAACTGGTGGTTATTATGGTGGCCCAGAAAGACGGAATAAATCCTTACTTGAATTATTGAAGGATGAAGATAAAACTAAAGAACAATTGATAAATGAATTATTAGAACTTCGCCAACGAATTGTTGAGTTAGAAGCATCAGCAATACGGCAAAAAGAGGTGGAGAAAGCTCTTCAAGAGAGCGAGCAGCGTTTTAGGCAAATAGCCGAAAGTTCTGGTGAATTTATCTGGGAAGTTGATGTCAATGGCTTATATACTTATGCGAATCCTGTTGTGGAAGAAATATTAGGTTATAAACCTGAAGAAATCATTGGTAAAAAACATTTTTATGATTTTTTTGATCCCGATATAAAAGATGCTTTAAGAAAAGCAGCTTTTGAAGTTTTTGCCAAGAAAACAGTTCTTAGAAATTTTATAAATCCTAACATACATAAAAATGGTAATACCGTTATTCTTGAAACAAGTGGATTGCCAGTAATAGATAACCAAGGGAATCTTCTTGGATATAGAGGCTCAGATAGAGACATAACTTTGCGTAAGAAGGCTGAGGTTGCCTTAAAAGAAAGTGAAGAACGCTACAAACGTATGGTCAGTGCAGTTACTACCTACACTTATTCAGTTGGAGTCAGGGAAGGAGTCGCAGTCTCTACTCAGCATAGCGTAGGATGTATTCCGGTCACAGGATATAATCCTGAGGATTATGAAGCCGATCCTTATTTATGGTACTCGATGATACACCCAGATGATCGGACAATGGTCGAAAACTCGACCAAAGAGATTTTGGCTGGACATGAGGTTTCTCCCATCGAGCATCGTATAATTCGCCGTGATGGCAAGGTGGTTTGGGTTCGCAATACCATGGTGCCTTTCTATGATGTAAATGGACGCCTCACCCGATATGACGGTATGATTGAAAACATTACCGAACGAAAACTTGCAGAGGAGAAAATCCAAGAGCTCAATAGAGAGCTTGAACAGCATATTTTCGAACTCACAGAAGCTAATAAAGAATTGGATGCATTTAATTACTCTGTCTCCCATGATCTTCAAACCCCGCTTATTGTAATTGGAGGACTTATCCGAAGGTTCTTGAAAGTCTATGATGATAAACTTGATGCAAATGGAATAGAAATGCTTAACACAATTCAAATGCATGCACAAAAAATGGAGAGACTCATTAAAGATCTCCTCTCTTTTTTCCGTTTAGGTCGACAACAGCTAAAATCAACAGAGATCGATATGGAAGCACTTGTAACAACCGCATTAGATGAACTCAACCCTCTGTCAGATGGGAGAATGATCAAATTTGACATAAAAATACTACCTCCCGGGTATGGTGACGCAGCATTAATTAAACAGGTTTTTATAAATCTCCTCTCTAATGCCATCAAACTCACCACTCCAAAAGACATTGCCGTGGTAGAAGTGGGCTATAGAGTGGAAGAGGATGAAATTATCTATTATGTAAAAGACAATGGTATAGGATTTGATCCTCAGTATGCAGATAAATTATTTTCCACCTTTCATCAGCTACCAAGTACAAAGGAATTTGGAGGAACAGGAATTGGACTTTCAATTGTCCAACGTATTATCAACCGTCATGGTGGGCGAGTATGGGCTGATGGGAAGTTGAATGAAGGAGCAACATTTTATTTTACATTACCAACACTACCAACACTCTCAGCTAAATGAAAGACTTCATAGGATTGAGTTAGATACTCTATTCAACCTATAATTTTCAATATTTCATTTCGTTAAAATTGTTTGTTTGTGCAATAAATAACTTAACAGAGAGTTTTTCTATCGTCAATTATTTATACATATGGAATTTTAAATGTTTAAAATAGGTAGAGATGAAAATCTTCGTTAAAGTTAAGCCGAATTCGAAGCAGGAAAAGATCGAGAAGATAGGAGAGAATAATTTCCTCATCTGGGTAAAGGAAAAACCGCAGGAAGGAAAGGCTAACCAGGCAGTAATAAAGGTATTAGCTGAGTATTTTGACGTTCCAAAATCTGAGGTAATTTTGCTAAAGGGTCAAACATCAAGAGAGAAGGTCTTTGAGGTCAAAAAGCCTTAAAGAATCAATGCTCGCAACTGCTGATTTTCTCATGCCACTGTTTTGCTTTATCGAGAATTTCTGATTCATCAGCCGTTGTAAGTTTTCCATCATTAACAACCACCTTCCCATTTACCATTACCATTTCAATATCAGAGGGCCTCATTGAATAAACTATGTGAGAGTGAATGTTGTACATCGGAATAAGGTGCGGTTTGTTGAGATTAGCCATAACAAGGTCAGCAGCCTTGGCCTTCTCAAGACTTCCTGTGACTTCTCCGAGACCCAGAACCTTTGCTCCCCATCTCGTTGCCATAAGAAGCGCTGTTTTTGCATCAAGGGCGGTAGGGTCTTCTGAGTAAGCCTTGTGAATCTTTGCGGCTGTGGACATCTCGCTCAGGATATTAAGGTCATTATTGCTCGCAGCGCTATCAGTGCCAAATGTTACCTTTACCCCAGCCTTCAACATCTTGACCACAGGTGCAATTCCTGAGGCAAGTTTGAGATTGCTCTCAATACAGTGAGAAACGCCAACTCCCCTTTTAGCAAGTATCTCTATCTCATGGTCTGTCAACCAGACACAATGAGCAGCAAGTACCTTATCATTAAGAAAGCCAAGACTTTCTAAATACTCCACAGGCATCATATTGTATCTATTTTTGATCTCCTCCACTTCCAATTTTGTTTCAGAAAGGTGGATATGAATGGGCACATCATAAGCATCAGCAACACGCCTTGCCCTCTTCAATGTCTCGGGCCCACATGTGTAAAGTGCATGGGGTGCAATGCATGGAGATATTAAACTATCTCCTTTCCAGCCCTTTATAAAGGACTCTGCATTTTCAAAGTACTCATCTAAAGTGCCGGCAGATTTTGTTGGAAAATCCAGGATACCAGCTCCTAAGACAGCCCTCATACCTATTCTCTTTGTAGCCTCACCTGCGATACCCTCGTAAAAGTACATATCGTTATAGGTCGTAATTCCTCCTTTGAGCATTTCGAGGCAGGCAAGCTCAACTGCATCTGAGATGAATTCAGGGCTGAGCCATCTATTCTCTACTGGCCATATATGATTTTCGAGCCATTCTTTTAAAGGCAGGTCATCAGCTATCCCTCTGAAATAGACCATCGCTGCGTGTGTATGGGTGTTGATCAGCCCTGGGAATACAACTTTCCCATCTCCCATGATAATACTCCCTGAGGTATATTTTCTGAGAATATCTTCGCGGGTTCCAATGGCAAATATCTTTGTGCCCTTTACAGCAACTGCTCCATCTTTGATAACAGAAATACCTTCATCCATCGGCAGGACATAATCGGCACTTATGATATAGTCAACATCTTGCATAACTATATTTTATTTAAATCCAAATAAGCATAACTGGTTTGAGCGGCATTAGAAATTTTTCGGTAACAGTTCTTAGGGAACTGTAGCGACTTACAGCCTCGACTGTTTGAGCCCGTAAGGTGAGTTTTGAGGCTGGAGCGGAAGGAGCTTAGAACTGTCACAAAATATCGCAGCAAGCGAGAACCGATTATGCTTATAAAAACCTCACTTTTGAATTGAGTGCTTTATGCTCTTCCAATCAGCCTTTCTGCTATCTGCACTGCATTAAGGGCTGCACCCTTTCTCAGATTGTCTGAAACTATCCACAGATTAATCCCTTTCTCAATAGATTCATCCTCTCTAATCCTTCCAACATATGTCTCATCCCTGCCAGCTACATTAATAGGAAAGGGATAAACATTCTTATCAGGTGCATCGAAGACTATTACACCTGGCGCCCTTGAAAGAATTGCCCTCACCTCATTGGCAGTAAGTTTTTTCTCTGTCTCAATATTCACACTTTCTGAATGGCCTCTGAATACAGGTACTCGCACTGTTGTTGCCGTAACCCTTATCGAGTCATCTCCTATTATCTTCCTCGTCTCATTCACCATCTTCATCTCTTCCTTCGTATAACCATTCTCAAGAAATTTATCTATATGTGGCAAAACGTTAAATGCTATCTGGTGCGGATAGACATTACATTTTATTTCCTTGAAATTGAGTAAATCTCTTGTCTGCTGTAAAAGCTCGTCAATAGCATTCTGACCAGTCCCTGAGACAGACTGAAAGGTCGTTACTATAACCCTTTTTATCCTCGATACATCATGTATTGGCTTTAGTACAACCACCATCTGTATTGTTGAACAATTCGGGTTCGCTATTATACCTTTATGCCACTTCAGAGCATCGGGGTTAACTTCCGGTACAACGAGGGGGACCTCCGGATCCATCCTCCACTGGCTTGAATTGTCAATCACGACACAGCCGGACCTTACAGCTATGGGTACCCATATCTTTGACCTCTCCGCTCCTGCTGAGAAAAGGGCAATATCAATCCCTTCAAAGGAATTCTCTTTAAGGACTTCTACAGATATCTCAGTATTTTTGAACCCCAAATTTTTTCCCTCAGAGCGCTCTGACGCAAAAAGCCGGAGACTCTCTACAGGAAAATCTCTTTCCTCGAGCGTTGTGACCATTTCATTACCAACAGCTCCAGTCGCCCCAACAACAGCAACGACGTAATTTTCCTTATTCTTTAGCATTAAACTGACCCTCTTTTAAGATTTTTGCCTCAGGACAAATTTTTGTCAAGGGCTGGTAAATTTTAATCTTGCTCTTTTTCCACCTTTTCTTTTTCTTCTTCCTCTTTCTTTTTCTCTATTGCCTCTGATATTTCTGCAAGACGTTTTACAACAAGATAATTGATGGTGCCTTCCGGATACGTTCCATCCTCTTTTAAATCACCCGCAGACCTGCCTGTAAGTATCTCGATGCCTTCTTCAACCCTATCTATAGGGTAGATAGTGAATTTCCCATCTTTAATGGCATCAACCAAATCTTTTTTTATCATGAGGTTTTTTATATTCCGCCTCGGTATTATTACACCTTGTTTACCATCGAGCTCCCTGAATTTACAAAGGTCAAAGAAGCCTTCTATCTTTTCATTTATCCCACCTACGGGTTGAACATCTCCATTCTGATCCATCGAGCCTGTAACGGCTATACCCTGTTTCAAAGGAATGTTTGCAATACTGCTTAGGAGGGTATATAACTCTGCGCATGTTGCGCTGTCACCCTCAACCATCTCATAAAGCTGCTCAAATGTTATAGATGCCGAAAGGCTTATTGGCTTTTTTGCAGCATACTTGCTTCCAAGATAGTTTGATATTATGAGTATTGCCTTTTCATGTATCTTACCACTCATTTTTGTCTCTCTCTCAATATTCACAACTCCAGCCTTGCCAGCATATGTCTTAGCCGTTATCCTGGAAGGTTTTCCAAAACTATAATCACCTAAGTCAATCACAGCAAGACCATTAACTTGTCCGATCCTTTCTCCCTCTGTATCAACAATTAGGGTACCTTCTAAAATCATCTCTCTCAAGCGTTCTTCAATCCTGTTTGTCCTGAATACCCTTTCATCTATAGCCTTCTGGACATGTTTTTCGGTTACAACTATACCATTGGATTTTGATGCCCAGTAGCTTGCCTCCCTTATGATGTCAGCGATCTCACTGAATCTCGATGTCAACTTATTTTGATGTTCTGCGAGTCTTGAACCAACCTCAACTACCTTTGCAACGCCTGTCCTGTCAAAGGGAAGGAGTTTTTCCTCCTTACACCTCGTTGCAACAAAAGAGGAGTACTTATGAACATTCTCATCTGTCCTATCCATTCTGCTGTCAAAATCGGACTTAACCTTAAAAAGTTCCCTGTACTCTTCATCGAGGTTATAGAGGAGATAATAGAGAAAGGGGTTACCAACAAGTATAACTTTGACATCTAAAGGTATCGCCTCGGGTTTTAGGGTTGTTGTCGATATCAGCCTGTATTGCTCCCAGACATCCTCTATCTTTACCTCTTTATTACGAATCGCTCTTTTCAACGTATCATAGGCAAAGATGTTTCTTAAAAGGTCGAGGGCATCGATAACGATATAACCTCCATTTGCCTTATGCAGTGAGCCCCCTTTAATCATCGCAAAATCTGTCATTGCCATACCATATTGAAACTTATGTTCAATTCTACCGAAGAGATTGTAATAAGTAGGATTGCTTTCAAATACACAGGGCGCACCCTTGCAATCCTTATTGTTAACGAGAACATTTACGGTGTACCTTGTGAATGTAGGCTCTGCCTTTGGCAGTTTCATAAAGGCAAGTGCAGGAGCCTGCTCTTCTTGAATCTTAAAATCAGCGAGGTTTTCGAGTATATTCTCTTTTACATCTTTGAGATATGAAATAATCTTTTCATGTCCTCTGTATCTACTTTCGAGCTCCTCAATAAGATGACCTATTTCGGAGAGGGCTGCCTCCTTTTCAAGCGCTGCAATTTTATCTTTAACCAATTTTTCAGCCTCCCGAACTACATGTACAGCATCATTAAGCTTCTCCTGGAGAGTCTTACCTATCTCGTCTATCTTTTTCCTCGTTTTTTCATCAAGTTGATCATATTCTTCTTCTGTCAGAGGCTCTCCTGTTTTCTTAACAGGTATGATTATCAGGCCGCTGACTGTCTTTCTAACTGAAAACCCTTTTGCCTGGGCCTCTTCTTCAAGGCTGGCAAAAATTTCTCTCTGTTTCTTCTGGGCCTCTTCTGTTATCTTGTTTTTCTGTTTTTCATACTCCTTTGATTCAAAGACCTTAGGAATTTCAATCTTGAGTACTTTGATGAGTTCTTCCATATCTCTCTGGAATGCTACTGCCATACCTGGTTCGAGAGAGACTGCCACAGGTGTATCAGGGTCTTTAAAATTGTAAACATAGCACCAATCAGGAGGTATAGGTTCGCTTAATGCCTTCTGCGCGAGGATTGCTTTTATAGTTGTCATTCTACCCGTGCCATTTTCACCAAGTAGAAATATATTAAACCCTGTGCTCTCGAGGCTCAGGCCAAAGTCAAGGGCATCTAAAGCCCTTCCCTGGCCTATAGTTCCTGTAAATACCGGAAGATCATCTGTTGTATTGAAGGTAAAAATATTCGGATCACAGCATTTATACAGCTCATCAATACTAAGTTTTTCAGGCATTTATTACCTCCTATTTCTCAAAAGTAATAGATAAAGAAAAGTATAAAATAAAAACTCTTTCGTTGTCACTCGTTACTGTCTTTAAGCCCTTGGGTGGTGTTTTGTATAAACCTTTTTTATCCTTTCCGTTGTTACTTTTGTATAAATCTGGGTTGTAGATATATCAGAATGGCCGAGCATCTTCTGGACTGACCTTAGGTCTGCTCCGCCTTCAAGCAAATGTGTTGCAAAGGAGTGCCTCAACGTGTGGGGTGAAAGCTCAATCCCACTCTTTTTACCCAAAACCTTTATCGCCTGCCAGAAACGCTGTCTTGTCATAGGTTTTCCTCTTCCTGTAACAAACAGATATGAAGATTGCCTCTTCTTCAAAATCTCTGGCCTCTGCTGATTTATATAACTCTTTAGCTTATCCATTGATCTCATACTGACTGGCACAATCCTTTCTTTTGAACCCTTTCCTAAAATCCTTAAAAAGCCAGCCGCTAAATTGACGTCCTCAAGTTTAAGGGAGACCAGCTCACTGACACGGAGGCCCGAAGAGTATAGAAGTTCAAACATGATATAGTTTCTTATATTGGTTGGTTTGTCAACAGATGTGTTGAGCTCCAAAAAAGATCTCACTTCAGAGATGCTGAGTGCCTTTGGAAGTCTTTCCCACTTCTTTGGAGCCTGCAGGTTTTCTGAGGGATCTTCTTTTATAAGATTTTCAGCAATAAGGTATTTGCATAAACCTTTAATAGAGGATATAAATCTACAGATGCTTGATATAGAGTAACCTTCGTCTCTTAGGGTCTCGATAAAATCAATGATATCGGCCCTCAAAAACGAGGTAACCCCTTTGTCTCTTGATAATAGGAAGTTCTGAAATTTTCTGAGGTCTAATGAATATGACTCAATAGTATTTTTTGAGAAACCTTTCTCTACTGCTATATATGTAAGAAAATCGCTGAGCTGTCTCACTAATGTTTTCAACAAAATTATCCAAAATTATCCAAAATTAATAAACAATCTTTATTTTAAACTTTTATACTTCGGGATTGTATATCTCCATTAACTCATCCGTGTAAGCACCGTCTTCTTTATAGATGTAAAGTGGCTTATCAACCTTTAACCCCACCTTAGCTCCTTGTACAGCTTCTATCAAAATCATCTTTGCCTCTGATATTTTATTTGAATGAACAAGTCTCAATCTTTTTGGCTCAAGACCTTTCTTCTTCATGATCTCTGTAAGTTCTGAAAGTCTGTAGGGGTGATAGACCATACAGAACCTTCCCTTTGCCTTTAAGAGATATGATGCTGCATCAATGAGTTCATGGAGCTTTAGTTTTATCTCATGCCTTGCAATTGCCTTCTCCTCCCCTTCACTTATTAGTCCGCTTTTAAACCTTCTGAAAGGAGGGTTCGATACAAGGAGATCAAATTGGTGTGAGGTAACAAGGGAGGGGTAGAGAGTTTTTATCTTTCTTAAATCTGTCTTAATTACTTTAATCCTTTCTTCAAGAAAGTTCAGGGCAATATTTTTTTCTGCAAGTGCGGCGAGACTCTCCTGAATTTCAAAGAGAACAACCTTTGCATCAGGGTATTTCTTTGCGAGGAGAATTCCTACAATGCCAGACCCAGCGCCAAGATCACCTATTCTTCTCGCAATCCTCAGGTTTACAAAACTATAGAGGAGAAGGGCGTCCACCGAAAACCGATATCCTTTTCTTGGTTGATATAACTTTATATCTCGTATACTGTCAAGGGTAAAATCCATAAATATTAGTACAGATTGTTCATAAATTGTCTCTTTGTATCTCCAGAATGAGACTGCGTTTGAGCGGTTTTATTTTCTTGAAAGAACATTTTGTTTTTTCAAGAAAATTCCTCGGTCTACGACTCGTAGAGAGGTCCAGACAGATGTCGGGACCGAGAATGAGCGATAATGCAGTCTCCTTCCCAAAATGTAGCCTGTTGTATAGGTAATCTGAATTAACCCAAATAATGCAGACATTGTTCAAAAATTTATTTAACTCGATGAATTATTGGGAATATCTTTATTCGTTATATCCATAAAAATATTCCGATAACCATCAGTTAAAAGTACACTAAGGTATCGAAAAATAAATTTTTTCGCAACATCTGCATTATGTAAACACATTTTTTGGGTTAAGAATCAAACGAAAAAGGCCATGTTTAAACATGGCCTTTGAAATTTTTATTGGTATTGTTAGTTACCTAACAGCTTTTCTTTCCGCTATATACACCCTCGCTGTTGCCCTTTCAATGGCTGATTCTGCTCTTGCAAAATCTATCTCTTCCATCTTCTTGAGTCTCTCCTCCGCACGCTTCATTGCCGCCTTTGCTCTCTCCACATCAATGTCTTCAGACTTTTCAGCACTATCTGCCAGAATAGTAACCTTATCTGGCCCAACCTCTGCATATCCACTATTCACAAAGACATACCTTGTTTCATTGCCTTTTTTATAGGTAAGCATCCCTATCTTGAGGGTAGTAATAAAGTGTACATGACCAGGGAGAACTCCAAACTCACCCTCACTTCCAGAAGTAGTAACTTCATCTACATCGTCACCTAAGATAAGGCCATAGGGTGTCACAATTTCCAGTCTTAACTTATTTTCCATATCTTAATACCCCGCGTTTTACCTTAAAGTTATATTTGTCTGCTCCATCCGAGTTTCTTTCCCTTTTCTTCAACCTCTTCTATGGGACCCACCATGTAGAATGCCTGCTCAGGCATATCATCATATTTCCCGTCTAATATTGCCTTGAAGCCCTTTATCGTATCTTCGATCTTGACATACTTACCAGGTGAACCTGTAAAGGTTTCTGCAACATGGAAAGGCTGACTAAGGAACCTCTGGAGTTTCCTTGCCCTTGCAACGACAAGTTTGTCATCTTCTGAGAGCTCTTCAATACCGAGGATGGCTATGATGTCCTGAAGCTCCTTGTATCTTTGGAGTATATTTTGAACACCTCTGGCAACACTATAATGTTCTTCTCCAAGTATTTTCGGATCAAGGAGTCTCGATGCGGAATCCAGAGGATCAACACCAGGATATATGCCAAGCTCTACGATCTGTCTTGAAAGAACGACAGTTCCATCCAGATGGGTAAAGGCTGCTACAATTGCAGGGTCTGTGAGGTCATCTGCAGGGACATAGACAGCCTGCATGGAAGTAATAGAACCCTTATTGGTAGTAGTAATCCTCTCCTGAAGGGCTCCCATGTCCGTTCCAAGGGTAGGCTGATAACCAACTGCTGAAGGCATCCTTCCAAGGAGGGCCGAGACTTCTGCTCCTGCGAGCGTATATCTGAAGATGTTGTCTACAAAGACGAGAACATCCTGACCCTGGTCCCTGAAGTACTCTGCTACGGTAAGGGCACTAAGTCCCACCCTTGCCCTTACACCAGGGGTTTCATTCATCTGCCCATAGACAAGTGCAACGTTTGGAAGAACCCCGGAATGTTTCATTTCAAGGTAGAGGTCATTCCCCTCCCTTGTCCTTTCACCAACACCAGCAAAGACTGAAACACCACCGTGCTTCATTGCTATGTTATGGATCATCTCCATAATGATAACTGTCTTGCCAACACCTGCACCTCCAAACATCCCCATCTTGCCGCCCTTAACAAAGGGGACACAAAGATCAAAGACCTTAACCCCTGTCTCAAACTGCTCTGTTGTTGCTCTCTGCTCTGTAAAATCAGGAGCTGTTTTATGAATTGGGGAACGTTCAGACTCCCCTACAGGACCTGCCTCATCAATAGGCTCACCCAGGACATTTATCAATCTCCCAAGAACAGGTTTCCCCACAGGGACTGTTATGGGCTGACCCGTATCAACAACCTTCATGCCTCTTACAAGACCATCTGTTGAACCCATTGCAAGAGCCCTCACTTTATTCTCACCGAGATGGGCAACCGTCTCAAGGGTGAGATGCATTTCTGGTATCCCCTTTGCAGGGTCTCCTGGTTCATCTATCCTCATGGCATCGAGGATATCAGGCAACTCTTTTTCGAATTCTACATCAACAACAACACTTATTACCTGTGAAACTTTTCCTATATTCTCCATACCTTGTAACCCCCTATTCTCTAAATTAGATCTCTATTAAAAATACTTTATTACTTCGCTTTCAGTGCCTCGACACCACCGACAATGTCCATCAGGTCTTTTGTTATGCTTGCCTGTCTCAACTTGTTGGCGATAAGTGTTGTCTTGGTTATGAGGTCATCACAGTTCTTTGAGGCATTCTCCATAGCACTCATCCTTGCAGCCTCTTCAGCAGCAGAAGACTCAAGGAGGGCCCTATAAATTTGAATTTCTACATATTTAGGTAATAATCTTTCGAAGAGAATCTCTGCTGAAGGTTCATAGAGGAAATCACCAGTAATATAAACACCTTCACCACTTGTCTCCTCAGTCTTCAATTCCGCTATGGGAAGAAGCTTTACAATGGAAAGCTTTTGGGTAGCAAGGGACTTAAATTCATTATATATGAGCACAACTTCATCTATGGTCTCATTTATGTAATTCTCTATGATATCCGTTGCAATCTCCTGAGCATTAGTGTAAGTTATTCTTCCGGAGAGCCCAACCCAGGATTTCCTCGTTGTTAAATTTCTCCGGCGAAAGTAATCACGGGCCTTCCTTCCTACAGCACTGAAACTTAATTCAAAACCTTCTTTCTTTAAAGAATCAATATACTGAGTTGCACTCCTCAGGATATTTGCATTAAAAGCTCCACAGAGGCCCCTGTCAGAGGTCATCACAAGGACCTCCACAGTCTTTCTTGGCCTGACAGCAAGAATAGGATGTATCTCCCGCTCTGCGACCCTTGCGAGGTCAGAAAGGACTGTTTGCATACTTAGGGCATAGGGCCTGAAATTCAACATCCTGTCCTGGACCTTCCTCAACTTTGCAGCAGCCACCATTTTCATTGCCTTTGTAATCTTCTTCGTGTTCTGGATAGCCTTTATTTTCTTTCTTATATCTCTTAAGGTTGCCATCTATCCTCCATGCCTCTTATTTCCCATTTCTTACTTCCGCTTATTTATGGCTGAAATGACTTTTTAAAGGTTGTCACGGCCTCAGTCATCTTTGCCCTAAGGTTATCATCCAATGCCATCTTTTCCCTCAATTCCTTCTTGAGATCCTGTTTCTCTGCCCTGATATACCTGAGGAAACCTTCCTCAAAAGCCTTTAGTGACTCAATTGGCAGGTCATCAAGGAACCCCTGTGTTCCGGCATAGATGAGTATTATCTGATCATCAATTGGCATCGGGACATACTGGTCCTGCTTGAGAAGTTCAACCATTCTTTTCCCTCTTTCAAGCTGAGCGCGGGTTGCCTTGTCGAGATCAGAGGCAAATTGTGCAAAGGCAGCAAGCTCTCTGTACTGCGCAAGGTCGAGCCTGAGCATTCCTGCAATCTGTTTCATGGCCTTTGTTTGTGCAGCACCACCAACACGGCTGACGGAAAGACCGGCATTAATCGCAGGTCTTACACCACCGTAAAAGAGTTCTGTCTCAAGGAATATCTGACCATCCGTAATAGATATGACATTGGTAGCAATATATCCGGAAATATCTCCAGCCTCGGTCTGAATGACTGGAAGGGCTGTGAGAGAACCGCCACCATACTGATCAGACATCTTCGCAGCCCTCTCTAAGAGCCTCGAATGGAGATAGAATACGTCTCCAGGGTATGCCTCACGGGCTGGTGGACGCCTGAGAAGCAATGAAAGCTGCCTGTAGGATTGGGCCTGTTTTGAGAGATCATCGTAACAGATAAGGGCATGCATACCTTTATCCCTGAAATACTCGCCCATCGCACAGGCTACATAGGGTGCTATATATTGCATTGGAGCTGGTTCACTTGCTGATGCAGCAACGACGATAGTGTGCGCCATTGCGCCATATTGTTCAAGAGTATTCACCAGGCGGACGACGGCAGGTCTCCTTTGACCAACAGAACAGTAAATGCAGATAACATCTCCACCTTTCTGATTGATAATCGTGTCAATCATGATTGTAGATTTGCCTATCTGCCGGTCACCGATGATAAGCTCTCTCTGTCCCCTTCCAATAGGAATCATGGCATCTATTGCTTTAATGCCTGTCTGGAGAGGCTGGTTGACTGGCTGCCTTCTTATGATACCAGGTGCTACAACATCCACTTTTCTTGTCTCTTTTGTAGCTATAGGGCCCTTCCCATCTATAGGCCTTCCGATGGCATCCACAACCCTGCCTATCAATGCCTCGCCAACAGCCGTTTCCATAATCTTGCCTGTACGCTTTGCAATGTCACCTTCCTTGACAAGCTTATCCTCACCAAAGAGGACTGCTCCAACTGCGTCCTCCTCGAGGTTCAGGACCATTCCAACGACATTGTTTGGAAGATCCAGTAGCTCCGAAGCCATTGCATTTTCCAGGCCATATATCTTCACAACACCATCGCCGACGTAAGTGACAATACCAACTTCACTGACATCGACCTTTTTCTCGAAATCGGTTATCTGCTTCTTCAGAAGTTCACTTATCTCTTCTGTCTTGATTCCTTCAATAGCCATAATTTCACCCCTTCATTAGCTCATTTTTTAAAAGCCTCAACTGGCCTTTGATGCTCGTATCATATACGGTACTTCCGACCTTTATTTGGATCCCGCCGAGAAGGGAAGGATCCATTACGTACTCTATGTCAACATCCCTGTTAGTCAGTTTCTTCAGAGATGTACGCAGCTTATCTTCATAATTCTTGCTTATCGGTAAAGGAGTCATGACTACTGCTTTTGCCCTTTTCTTCTTTTCGAGATAAAGGCTTGTAGCAATCTTGATTATCTCTGAAAGGTGAATAATAAGCATCAGTTCAGTCAGGTGTAAAACAAATTTGATTACATTATCTGAAAGCTTAAGCTTGCTGGTAATCTGCTTTATTATTCTTTCTCTTTCTTCCGGAGTGAACTGCGGGTTGATAAGGAGGTTCTTAAACTCTTTACTTTTAACCATCAGGTCGTTAACCATGCTCAGCTCGGTTAATGCCTGAGGTGTTTTCTCAATGCCGACAGTATCAAGCAATGCCTTTGCATATTTCTTTACCTCTTTCAGCCTTTTCAATTACTACCCCCTATCTTCGTTATAGATTCATCGAGGAGCCTTTCCTGTTCTTCTTTTGTTAACTTCTCTTTCAGTTTCTTTTCTGCTAACTCAATCGCGATTTCCGCTGCCTCTGCCTTAATAGCCTCTTTTGCATGCTTGAGCTCATAGGCTATATTGGCTTTTGCCTGCTCTAATATCTTTTCTCTGAGCCTGTCGCCTTGTTCTACGAGGTTTTCACGTTCCACTTCACCAGATCGCCTCGTTAAAGAGAGGATCTCTTGTATCTCTTTATCCTTCTTTTCAAGCCGTACATCTAACTCTCTAAGCGCCTTCTCTGCAAGTTCCTTTGCCTCTTTTGCCTCTTTTAGGGTCTTTTCAATCATCTCGCTTCTCTGCTTCAAAAATGACTGAAGTGGCTTTTTACCGAATTTAAAAAGGATAAAGAAAAGGATTCCAAAATTAATAATCTTCCATAAATAGTCTTTAAAAAGGGATGCATGAGCCTCCCCTTCCTCTGCCCCGAAAGCAATAAATGCAAATACAAAACTTAAAATAATAAATGCCGACACAATAAATGCTGTTTTACCCAAAATTTTGAACCTTGAACACTGAACGCCTCTCATACTTTCACCAACTTTCTGACAATCTCATCAGAGAATTTATTAACCTCTGTCCGCAATGCCTTCCTTGCCCTTTCAACCTCTGCCTTGATATCTGACCTGGCCGAATCAAGTATTCCTGATGCCTCAGCCTCAGCTTTTGAGAGAACTTCTTTCTGTTTCTGCAGACCTTCAGCCCTGAGTGCTTCGAATATCTCTTTTGCTTTGCTTCTCGCGTCAGCGAGTTCCCTGTTTAATCGGGCAATGCTTTCCTCTCTCTTGTTGTTCATTTCTTTTGCAGCATCAAGAGAGCCCTTTACCGTGTCTTCCCTTTCTTTAAAGACTTTGAGAAGAGGTTTAAAGAGAATAAGATTTAAAATGAAAAGAAGTACAAGAAATTGTACTGCCAAGACAAAAAACCATTGATTAATTTCTAACATGTTATCCCCCTTCTAAAGGAGTACGTCAGGCCAAAAAAGCATATCACAGGGTAAAAAAGATTGTCAAGACTTTTATAGTTATAAAAAGAAGTTTTTTTAAAATTTTAGATTCAGCCCTCTTTTGAGGAATAGTAAGACCAGATAGTCGTGTTACAATACCTCCATGTTTTTCGAAAAACTCCAGATTTTAAAAGAAAAAGGGCTCCTCAGGGAGATAAAGGACCGGTTATCTCCGCAGGGTCCAAGGGTAAAATTTGGCAAGAAGGAATATATAAACTTCTCGTCAAATGACTACCTAGGCCTTTCCAACCATCCTTATATAATTGGTAGGGTTAAAAAGGCTATGGATGAATATGGCCATGGCTCTGGTGCCTCAAGACTCTTAGGTGGTGGAAGTATCCTTCATAAAGAGCTCGAGGATAAGGTCGCACAGTTTAAGGACACAGGGTCTTCCCTAATCTTCAATTCAGGCTATTCAGCAAACACAGGCATTATACCTGCCATTACGGATAAGGATATAGTGATATTCAGTGACGAACTAAATCATGCGAGTATTATTGACGGATGCCGGTTAAGCAAGGCAAAGACATTGATATACAGGCATAAAGATTTATCTCATCTTAGAGAATTGTTAAGAAAAAATAATGCAAAAAGGAAGATTATTGTTACAGATACAGTTTTCAGCATGGAGGGAGATATCGCGCCCTTAGAAGGAATTTTTGACATCTGTAAAGGCTACAATGCAACCTTATACATAGATGATGCCCATGGCACAGGTGTCCTCGGAAATGGCAAGGGTGCACTCTCACATTTCAACATTAAACCTGAGCCTTGGATTATACAGATGGGGACTTTTTCAAAAGCCCTTGGCTCTTTTGGGGCCTTCGTTGCAGGGAGTTCTGAAGTCATTGAGTGGATTTTAAATAACGCGAGGAGCTTTATATTTTCGACAACCTTACCTTCATGTATTGTAGCTGCATCCATAGCTGCACTGGATTTGATAGAAAAGGATTCTGAATTGATAAAGAGGCTTTGGGCAAACAGGAATGAGATAGTACGTCTTTTGAGGGACATTGACTATGATATCGTGGAGAGTGAAACGCCTATTATTCCCATAAGAACAGGGACTCTGGAAAATACGTTAAAGATATCAAGGTATTTATATGGAAGAGGTGTATTTGCACCGGCAATAAGACCACCCACGGTCAAAGAACCGAGAATAAGGATTACGGTAACAGCTTCACATACTCAAGTCGATATTAAAAGACTTATCGATGCTCTCAAAGAGCTACGAAAATAAAAGTAGGCTTAACCCGAATAATGCAGACATTGTTCAAGAATTTATTTAACTCGATGAATTGATGAATTATTGGGAATATCTTTATTCGTTATATCCATAAAAATATTCCAACAACCATCAGTTCAAGGTACACTAAGGTATCGAAAAATAAATTTTTTCACAACATCTGCATTCTATAAAAGCATTTTGGAATATATGGTGAGGGGATTTTTCATAACAGGTACAGATACAGGGGTGGGTAAGACTATTATAGCCGCCGCATTGATTCGTGCTATTAGTCTTTTAGGAATCAGGGTATGCGGGATGAAACCGATAGAGACAGAATGCCAAAAATCGGAAATCGGAAATCGGAAATCGGAAATCAGGGTGTTAATACCGTCTGATGGAATGTTTTTGAGAGAAATAGCAAGCATGGATGATTCCATAGATTTAATTACTCCCGTTCGTTTCGAAAGCCCTCTCGCGCCTCTCCCTGCGTCTAAGATTGAGAATATTCCCATAGATATAAAAAAGATAAAAAGGGCACATGCAGAACTTTCAAAAAAATATGAGGCAATCATAGTTGAAGGAATCGGAGGTCTCCTTGTTCCCATAAAGAGACACTGTTTTGTGCTTGATCTTGCGAGAGACTTTGGGTTGCCTGTTATAGTCGTTTCAAGGCCAGGCCTCGGTACAATTAATCACACTATGCTAACTGTAAATTGTGCGATCAAAGAGGGGCTCACTGTTGCAGGAATTATCATTAACTATAGCCGCCCACCTGAAGGCACGCTTGCTGAAAAAACTAACCCTGCTGTCTTAAGACAAATCAGCGATATTCCCATTTTAGGGATTTTTCCTTATCTTGAGGAAATAGAAAGTACTAGTATTGAAAAAACTGCTGTAAAGAGCCTGGATATCGAGAAAATCAGAACATGGCTTTTTTAAATAAGCTTTAAATCAATTAAAACCTTTTTCAGTTTTTCTTTGTTAGCAGAAGACATCTCGCAGAGCGGAAGTCTGAGATCTTCCTGTATCTTCCCCATCATCGCAAGGGCTGTCTTAACAGGAATGGGATTAGTCTCAATAAATATGGCTGTATTCAGTGGCTCGATTTTGTAATGTATTGCCCTTGCCCCATCATGCTGCCCCTTCATCCATAAAGAACACATCGTCGAAACGTCTTTTGGTACAACGTTTGCAGATACGGATATCACAC
>Ga0315268_10003140_pt1 | contig 18312 bp, 14 predicted proteins | sample C1_top_MG_FD_204535 | JGI IMG/M metagenome (GOLD analysis project Ga0315268, IMG submission 204535) | Sediment microbial communities from Yellowstone Lake, YNP, Wyoming, USA - C1_top | ecosystem: Environmental > Aquatic > Freshwater > Lake > Sediment | place: USA: Wyoming | collected 2017-08-01
GTTCAACGAACTGTTCGAGGCCAGCCGCCCGTGGATACGCGAGGACGAATTGCTGGTGGTGCGCGGCAAGGCCACGCTGGACGAATATTCCGGCAACATGCGCGTGAGCGGCGAAGAGGTGCTCGACCTGGCCTCTGCGCGCGCCACGTTCGCCAAGCGCCTGGACATCAGCTGCACTTCGCAGCAGCCGGTGCCGGTGGCCAAGCTGGCCGAACTGTTCAAACCGTACTGCGGCGGCAAATGCGCGGTGGTGATCCATTACCGCAACGGGATCGGCAGCGCGCAACTGCGGCTGGGAGAAGCGTGGAATGTGTCGTTGCCGGATGATTTGCTCGGCGACCTGCGTGCCTTGCTGGGCGAGGGCAATGTGCGGATTGCGTATTGACGATTTTGTGGCGCTATGCGCAGCGGCAATCACTGCCCCCTGAAGCACCCCGCAGGGTATTCATAAAACTCTAAGGGATGCAGAAATTGCAAAAATACCTTTTATGAATCGGAGTGGTTTTCGTAGGTCGGGATTGATCCCGACATGGCGCAACATAACCCCGTCGGGATAAATCCCGACCTACATCAGCTAGAGGTTTAAGACCAAGCGGTATGTTTGTAATTTCCTGCTAAGCTGCATTGTGGTGACGGATTAAATCCGCCACTTGTTCTGCGGGCATCGGTCGAGCTATATGGTATCCCTGTATTTCATCGCACCCGTCGGCGTGCAGGAAATCAAGTTGTCCCTGCGTCTCGACGCCCTCCGCAATCACCTTTAACCCAAGGGCGCGGGCCATCGCGATAATCGCCCTGACAAGTCCGGTGTCATTGGCGTCGGTCAACACATCGCGTATAAACGACTGGTCGATCTTGAGCTTGTCGATAGGGAAACGTTTGAGGTAGCTCAACGATGAATATCCCGTTCCAAAATCGTCGAGAGCAATCATGATGCCCGCCTGTTTGAAGTCTTGCAAAACAGCGCTGACTGATTCCAGCCCATCAACCAGAATGCTCTCGGTAACCTCCAGCTCCAGGCAATGCGGATCCAGTCCGGTCTCGTTCACGATGGCCAGAACACGCTGCGGAAATAACGGTTCCTTGAACTGGCGTGCTGAAAGATTCACTGCCATACGCACATTGGCCATTCCCTGCTCCTGCCACGCCTTTGCTTGCGCGTAGGCTGTGCGCAGAACCCATTCTCCCAGCGGAACGATCAGGCCGGTTTCTTCAGCAGTAGGGATGAACTGTGCGGGCGATATCATGCCTTTCACCGGATGCTGCCATCGCACCAGAGCTTCGACACCTGTGATGCGGTTGCTGCCGAGTTCAAGTTGCGGCTGGTAGTGAAGAATGAACTCGTTCTGATCCAGCGCGTGCCGCAACCCAGCCTGCAAGGCAAGCCGCGCTTCGGCACTCGCGGTCATGGATGCCGCATAAAACCGATAGCAGTTCCGGCCCGCAGCCTTCGCAACATACATTGCAGAATCAGCATCCCGCAACAGATTCTCAGTATTTCCGTCATCGAACGGGTAGAGGGTGATGCCCATGCTGAATGTCACAAATATCTCATGCCCGAGAATATCAAATGGCTCCTTGAAACTATCGACTACGTTTTGCGCCACTTGAATGACATCATCAACGTGTCCCATGTCCGCGAGAACCACGGCGAATTCATCCCCGCCGAAACGCGCCACCGTGTCACTGGGGCGGAAGCAATCCTGAAGTCGTCTGGCCGCCATTTGCAACAGCACATTGCCCGCCTCATGTCCCAGAGTGTCATTCACGTCCTTGAAATGGTCGATATCCATGAACATGATGCCCGCCAGGCGTTCCTTCCGGTCCGCCTCGATGAAGGCCTGGGAAAGACGGTCTTTGAATAGCATGCGGTTCGGCAGCCCCGTCAGATCATCGTAGTAGGCCAGATAGCTGATCCGCTCTGCCGTGAGCTTCTGGTCCGTGACATCATGGGCCAATGACGCGACACCGATTACCCGGCCGCTGGTGTCGGTCAGCGGGGTGTTATACCACTCGCAATAGATTGTCTTGCCATTCTTGGTGATGTTTTCATTGGTGCTGCGCAAGCCCCCTCGTCCTAGCAACAGGCTTTCCCAAATTTGCGAGACTTGGGATCTCGTTCTTTCCGAGAGTATCAATTCCATCGCATGGCGGCCAACGGCCTCCGCTTTCGTGTAACCGAAAATATTTTCTGCGGCGGGGTTCCAGTCCACGACCCGAAAATCCGCATCCCATTCGACCACGGCAAGCGGCGTCTGCTGAAAGTGCAGGGAAAGTCGTTGTGTCGATTCCTGAATTGCTTTATCGGCAAGTTTGCGCGCAGTGATGTCACGATCAATGCCGCGATATCCAAGGAGATTCCCATCGCGATCCAGGATGGGTGCGCCGCTGGTTTCCAGCACTACGATGCGTCCATCCTGGTGCAGGTTCCGGTTCTCCAGCGCCTGGAATGGCCTATGCTCTGCAGTAATGGCGGCAAATACGGGAGCAAGATGTTCTGCCTCATCCGCAGGCATCAGGTCGAAGGGGGTTTTGCCAAGCACTTCGGCTGGTTCGTACCCAAGCAGATCCTTGATCTTGGGGCTCGCATAGACATAACGCGCATTGGCATCGACCTCCCAGATCCAATCACTCGAACTCTCGACCAGACCGCGAAATCGTACCTCGCTCTCCTTGATTTCTGCCTGAGATGATGCGAGCCGCTGCTCTACCCGGCCAATCACCAGATAAAAAAGCCAGAGTAGCGCCCCACCCAGGCCGAACGCAACGCCGCTGGCCAACATAATGTCGCGCTTGCTAAGCATGCTGTGGGCGGTCACATCAAGCAGAAGCAGCATGTTCCCAACCTCGCGCCCTCCTGCATCGTTGAGTGGCAATGGGCTTATGCGAAATTTTCTCCCTTGATCTATAGTGGACCCCTCCGTCAAGACAATAATGCATCGAGTTTAAGAGGGTAACCTTCTTCATGCAGCGGAACGGCGCTGCCCCGGTTTTTGGTTTCTTTTTTTGTTTCTATTTCTGGGTGAGATTTTTCTTTCTCACTGTATTTATCCACAATCCTTGCTCCGCCTCCGCTTGCCGTCCGGTAGACCTGATCCGGTGTGTCGTAGCCCAGCGATTGGTGCGGTCTTTCCGTGTTGTAAAGCACAAAATACTCGGTCAATCCTATCAGCAATTCAGACATCGTGGCGTAGCATTTCAAATACACGTCTTCGTGTTTGACGCTGCGCCAGAGCCTTTCCACAAAGATATTATCCAGCGCCCGACCGCGCCCATCCATGCTGATCGCGATGCCTTTTTTCAACAGCACCCCAGTAAACGCTTCACTGGTGAACTGGCAACCCTGATCGGTGTTGAATATCTCGGGCGTGCCATAAGCTTGTAATGCCTGCTCCAGACAGTCCACACAGAATCCGCTATCGAGCGTATTCGATAACCGCCATGACAACACTTTGCGCGAGTACCAATCAATCACGGCCACCAGGTACACAAACCCGCGCGCCAGGCGGATGTACGTGATGTCCGTGCTCCAAACCTGGTTGGGGCGGATCACATTCACGCCTCTGAGCAGGTACGGATAAATCTTGTGCTGCGGGTGCGGGCGGCTGGTATTTGGCCCCGGCGCCATGCCGGCAAGGCCGAGTATGCCCATCAGCCTTTGCACGCGCTTGCGGTTGATCTTGTGCCCCAACCCACGCAGGTAAATCTTGATCTTGCGGCTGCCGTAAAACGGATGCCGTGTGTATTCAGCGTCAATCAGTCCCAGCAACGTCAGCTCCCGCTCGTCCGGTTTCGCGGCCATGTGTGGCGCATAGACCGTGGAGCGGTTGACACCGGCCAGTTCGCATTGCCGGGTCAGCGCCAGGGGCTCGATGGCGCCGACCCATTGCTTGCGATTTTCTACTGGCTGATCCCAGACTTTTTTTTGAGCCAGTCCAGTTCCATTTTCAACCGGCCAATCTCAGAATACAGACGCTCCGAACTGGCAGATGGATCGGCAGGTTTCGGGCCGCGCTTAGCATCAAACAGGCTTGATGCCTGCTCTTGCAGCTCTTTCTTCCACAAACCCACTTGCGTCGGATGCACGCCAAACTCCTGCCCAATTTGGTTTGTCGTCTTGATACCACGAAGCGCTTCCAGTGCAACCTTGGCCTTCAACTCACCGCTAAAATTCTTGCGCTTTGACTCACTCATTACCTGCTCCTTTTTACAGCAGGCTACCATCTTAATTTACTGTCTGAAAATTGGGGTCCACTATAATCCGATAGTTCGGTTTGTGCGTGAACTGGAAGGTCTTCCTGTGCGAGAGCTTTCTGGATCGCAGAGGAGGTGCTTTGCAGCGTCTGAAAAGCGACGACGCTGCTTGGCAGGAAATCCCATTTTCCATGGCGATGCGGCATGGTCATTCCGCGCTCCCAATCTTGCTGCGACAGGTAGCGTTTTTTGATGCTCACAAAGAAATCGATTCCAAGCGCCTCATGAATCCCATCCAGGATATGACCGATTTCTTCGCCCAATTCCATATATCCAATCAAATGCTCGCCATCCCGCCAGGGAATAACCGTTCGCAGAGTGAAGGTTCCCGATGGTTCAAGCTCCAAACCCGCAGCCAGCGTCCCTGTCGTTTCCGCTTTTTTGGTCGTGTATCGATCAATCACATCACCATGGCGCCCCGGTTGGTGCACCCGCAAAAAAACAGTGCGATCTGGGCGTATGAAAGCGAAGTGGGTAATGCCGTATTCCTTGCGCAGGTTTTCAAAAACAGGATTTGCACGATGCAATAATGCCTGCTGATCACCGGCGATCATGGCGCTTTTAAGCGCTTCATCCCGGGAAATAACCGCTAGCGTGGCGGAGAGTTTTTCGGTGTTGGCGCGTACAGCAGAGTTGACGGCACGTTGCGCAGCCAAGAAGGTGTTGTCTACATATTCTTCCGTATACTCGGTTTCCTGATGTGCATAGGTGTACAAGTGGAGGGCGGCGAACACTGCCAGTACCGCTGCCAGGGGGAGTAGCAGAACGGTCTTGAGGCTGCGTTGTTGGATGTGCGCGCTCATATTCTATTTTGATTGGTCTGTGAGCAGCAGCCGTGTAATGCGGTTGTCATCTGTCTTTTGCAGGTTCGTAAAGCGGCAAATATAAGGAGTAAAGGTCTTCTCCGAGAGGCCGTTGTTCAGCGTGCAGGGCGTACCGGGAAATTTTCATGTCGTCCTTCACCACATGCGCAATCAGCCATTTGTTCAGGAAATACAATAGATCATCCGGGAACTCTTTGTGATGGCCAATTTTGGCCAGCATCATATCCATCTGCATCAATAAATCTGCATGGATCAGCGCATGCTCGTCTACCTCCGGGTAATTCATTTCATACATCAGATTTTCTTCGCTATGGAAGTGGAATTCGGTAAATTTTTTCAATTCCAGCATCACTCGCCATACGGTTCGCTCCGACTGCTTGGTCTTGATGGCGATGTCCAGCTTGCGGCACAATAAAACGAATATGCGATGTTGCGTGTCGATCAAGTTGTTGCCCAGCTCCAATTCCTTTTCCCAATGTACGTACATCGCTTCGCCTTTCCATAAAGTCGGCATCGTCACAGTGCGCTATGCGCAATGCGCAATGCGCAATGCGCAATGCGCAATGCATGGGTTGTCGGCAAGGGCTGCTTGCAAAAACAGAATAGTCTATTAAAGTTTCTGTTCCGCGTAACAAGTCGCCATGGCAGAGATTGCACTTTACCACAATGGATTTTCAGGCTGGGTTTGGAAAAAGGTGTCGGGCTTGCCGGCCTGGAGGGAGGTCGCCGGTAATGGTGAGATAAACGTGGGGGCAAGGTGCGCATCGTAACCGCGCGCGCCATGCTTGTCAGCCGTCGCGGTTTTTATTTTGGCGACGCCAGCGGAGGGTCGTGCCGCCGAGATGAGTATTGCGCTCTAGCGCCCGGATTGGGAGCGCTCCGTGAGCACAAACAGCAAGCAGAGGCAGCCCGCAATCATTGCGGCCATTCCCATCTGCAGCAGTGTGCCGATTTGAAAACCCGCAAACCAGAAATTGCCGCTTATGCGCAGCGCGCCTGCCACCGCGCAAAGCAGCAGGCCGCCCGCTCCGGTCGCGCGCCCCATCCAAAGTATCAAATTATTCATGTGCCACTCCTTACATGTTCAGGGGGAAGTCAGCTTACTTGATTCTCATGCCCGGTTGTGCGCCTTCGTCCGGGCTCAGGATGAACAAGCCGGGCGCCTCGCCGGAAGCAGCGAGCACCATGCCTTCGGACAGGCCGAACTTCATCTTGCGCGGCGCCAGATTGGCCACCATCACCGTCAGGCGTCCCTTCAGATTTTCCGGATCGTAGGCCGACTTGATGCCCGCGAACACCGTGCGCGGATTTTCTTCGCCGATGTCCAGCGTCAGCTTGAGCAGCTTTTCCGCGCCTTCGACATGCTCGGCATTGACGATCTTTGCCACGCGCAAATCTATCTTGCTGAAGTCGTCGATCGAAATATAGTTCCCCTCTCCTCCCGGGAGAGGGGCTAGGGGTGAGGGAGCGCTCTGCGAAGTTGTAATCACTTTTCGAGCATCCAATTCCCACCAGATTTTTTCCAGCACAGCTTCGGTTTGCGCCAGCATTTCGTTGTTCCAAAAACGCAGCACATCAATACCTTTGGATTTCAGAAACGCGGAACAATTTTCATCATGGGCCTGCGCTTCAGCATGCTGTCCTCCATCCAGTTCTACGGCGAGGTTGGCTTCGTGGCAAAAGAAGTCCAGAACGTAAGAGCCCACCGGATGCTGGCGACGGAATTTTGCGCCACCTAATCTTTTATCCCTGAGCAATGCCCACATCAATGCTTCTGCATCTGTTTGTTCTAATCGCAGTTTCCGGGCAAATGCCTTGACGGATTCTGGCATGGGCAACTTGTGCGCTCCCTCACCCCCAGCCGGCTCCGCCCCCCTCGCTTCGCTCTCCCCGGTGGGCGAGGGGAGCGATGCGGCAGGCGCGGTTGCATGTTGCTGTGCCTCGCCATGGCGTGCCGGAGAATGAGAGTCTGCGGCAGGCGCCAGGGTTTGTCTGTTGGCTTCGACCATTGCTTCGATATGTTTCGGGTCGATGCGGGTCATCAGGTGCTGGTACGAATTGATCTTGTGGCCGTCCGGCAACAAGCTGTTTACGTCTTGCCATATCAGCGGGGAGATGTTTAGAAATGCTTCCACTTCTGCGGCAAGCTTGGGAAGCACGGGTTTCAGGCAGATGGTCAGCAACCGGAACGCGTTGATCAGTGTGCTGCATACCGATTGCAGTTGTAAGCTTTTGCCTGGGTCCTTCGCGATGTGCCATGGCTTTTCGCGGTCGGTGTATTCGTTCACGAGGTCAGCCAGCGCCATGATTTGCCGGATGGCGGATGAATAGTCGCGTGACTCATATGCGGTGCGGATTGTTGCGGCCTTTGTGATGATGGGCCCCAGCAATGCGGCGAATGCTTCATGGTCCTGTTTGAGCACGCCGTCAAAATTTTTCAACAGAAATCCGGATGCGCGGCTGGCGATGTTGATGTACTTGCCCACCAGGTCGCTGTTCACCTTCGCCACGAAATCTTCCAGGCTCAGGTCGATGTCTTCCATCGTGCCGTTGATCTTGGCGGCAAAGTAGTAGCGCAAATATTCCGGGTTGAGCCCCTGCTTCAGGTAGCTTTCGGCGGTGATGAACGTGCCGCGCGACTTGCTCATTTTTTCGCCGTTCACGGTGAGGAAGCCGTGCGCGAAAATCTGCGTCGGCGTGCGCTGGCCGGAAAACTTCAGCATGGCCGGCCAGAACAGCGCGTGGAAGTACAGGATGTCCTTGCCGATGAAGTGATACAGCTCGGTGTCCGAGTCGGGCTTCCAGTAGTCGTCAAAGTTTGGCACACCATCCCCACCCCCGCCCTCCCCTTGAAGGGGAGGGGGTAGTGCTTTTGCAGCGAGTTTATTGCACAGCGCCTTGAAACTGCCCATGTAGCCCACGGGCGCATCCAGCCACACGTAGAAATATTTGCCCGGCGCATCGGGAATTTCGAAGCCGAAGTAGGGCGCGTCGCGCGAGATGTCCCAGTCGGACAGCCCGGCTTCGAACCATTCGCGCATCTTGTTGGCGGCTTCGGACTGCAGCGGCGCGACGCTTTGCGTTGCCAGCGTTCCCTGCGTCCAGCCATTCAGAAATTCATGGCAGCGCACATCGGACAGTTTAAAGAAGTAGTGATCGGAACTGCGGCGCTCGGGCTGCGCGCCGGACACTGCGGAATACGGATTGATCAGCTCGATCGGCGCGTAGGTGGTGCCGCAGGCTTCGCAGTTGTCGCCGTATTGATCCTGCGCGTGGCACTTGGGGCATTCGCCCTTGATGAAGCGATCCGGCAGGAACATTTCCTTCACCGGGTCGTAGAACTGCTCGACCGAGCGCACTTCGATCAGGTCGGCGGCTTTCAGTTTGCGATAGATGTCCTGTGCATAGTCTTTCGTCTCAGTGCTATTGGTGCTGCCGTAGTGGTCGAACGCGACATGGAAGCCGTCGAAATCCGCCTTGTGCTCGTGCCATACGCGGTCTATCAGTTGTTCCGGCGTGATGCCTTCCTTCTCGGCACGCAGCATGATCGGCGTGCCGTGAGTGTCGTCGGCGCAGACGTAATGGCAGGTGTTGCCCTGCATTTTCTGGAAGCGCACCCAGATGTCGGTCTGGATGTATTCGACCAGGTGGCCCAAGTGGATGCTGCCGTTTGCATAAGGCAGTGCGGAGGTGACGAGAATCTTGCGCGGCATGGTGGTAAACCCCTTTAAAAGTGCGGCAATTGTAGCAAAATCGGGCTATAGGCGTGGGGGGGAATCTTGGGTAGAATGCCTGCCCCTGACGGTCACGGCGACGCCCTGGCCGTCTCCCTCACCCCATCCCTGAGGGAACGACTAGCCATTCGACTAGGCCGCCAAAAGACAGCAGCCAAGTCGCTGGTTATCTCCCGATGGGAGAGGGGGATAAGGACTCGCTATGCGAGTTTCACGTTAACGTATTAAATTCCAGGAGTAGCGCATGAACTTTAGCGACGCAGATGTGCAGGCCGCACTGAAAAATTTAATCGACCCCAACACGAAAAAAGATTTTGTAGCCGGAAAATCGGTGAAGAATATCAAGGTGAACGGTAGCGATGTCTCGCTCGAAATCCTGCTGGGCTATCCCGCGAAAAGCGTGTGGGACGAAATCCGCGCGATGGTGGAAGATCATCTGCGCGGCGCGTTGCCGGGCGCGGGCAAAATTTCCGTGACAGTCACCAGTAAAGTCGTGTCGCATGCTGTGCAGCGCGGCGTGAAGCTGGTGGACGGCGTGAAAAATATTATTGCGGTAGCCAGCGGCAAGGGCGGCGTGGGCAAGTCCACCACGGCGGTGAATCTGGCGCTGGCGCTGGCGGCCGAAGGCGCGCGCGTGGGCATGCTCGATGCCGACATCTACGGCCCTTCGCAGCCCACGATGCTGGGCATCAGCGGCAAGCCGGAGTCGCGCGATGGTCAGTCGATCGAGCCGATGCAGGGCCACGGGCTGCAGGCGATGTCGATCGGTTTCATGATCGAGGGCGACGATGTGCCGATGGTGTGGCGCGGCCCGATGGTGACGCAGGCGCTGGATCAGCTGCTGCGCCAGACGCACTGGGACAATCTGGACTATCTGGTGGTGGATTTGCCGCCGGGCACCGGCGACATCCAGCTGACGCTGGCGCAGAAGGTGCCGGTCACCGGCGCGGTGATCGTCACCACGCCGCAGGACATCGCGCTGATGGATGCGCGCAAGGGGCTCAAGATGTTCGAGAAGGTGGACATCAAGATTTTGGGCATCGTGGAAAACATGAGCACGCACATCTGCTCGAAGTGCGGGCACGAGGAGCACATCTTCGGCGCCGGCGGCGGCGAGAAAATGTGCGCCGATTACAACGTTGAAGTCCTCGGCTCGCTGCCGCTGGATATCCGCATCCGCGAGCAGGCCGATTCCGGCAAGCCCACCGTGGTGGCCGATCCGGACGGGAAGATTGCGCGCGAGTACAAACAGATCGCGCGGCGCGTGGCGGTGAAGATCGCGGAAATGGCACAGGATCATAGCGCGGTGTTCCCGAAGATTGTGGTGCAAAATACTTAGCCACAGATGAGCACGGATTTTCACGGATAGAACCGGGTGGATTTATCCGTGTTTAATCGGCACCCGCAAGGAGTAGGCCGAGGTTGTAAAGCCGCTAAAGCGGCAACAACCTCGCTCTGTTAATCCGAGGCTAATTTATTCTGCAGTTTCATTGCCAGCCTGAATGATTTAACTTTCCCCGTCGCCGAAAAAATCTGCGACAATCCGCGCCAATTCCCTAGCAGCCTTTCTCCATCAAGGAGCACCCCATGAAACTTTGTTTTCCCTATCGCTTGGCAGATTTGCGCCAGGCCGTACCATGTACCCTTGACGGGAGTAAATCATGAAGTTTAATTTTAGCTCCGGCGTCACATTGGCCTTCGGCAAATGTGAGCCTGCACTGAAGTTAAATTTTTTACTGCGCGTTGCTTATAGTTACGATAGTCTTGAGCAGCTTATATTTCCAGTCAGGAAGCCACTATGAAATTTAACTTTCCCATCATCATCATCGACGAAGACTTCCGCTCGGAAAATGCCAGCGGGCTGGGCGTGCGCGCGCTGGCCGGCGCCATCGAGAAGGAGGGCATGGAGGTCATGGGCATCACCAGCTATGGCGACCTGACTTCGTTTGCGCAGCAGCAGAGTCGCGCGTCGGCTTTTCTGCTGTCGATCGATGATGAGGAGTTCGGCGGCGGCAGCAAGGAAGAGACGGAGGTCGCGCTGAAGACGCTGCGCGCATTCGTGGAGGAAATCCGTTTCAAGAATGCCGACATTCCGATTTTTCTGTATGGCGAAACGCGCACCTCGCGCCACATTCCGAACGACATCCTGCGCGAGCTGCACGGCTTCATCCACATGCACGAGGACACGCCGGAGTTTGTCGCGCGGCACATCATCCGCGAGGCCAAATCGTATCTGGATTCGCTTGCGCCGCCGTTTTTCCGCGCGCTGGTGAATTACGCGCAGGACGGTTCGTATTCCTGGCATTGCCCCGGCCACTCCGGCGGCGTGGCGTTCCTGAAATCGCCGGTGGGGCGCATGTTCCACCAGTTCTTCGGCGAAAACATGCTGCGCGCCGATGTGTGCAATGCGGTGGAAGAGCTGGGCCAGCTGCTCGACCATACCGGGCCGGTGGCGGCATCCGAGCGCAATGCGGCGCGCATTTTCAACTGCGACCACCTGTTCTTCGTCACCAACGGCACCTCCACCTCGAACAAGATCGTGTGGCACTCCACCGTCGCGCCGGACGACATCGTGGTGGTGGACCGCAACTGCCACAAGTCCATCCTGCACGCGATCATGATGTGCGGCGCGATCCCGGTGTTTCTGATGCCGACGCGCAACCATTTCGGCATCATCGGCCCGATTCCGCTGGACGAGTTCCGCATGGAAACGATACAGCGCAAGATCGACGCCAATCCCTTCATCAAGAACAAGCAGCAGAAGCCGCGCATTCTGACCATCACGCAGAGCACCTACGACGGCGTGCTGTACAACGTCGAAACGCTGAAGCAGATGCTGGACGGGCGCATCGACACGCTGCATTTCGACGAAGCCTGGCTGCCGCACGCCACCTTCCACGATTTCTACAAGGACATGCACGCGATCGGCCAGGGGCGCAAACCCTGCGATGAGTCTATGGTGTTTTCCACGCAGTCGACGCACAAGCTGCTGGCCGGTTTGAGCCAGGCCTCGCAGATTCTGGTGCAGGACAGCGCGCAGCAAAAACTCAACCGCGACTGCTTCAACGAAGCCTACATGATGCACACCTCCACCAGCCCGCAGTACGCCATCATCGCCTCGTGCGACGTGGCCGCCGCGATGATGGAACCGCCGGGCGGCACCGCGCTGGTGGAGGAGTCCATCGCCGAGGCGCTCGACTTCCGCCGCGCGATGCGCAAGGTGGATGAGGAATTCGGCACGGACTGGTGGTTCAAGGTGTGGGGGCCGGACTATCTGGTCGAGGAAGGCATGGCGGCGCGCGACGACTGGATGCTCGGCGCCGACGACCGCTGGCACGGCTTCGGCAACCTCGCACCGGGCTTCAACATGCTCGACCCGATCAAGGCCACGATCATCACGCCGGGGCTGGATGTGGACGGCGATTTCGCCGATGAGTTCGGCATCCCTGCGGGCATCGTCACCAAGTATCTGGCCGAGCACGGTGTGGTGGTGGAGAAGACCGGCCTGTACTCGTTCTTCATCATGTTCACGATCGGCATCACCAAGGGGCGCTGGAACACCATGGTGACCGAGCTGCAGCAGTTCAAGGACGACTACGACCAGAACCAGCCGCTATGGCGCGTGCTGCCGGAATTTGTCGCCAAGCATCCGCGCTATGAGAAAGTCGGCCTGCGCGACCTGTGCGAGCAGATACACGGCATCTACAAGGCCAACGACGTGGCGCGGCTGACTACAGAAATGTATTTGTCCAGCATGGAGCCGGCGATGAAACCGTCCGACGCCTTCGCGATGATGGCGCACGGCAAGATCGAGCGCGTGCTGATCGACGATCTGGAAGGGCGCATCACCAGCGTGTTGCTGACACCCTATCCGCCGGGCATCCCGCTGCTGATTCCGGGCGAGCGTTTCAACAAGACCATCGTGGACTATCTCAAATTCGCGCGCGATTTCAACCAGAGATTCCCCGGCTTCGAGACCGACATTCACGGTCTGGTGTCGGAAAAATCCAACGGCGAGCGCGTGTACTACGTGGACTGTGTGCGGCAGGATTAAAGGGAACCTCTATAAATCCAAACTCCGTTGCGATACTGCGTTACTCATAAAAAATTACTCCTAACATATCAGGTATATGCGTCGTCGCAATTTTGTACTCGCGCCTTGTCTTGCTTAGGATTTTGAATTTATAGAGGCCCCCTAAAGCCGGTTTCGCTGCGCGAATTCCACGATATTGTCAGGTGCCGTGGTGGGTTTCGATTTGAACCCCGATTTCATGCAGCAGCTGGGTGGGCAATATCCCGCCAGCACAGACGATGACCGCCTCGTTTTTCAGTTCGATCTGCTTGCCCTTGTGATCCAGCAGCACCGTGGATGCGTGAATTTCCTTGACGGTTGATTCAAGCAGCAGCGACAGGCGGCCGGCATCGCTTGCCTGCTGTATCAGCTCGCGATTTTTCGGTTTGACCCGGTTGAAGGCGCTGCTGCGGTAGCTCAGCGTGACCGTGGCGCCGTGTTCCTGCGAGATGGCCAGTGCCGCCTCCAGTGCAGAATCCCCGCCGCCCACCACCAGTACATGCTGGTTACGGTACTGTTCCGGGTCGAGCAGGCGGTACACCACTTTTTCCACTTCTTCGCCGGGCACCTCCAGTTTGCGCGGCGTGCCACGGCGGCCGACAGCGAGCAGCACGCTGCGGGTAAGGTAACTGTTGCGGTTGGTGGTAATGAGAAATCCGTCGTCCTGGCGGGCAATGCGCTCCAGGCGCTCGCCGAAATTGATTTTGATGGCAGATTTTTGTGTGACTTCCTGCCACAGCGCCATCAGCGCTTCCTTGGTTGTTTGTCGGATTTTTATTTTTCCGACGATGGGCAGATTCATGGGGCGGGTCATGACCACTTTGCCGCGCGGGTAGTGCAGCGTGGTGCCGCCGAATGTGTCTTCCTGCTCCAGTGTGACATAACGCAGGTGGTGTTGTTTGGCGGCCAGCGTGGCGGAGATTCCGGCCGGGCCGGCGCCTACGATGACGACGTCGTGAGGCGTGCTGGAGTGACCGCGTTTGGCGATGGTTTCCATGGCCTGCCGGCCCTGTTCTGCGGCATTGCAAATCAGCCCCATGCCGCCCAGTTCCCCGGCGATGAACAGGCCGGAGACATTGGTCTCGAAATTTGGTTTGACCTGCGGAATGTCCACGCCGCGCGTGGCCGTGCCGAACACCAGCTTGATTGCGCCGACAGGACAGGAGGCGACGCAGGCGCCGTGGCCGATGCAGTGGGCCGGGCTGACGAGTTCGGCCTTGCCGTCGATGATGCCTATCGCCTGCTCGGGGCAAGCCTCGATGCAGCCGCCCGAACCTATGCACACATTCGGATCGACTACCGGGTGCAGCGTTGCAGGCTCGGTCAGTCCGGCCTTCACCGACTCATGCCATTTTTCCCTGTCCATCCTGCGGCTGCGGCTGTGCCGGATGGCATAGTAGGCCACGATTCCTGCCAGGGGGAGTACATACAATAAATATAGGGTGACTTGTTCGCTCATGTGGGTATGGGTTGGCCGAAATGATTTGAGAGACTTGCCGGGGTTGTTTGTGCGCGTTGAATGGGGTGCGGAACTGCAGAAGCATAATACAAAATTATTAGATGCGGGGCTGCGATGTTAGCTCCGGTGAGGGTGCATGATCGGGTCGGTGGCATTTGTATATGCATTGTAAATATATGTTATGAAGATGCTTTTCGACGGATGATTTTTTGCGCGGCATGTTAATATCAGGCGCGATTTTTTGAATTTCAGGGTGATAGGATTTTGCAAGTAAACAGCCGATAAAAAAATCGGGCGAAAAGGGTGGTATATATGGGCTCTGTAGTCCCGTTCCCTAAGAAAAACCCTCGGGCATTTCCAGAGGTTAATGAAGAATCCCGGATATCTCCAGGGGTTAATGAAGAAGCTCGGGTATCTCCAGAGCTTCATGCAGAAGCTCGGGTATCTCCAGAGGTGCCTGAAGTTCGTATCTCTCCAGAGGTTCATGGAGAGCCTCTGATATCTCCAGCAGTCCATGACGACTCGCGGATATCTCCAGACATTAATAAAAAAACTGTGAGATCTCCGGATGTTTGCACGCGCACCGGTGAACGGCGTGCAGCCAGCAATGTTGAATTGAAAAACGGCGAGCAACGCTCGGGCAATGACAGGCGCGTAAGCGTTAGCAAAGGCGCAGCGAAGGTGCTGGGCGGATCGCGCAACGGCGATCGGCGCATGGGCATTCAGCGCGGCATATTGTGGTTTGCCACTCTCGCACTTACAGCCGCTGCCGTGCCGGTTTACCAAGGCTGGGTTTTCAAGCCGGGCACAGGCTTCGGTTATGCGATAGGCATCATCGGCGGAGTGATGATGCTGCTGATGCTGCTCTACCCCTTGCGCAAACATGTGCGCGCGATGCACAACTGGGGGTCGCTGCGTTACTGGTTCATGCTGCACATGATTTTCGGCATCGGCGGGCCGGTGCTGGTGCTGTTCCACTCGACCTTTCACATGAAGTCAACCAATGCCACCATTTCCATGTTGTCCATGCTGCTGGTGGCGATCAGCGGAGTCATAGGGCGCTTCATCTACCGGCGCATACACAATGGGCTGTACGGGCGAAAATCCACGCTGGAAGGGTTGCAGAAGGATGTGACCTGCAACCAGCAGCAGTTGAGCGCGATCCTGCAGGAGGCGCCCGCAATCGCCGACAGGATGAAGCAGTTTTACGACCTCGCGACAGATTGGAAGAGCTCGCTCTCTTCCCGCCTGTGGAAATTCCTGACGCTGAGTTGGCAGCGCCGCAAACTGGTGAAGCGTTGCAGCGAAGAATTGCGGCATGCGGTTTATTCGATGGCCCAGGGCAAGGGCTGGGACCGCTACGAGCGCGAGCAGCATTGGCAGGAAGCCACGATCAAGGTGCGCTGTTATCTGGAGGCGGTGCAGCAGGCCGCGCAGTATTCGCAATATGAGCGCATGTTCCGCTGGTGGCATATTCTGCATACGCCTTTTGTGTGGATGCTGGGCATCAGCGCGATCGTGCATGTCATAGCCGTCAATATGTACTGATCAGGGCCCTATCTTGCTACGTCTTGTTTTCCTGTTTCTGATTTTGCTGGGTTCCGGCGCCAGCTGGGCGCAAGTGGAATCGGTGCTGATGCCGGGCGAGGTGATCGCGGGCCACGCCAAGCTCGAATCCAAGTGTACGGAATGCCACATCCCGTTCGACCGCGATGCGCAGAACAGGCTGTGTGCGGATTGCCACAAGGAAGTGAAAGCGGATTTCCAGAATCACAAAGGCTACCACGGCCGGCAGGACGAAAAGGAATGCCGTGTCTGCCATACCGACCACAAGGGGCGTCAGGCCAAGATCGTCATTCTGGACACGGGAAAATTCGATCATTCCAAAACCGATTTCCCGTTGCAGGGTGCGCACCAGAAACAGGACAAGGTGAAATGCAAGGATTGCCACGAGGCGAAAAAGAAATACAGCGCCGCGCCGTCCGCATGCAATGCCTGCCATCGCAAGGATGACAAACACAAGGGCACACTGGGCACCGATTGCGCGAACTGCCACGTCGACCGCAACTGGAAGGAAGCCAAGTTCGATCACAGCAAGACCAAGTTCGCGCTGACCGGTAAGCATGTGGAAGTGGCCTGCAAAAAATGCCATATAGATCCGAGCCGTTACAAGGAGGCATCGCAAGAGTGTGTGTCCTGCCATCGCAAGGACGATAAGCACAAGGGGCAATACGGCAAAAAATGCGAGGACTGCCATAACGACAGGGATTGGAAAAAGATCGATTTCGACCATGATCTGAAAACCAATTTCAATTTGCTGGGCAAGCATTCATCGGTGAAATGCCTGAGTTGCCACAAGCGGCCGCTGTACAAGGAGAAGACCCCGACCACCTGTATCGCATGCCACCGCAAGGAAGACGTGCACAAGGGCGGGCTGGGCGAAAAATGCGCGACTTGCCACAACGAGGAGAAGTGGAAAACGGCGCGCTTCAATCACGACAAGGACACAAAATACCCGTTGCTGGGCAAGCACTTTACGACCAAGTGCGAGGCCTGCCACAAACCGGAAATGAAGGCGAAGAAGGAAAAGCTCGCGCTCACCTGCATCGGCTGTCACAAGGGCGATGACAGGCATAAGGGCGATTACGGTACGAAGTGTGAATCCTGTCACCAGGAGAAAGACTGGAAAACCATCCACTTCAACCATGACAAGGACACCAAGTATCTTTTGCTGGGCAAACACATCACGACCAAGTGCGAGGCCTGCCACACGCCCGGATTGCGCAACAAGATTGCGCTCACCTGCGGCAGTTGCCACAAGAGAGACGACAAGCACAAAGGCGAATTTGGTGCGAAATGCGAGACCTGCCACAAGGAAAAAGACTGGAAGACCATCCGTTTCAACCATGACAAGGATACAAAATATCCGCTGAAGGGCAAGCACGAGAAGGTCAAGTGCACGGCTTGCCATACCGGCAAGTTGTACGAGCAGAAATTGGGCGTGGATTGCTACTCGTGCCACAAGAAGGACGACGTGCACAAGGAGAAGCTGGGCCAGCGCTGCGTGCCCTGCCATAGCGAAAAGGATTGGAAAGAAACCAGCTTCAACCATGGGCGCGCGCGCTTCCCGCTGCTGGGCATGCATATAAAAGTCGAATGCAAGAAATGCCACGAGACCAAGCTATACCGCGATTCGCCCATGGAATGCATCGCCTGCCACAAGGACCAGGATGACAAAACACACAAGCGGCGGCTGGGCAAAAAATGCGAGACTTGCCACAACGCGCGCTCATGGAAAGCGTGGGACTACGACCACGACAAACGCACCAAATTCAAGCTCGACGGCGGGCACAAGAAGCCGGATTGCTATGCCTGCCACAAGGATGAAGTGAAGGACCGTTTCGTTGTGCCGCGCTCATGTGCAGGGTGTCACGAGGAGGACGATGTGCACCGTGGCGACCTTGGGCGGCAATGCGAAGTGTGTCATGTCACCAGCAAGTTCAGCACCCTGCGCATAGGGAAATAGCTGCAGGCTGTGCGGTGGATACACGTAAGCGTGGTTGATGAGCAGCGGAATAACTGAGCAAGCATGAGTTTAGTGATTTGAAGAGCGCCACAGTGCGCCTGATACAAAAGGAATAATAAAAATGGACCGCGATCATAAATTGTCTGGGATAAAGCAATGGTTCCGTGCCTGCAAGGCATCGGGATGGCTGGGCATGCTGCTGGCACTGTTGCTGATGGCGGTGACGCAATTTGCGGTGGCGCAGACAGCTGCATCCGGCGTAGCCACTGGCACAACAAAATTCGACCACAGCAAAACGGGCTTCATGCTGACCGGCGCACACCGGCAGGCGCGCTGCGACTACTGCCACATCCAGGGCGTGTACAAGGGCACGCCGCGTGAATGTGTCGGTTGCCACATAGAAGGCAACCGCATGGGCGCGGTCGCAAAACCCGCGCGGCATA
>Ga0315268_10003141_pt1 | contig 18311 bp, 14 predicted proteins | sample C1_top_MG_FD_204535 | JGI IMG/M metagenome (GOLD analysis project Ga0315268, IMG submission 204535) | Sediment microbial communities from Yellowstone Lake, YNP, Wyoming, USA - C1_top | ecosystem: Environmental > Aquatic > Freshwater > Lake > Sediment | place: USA: Wyoming | collected 2017-08-01
ACCCCAGGGCCGAGAAGTTCATCGGCGATGCCGAGGCCAACAAGCTGCTCGCGCGTCCGCGCCGCAAAGGCTACGAGCTGCCAGCGATCGGATGAGCGGACAAAGGGGGCGGCATTGACAAAGCAGGAAGTTCGCCCGATATTGAGAAAGCGATGCAGACAAAGAAAGCGAAGAAAAAGCCCCACGAGTTCCCGGAAACCGCCGCCGATCGCATAGCGGCAGAAGGCCGGCGCTTGGCCAGCCAACTCAACGACGAGCAACACGAGGAGTGTTTGCGCCGCGCCTTGGTCATCGCGTGTGGAGGCGAAGCCAAAGAGGCAACCAGCGGTGGGAGCTAACGTCGTGCTGAAATGAGTTTGTTGCTTCTTGTCTCGGACGCCCGGCCTCGCCTCGCCGCGAGCGTGCTTCTAGTCCCGGTTTTGTCACTCACTGCGCTGGCCCAACCGGCGCTGCAAGTGGTCGGCGCCACCTCCGTGGGCAAACCGCTGCTGGCCAACGGCGATTTCGAGTTGGTCGTTGAAGGCAAGCCGGCCCAATGGCAGGCTGCCCCGCAGGGTTTTGGCCTCGCCCCCAACGAAGGCCGGGGCCGCTCGCGCGCGCTGGTTTGCGAGAACACGGACCCAACCGCCTGGCACGGCGCCAGCCAGACGCTCACGCTCAGCCGCGCCCGCCCTGCCCCGTTGGTCGTGCGCGGCTGGAGCAAGGCCCAAGGCGTGGACGGCAGCACCGACAGTGACTATTCGCTTTATGTGGACATCATCTTTGCCGACGGCACTCCGCTCTGGGGCCAAACCGGCGATTTTCATTGCGGCACGCACGACTGGGAACAGCGCGAGTACGTCATCCTGCCCGACAAACCCGTCAAGACGCTCACGCTCCATTGCCTGTTTCGCCGGCACACCGGCAAGGTGTGGTTCGACGACCTGACCGTGGAGGAACTTGAGGCCCAAGCCGGGACGGTTCTGTATCAGGGGACGGCGGTGCAGTTAAGCCGCCGCGCGCCCAAGGCTAGCGGGAAAGCCACGACGCTGGCCACGCAAGACGGCCTCCGCCTCGGCGTGCGCGGACACTCGGTCGTGTCGGTGCAAGTTGACGGGCGCGAATTGGCGGCGCCGGGGCCGGCGGGTTTCCTGGCGCGCGATGTGGCCGCCAATTCCGACTTCCTATCCTTCGAGGGGGGGGCGTGCCGGGCACTTGCGCTGGAATTGGAGACTCAGTTCGAGGCTCGGCACGACCATTTGGCTGTGAGTGGCAAAGTGGCGGACACGCGCCATGAGGACCGCGCCATCACCCTCGTTTTCGCGCTGCCCTTGGACGCCGCCGGCTGGCAATGGGCCGACGACCTGCGCCGCGCCCGCCGCATCGGGGGCACGGGCGAGTTCATCCACCAAGTGGCAGTGCGTTGCGGCGCCACCGGAACGATGTCGCTTTACCCCTTGGGCGCGGTGTTCAACGACCAATGCGGCTTGGCGCTGGCGTTGGACATGGCTCGCCCCGCGCAATACCGCCTGGCTTATCATGCCGGCCCCAGGCAACTGCTCATCGCCTACGATTTTGGCTTGGCCAGCGAGGACGCCGACCGGGGCGCGCGCGGCCCAGCAGCCCGGCGCGGGGGCGCCGCCGAGTTCCGCTTCGTGCTTTACCGTTTTGAGTCACGCTGGGGCTTCCGCGCCGCCTTCCAGAAATTCATGGCGATATTCCCGGACTACTTTGCCGTGCGCTCGCGCGAGCAAGGCACCTGGATGCCTTTTACCGACGTGAGCACAGTCGCCGGCTGGCAGGACTTCGGGTTCAAATACCACGAGGGCAACAACAACGTCGCGTTTGACGACCAGCACGGCGTTCTTTCGTTTCGCTACACCGAACCGATGACCTGGTGGATGCCGATGGGCAAGGACGTGCCGCGCACCCTGACCGAAGCCGTGCGCGTGCGCGACGAATTGGCCAATGGCCCCAACGGGCGGTCTCGCCGCATGGCCCAGGCCGCGCAATCGGCCGGGATGTGGGACGAGCAGGGGCAGCCGGGGGTCTTGTTCCGCAACGAGCCTTGGTGCAACGGCGCGGTCTGGAGCCTGAACCCAAACCCGCATCTGCCCGGCCCCTTCAACGCCGCCACCGTGCATTGGGATGAGGCCATCAAGCGCCGCCTCTACGGCGAGGGCGCCAACGGGCAGTTGGACGGCGAATACCTCGACTCGCTCGAAGGCTACGTGACGGCCGACCTAAACTTCCGGCGGGAGCATTTTGCCCACAGCACCGTGCCGCTCACGTTCGCGGCCGACTCCAAGCGGCCCGCCCTCTTCAAGGGTCTGGCGGTGTTTGAGTTCACCAAGTGGATCGCCGACGACGTGCACCGGCTCGGCCGGCTCACCTTTGCCAACGGCGTGCCCTACCGCTTCACCTTCCTCTGCCCGTGGTTGGACGTGATGGGCACCGAGACCGATTGGCTCCGCGCCGGCAAATACCAGCCCGCCTCGGATGCCCAGATGTCCCTCTGGCGCGCGATGTCCGGCCAAAAGCCTTACTTGTTGCTCATGAACACCGACTACGACGCTTTCGGGCCGGAGTTAGTGGAGAAGTACTTTCAGCGCAGCCTCTTTTACGGGATGTTCCCCAGCATGTTCAGCCACAACGCCTCTGAAAACCCGTATTGGCAGAACCCCAAGTGGTACAGCCGCGACCGGGCGCTGTTCAAAAAGTACCAGCCGCTCATCAAGCGCGTGGCCGAGGCAGGGTGGCAGCCGATCACCCACGCGCGGTGGGACAACCCGCGCCTGTTCGTCGAGCGGTTCGGCCCAGGGGCCGGCGGCACGGTCTATCTCACCTTGTTCAACGACACCGCCGAGCCCCAAAGCGGCGCGTTGACCGTTGACATCGCGGCCCTGGGTTTCAAGGCGCCGCCCACCGCCCGCGAACTGCTCGCCGGCCAACAACTCGATCAAGCCGGCCCGCCTTGGTCGCTCTCACTGAAGCCGCAGGAAGCGAAGGTCATTGAGCTTGTGCCGCCGCGGTAGGGCGCGCACTCCGTTGCGCGCCGGCGTGATCGAGCGGGATGGGCTATCGGGCGGCGCGCAGCGGAGTGCGCGCCCTACCGCGCTCCATTTTTTATCGCTTCTGCCGCCGCAGGCGGCGGCATGGCGCGCGAGCTTGGTCGCGGACTTCTGCCGGCGGCGGGCTTGCCCCGGCGGGGCATGACGTGAATAGCCGCAGGCTTGCGCCTGCGGAAAGGCGTGTAGTGCGGCTGACAACCCTGAAGGGGTTGTACACCGCGGGCGCGAGCCCCGTTCGACCCCTTCGGGGTCGGCGGTTCAAACGCGGCGTGTTCGGCAGGCTTGCGCCTGCGGCTTCCCACGTTTTATCCCTTCGGGATGATCCCTGCGGCGAGCGGATTCGGTAGAAACGCGCTGCGTAGTTCGTCCAGCCAGGATCACTGAAATCGAAGAAGCCGTTGGTGAGGCTTGCGCTTTGCAGCGGAACCCAGGCGCCGCCGGCCAGATCGGTACAGCCTTCCACCACGATTGGGATGTCCTCTGTCGCCATGATCCTGAAACCGAATCCGTTGGCCCGCACGCCGAAGTTGCTAATCACTGGACCCCACGACACAGCTACGGCGGGGCGACCGGCAAAGGTGAGGCCCCAGCCCACCGTGCCGGCCCGATAATAGACAGTGACGTTTGAGGCGCCATCAAAGACGCAACAGCCAAGATCCGTCAGCGCGTTACCCGTAAAATAGACACCGGTCAGGCTGCTGGAGTTACGGAACGCCGAGTCCCCGATGCTCGTCACCCTGTTCCCGATCCTCACGCTCGCCAGGCCGCTGCATTCATAGAACGCGTAGTCCCCGATGTTGGTGACGCTGTTGGGGATCGTCACGCTCGTCAGGCCGCGGCAGCCCAAGAACGCAGCCCGCCCGATGCTCGTAACTGGCAAGTTTGTAATCGTCTCCGGGATGGTAACGGCGCCACCTGGGCCGGTGTACCCGGTGATAGTGATTGTCGCGCCATCTGTCTCGTAGTTGAAGTCCCCCCACGTTGCGGCCTTCGCCACCGTGCACGGCATAAATACCACCACAAAAAGTGAAATGCTCATCCGCTGGAAGGCAAGCTGCTGGATGGCCTCCCGGGAGTTTCTCCCGACAGGCATCGCGTTTCATCAGTGTTCCATCCGTGGCTAAACGGGGTTCTCTCGCCGGCTCCCGCCCCGCCCCCATCGCTCAATCCGCGGCGCTGAGGGGCGGGCCGACCGTGATCAGCGTCACCCGCGCGCGCGGATTGACGCCCAGCGGGCCTTCACAGCCGAAGGTCACTTGGTTTTCGCCGCTGGCCAGCACGGGAACGTCGCCTTCCGGCTTGAACTCCTTGACCAAGGCGCCGTCGGGGCCGAACAGCTTGCAGTCGGCCAACGACTTGAATTCCAGGTAACTGCCGCTCTCCAGCTCCACCGGAAACACCACAGTCTTGCCGGCGACGGTGAGCCTGGGATTTCGCAGTTTCGCTTTCAGGAGCGGCACCGCGCGAATGGGGCTGAGGCAGCAGGCCGCCTTGCCGCCCGGCGGCACGTCGTTGTACCAGAGGCTCAGTTTGGCCACTTGCCCAAAGTCCACCGACTCGCGGTAAATCTCGTAAGGCCCGCCGTAGGGCCAGGCATAGTCGGCGTAGCGCTCGCCTTCGGGTTCAATCAACTCAAAATAGCGCCAGCCGGTGAAATCTACGACGACATAATGCTCGCCAATGCCGCCGACCACGTGCTCCGGGCTCTGCAACTGCACATTCAAGACCTCGCCCTGGCCGTCGCCCAGCACCCAGAGCCCGAGCGCCTGCTGGGCGCGCAGGTTCAGTGGCGGGCTGAAGGTCTTGCCCAGCTTCGCCCACGAACCGCGCCGGTTGTCGCGGCTGTTTCTCGCCTTGAAGCAGCCGCTCACCGCGCCGACCTTCACTTTGTCCGCTGACGACTCGAGGCTGGCTTGGACGCCCGGTGCGGCGGCGCGGTCGGGAAACTCCTCCGGGGCCTCGAACGCGGCCACCGTAACGCCGTTGCTCGCCCCGTACGAGTCCGCGCTCATGAGGGCCTCGATCCGCGCTTGCAGCGGCTGGGCCTCGAACCGGTTGGTGACGCGCCAAAGCTCAAGCTCACCCGCCGGACCGACACATTTGTGTTTGACGTATTGCGCCGGGCGGAGCTGCCACTTGCCGTCAGCCGCCTGGCTCAGCGTGAACTCATCACCCGGGACTTTGAGCCTGGACTTGACGGCGGCGGGGAAATAGTTGGCGTGGCGCAGGGCTTCATATTGACGGGTGATGGCGCCCAACCGCTGCAACGCCGGGTTCTTGGCAAAACTTGCCGGGTCCACGCCCATGAGCGAGAAGCCGGTGTCGGTGGCCAGCGCCTTGCCGCAAAGGCACTCAATGTCATCGGCGAACGTTGGCTCGCCTTGCGGCCCGGTCCAGGTCTTGACCGCCCACCAGCCCAAGTGCATCGGCAGGAACATGCCGCGCCCTTCCTCGTTGGCGGCGCAGTGGATGTCAATGAAGCGCTTGTGGCTCCGGTTTGGGTGGTCCCAGGCGCCCATGCGCGAGCGGACGAACCAGAGGTGGTGGTGAAAGGTGCTCATTTCCATGAGGGCGGGGCGTTGGAGGCGCTGCCAGAGCTCGAAGACGAACTTTGAGCCGTAGTGCCAGCCGTTTTCCGGGCCGCCGAGCACGTCCTCACCGTCCAGCGCGTCGAGGTACATCATGTCGAACCCGCACTCGTTGAACGTCTCGGCCGTGCGTGCCGCGACCTCGGCCAAGAGCGTCGAATCACCGTCCGGCACGAACAAGCCAAAGCACTCCTTGAGGTGATGCACTTTGGCGCCTTGGGCGTGGGCCGCCGCGCGCGTGCCCCAAGCGCCCCGGCGGCAGTTGGTGAACGCATACGGCGCCTCCTTGGCGACGCCGGCGTAAGTGATCAGCTCATCGTCAATCTGCAGCGTGACGCTGTTCCGGACAAAGAAACCGGTGGTAGCCGACATCGCCTTCGTGGACTCAGTCACCGGCACGGACTTCGCGTCACCGCTCAACGGCTCAGCCAGGGTGAACGTGGCATCTTTCGCCAAGCGCGGGTCGGGCACAGGGGTCACCCACGGGCAGGTCTTGTCCATGAAGAAGGCGTAAGTGTGCAAGCCGGCCTTAAGCCCGGCGGCGTGCAGGCGGTCAATCACGGCTTTGAGGCTGGCGCGGCCGTTGGGGTAAGTGTCCGGGTTGGGCCGGCAATCGCCGAAGCGAAACGAACTGCCGCCGTGGAAATCAATCTGGTTCATCCCCAGGCTCTGGGCCAGGCCAATCCAGTCGCCGACGGTCTGCTCGGACAGGTTGCCGAAGTTGAACAGGTATGAGCCGCGGTTGATTTCGGCCTCCAACGCCCAGGGGCCGCCGATGGGCGAGTGCGGCACGTCCGGCGCGGCGCTGACGACTTCTTTGAGCACTTGCCGCAACTGGGCTTGGGGACAGCCAATCAGCGCCACCTTTGCCCCGGCGAATCCAAAGCGCGGATAGCAACTGGCGGTCAGCCGGTGGTTCGGGCCGGGCAATTCGCGGACGTTGGTCTTGAGGTTCAAGGCCAGGGCGCAACCGGCAAACGGCTCGTCCAAGGCGCCCCTGAGGCTCAGCAAGACGTCCGCGAAGATCAACTCCCCCACGCCGCTGCCGCTCACGGAAACCACTTCCACCGTCAGGTAGTGCTTTTCGGCCGCGACTCTGAGCACCGCACTGACGCCGGTGTCGCCAAACTGCACCGTCAGTTGCCCCTGCTGCTCTGCCACGGCCGAGGCGTTGAACTCCTGCCCCGCCTTTCTGATCCGCGCCACCCACGAGCCGGGGCTGGGCGCGCAATAATCCAGGCCGGTGCGCCGGTCAACAAAGCATAGATTCTGCCCATTGGCGGCGACCTCGTAGCGCAGATAATCGTTCTCAAAGCGAATCACCGGACCGCCCGCCGGCGCTGCCGCGCCGCCAGCTTCTCCTGCCAAACAGGGGACCCCCGCCCAAACGCAGACGAACACCGTCACGCTCAGCCATAAAACTCGTCTCGCGAAGACCATAATGGCCGATGCTATCGGGAGGCCGGCAAAACCCCAGCGAAATCCAACACGAGGAAGACTTGACACGGGGTGCCGGGTAGCAGACAGTCGCTGCGGACCGGGATTTCTCGGTCGGTGGGCGTTCTCTGGCATTAGCCGGAGACGCCCATTTTCGGTTCAAGGATGGACATGCAACCCGGTGAGAGCACCGCCGGCCTAGAGGTGGGCTTTCACCACCTCGAAGGCAGGGTTCGCTTTGGTGGCGTCAAGAACGTGCCGTGCGCACGGATATGCGCACAAGTCCCCCACCTGAACGCCGGCGATGTTGTCCCGCTTGGATCGGAAGACAAGTGAGCAGTCAAGGCCCTGGAATTCCTCCCGGCTCACACCGCGCGTGCCTGCCGACAGGATGCGGAAGAACACGTTCCCCAGAGTCATGTCTTCGTTCTTGCCGCGCGCCTCCGCCACGACCGGCAGGTTGGTTCCCTTTTCAGCGCCCAGGAAATGCCGTACACGCTCCATCGTGAACTCAAGCGCCAAGTCGTAAGGACTCGCGGCTTCGGCTCCGCATCGCTCCTTGTGCTCTAGCTTCCGCACCGCAGACACGAAAAGGGTGAAGGGAACGTTCGCGATTAAATGGCTCACGTCCTGCATGAAACGCGCCCGCTTCTCCGGATGATGCAAGAAGGCGAACGGGCCAAGCTGCTTCCGGATTTCCCGGCTGTGCAGGTTCACGCCTTCATGGAGTGACCGCTTGGTGGTGAGGTCCGCGCCTTTTCTCGGCGGCAAACCTCAAATCTCTAAGCCGTTCTCCCCAGCTCGCGCGTCAACTGGGCGTTGGCGCTGACCTCGTCGAAGCACCAGGGGAACATGCCAACAATGACGCCATCGGTCGGCTTGATGTTCTCGAAGGCGAACCGGAAGGCAGCCCGCACCGTTTGCTGGCTGGAGCAAAGCCGGCCCGCCCCCAGAATCTTGAAACCGAGGCACGGCTGTTTTACCTGGCGGACCACCGCCGTCATGACCTTGGGGTCCTCCTTGAAGAATGGGTAGGAGATATCGAGCGTGGGAATCTCCACGTGCCCGTTGACTATGCTGCGAGTCAGGAAGTAGAAGCAGGTCATGAAGAAGTCCACCTCCCAGCCCTCGTCCGCCGCGCGTTTTATGCAGTCGGGGTTGTGAGCGGAAACCCCGGCCAGGACGCCGCAGTCGTGAGCGGCCTTGACGTAATCATGCACGACATTGGCTTTGCCCTCGGCGAAGAGCTGATCAGTCGCGCCGCCATGGTGGACCATGGCGATGGGCTGGGTCAGCTCAATCGCGTCCCGAATCTTCTCGCGCTGCGAATGGAGGCAGATGAACTGGAGCTTGGTGCCGCCCTCGCGGAGCGGGCGCAGGTATGGAAGCGCGCGTTCGGGGTCCGCAAACTGGTGGGCCGTAATGCCCGCCCGCTCGCAGTTCCGGAGGAACTCCACCGTGCGTTCAACCGTGAAGTATTCCTTGAGGTGGCGGTCGGTGTGCGGGCCCAGGTAGGAATAGCCGAGGATCGGATTGGACCCGGCGACCAGGCGGCTGATGCGGTGCTTGCCCAATTGCACGGTGGGCAAAGGGGCCGCCGCCGCCAGCGGCGTTCCCCGCTCAGCAGCGGCCAGCCTTGCTTCCAATCCAGTGGCCGCCGCCAAGCCCGCCAGTTGCGCCAGGAACTGGCGCCGCCCGGTCGCGGCGCCGCCGGGCGCTAGGTTTCGTTGGTCATGCACTTTCTCGGTCCGCATGGAGGGTCTCTTTTACGCTGGAATAGCCGGAAAAGCAATCCCAATGCCGTACGAGCGATTCGTAGCTCGCGTCTCACCTTCGTTTCCGGAGCGCGGAATTCATTCCGCTTTACGATCCCTCTCTGCCCCGATCTGCTCGTGTCTTCCACCAGTCCGACTAGTCCGCCGAGGCGAGATGAATTCCGCGCTCCGTGCCGTGGGGTGGCGCCCGTCCCGGTTTCATGGGTTGTGGCGCCCCGTGCGGCACGTGGTCTGACCCGCAGGGCGTTCACACGGCTTGACCTTGGCTCCGAAGGCCCGTAAATAGCCCCGGTTGATTCGCGGCGATGAAGACGATTGTTTGTTCGGAAAAGGCGCCCGTGCCAGTCGGGCCGTACAGCCAAGCCGTTAGGGCAGGCGACCTGCTGTTTTGTTCGGGCCAAATTGCCCTTGACCCGGCCTCCGGCGCGTTGCTGGCAGGCGACGTCCGTGCCCAGACCGACCGGGTGCTGGAAAACCTCAAAGCCCTCCTGGCCCACGAAGGCCTCTCGTTGGCCCACGTGGTGAAGACGACGGTGTTTTTGGCCAACCTCGCCGACTTCGCCGCCGTGAACGAGGTTTATGCCCGCTATTTCACCGCCGATTTCCCGGCGCGTTCCACGGTCCAAGTGGCGGCTCTTCCCAAAGGCGCCAAAGTCGAGATTGAAGTCATCGCCCACTACTGATCGGCGCGGAGACCCGCCCTCCCAACCCACGATGCCCAATTCAACTCCTGCGCCAGCGGCGGTTGCGGCCACCGCCGCAGAGAAGCCCGCCGGCCGCGTGCTTTCGCTCGATGCCTTGCGCGGCTTCGACATGTTCTGGATCGTCGGCGCCGACGGTGTAGTGCGCGCCTTGGGCAAGCTCAGCGAGAGCCAACCGTGGCGTTTTCTGGCCAGCCAAATGGAGCACAAGCCCTGGGCCGGCTTGGCCTTCGAGGACCTGATCTTCCCGCTGTTCGTGTTCATTGCGGGCGCCTCGCTGGTCTTCTCGCTGGGCAAGATCATGGAACGCGAAGGCCGGGCGGCGGCCTGCAAACGCGCTGTCCGCCGGGCCGTCCTGCTTTATCTGTTGGGGCTTTTATATTACGGCGGCTTCGCCACGGCCTGGGCGGAGATTCGGCTCCTGGGTGTGCTCCAACGCATTGCGCTCTGCTACCTGTTTGCCGCGCTGGTCTTCTGTTTCTGCGGGCTGCGCGGGCGCGTCGCGGTGTGCGTTGGGCTGCTGGCTGCCTACTGGGCGTTGATGACTTTTGTGCCAGCGCCGGGCGTGGGCGCGGGTGACTTTGCCGAAGGCCGGAACCTAGCCAACTGGCTGGACAAGGAATACTTGCCGTTGAAGAAATGGGATGGGGATCACGACCCGGAGGGCCTCTTAAGCACCCTGCCGGCGATCGCCACCTGCCTGCTGGGAGTGTTGGCGGGGATGCTTTTGCAGAATCGCTCCCTGGCAGACGGCAAAAAGGCGGGCCTCCTGGCCCTGAGCGGCTTGGCGCTGGCGGGCCTTGGCTGGCTCTGGCACCTGCAATTCCCGGTCATCAAGAAAATCTGGACTTCCTCCTACGTGCTGGTGGCCGGCGGCTACAGTTGCCTGCTCTTGGCCGCCTTCCATTACGTGCTTGCAGCGCGCGGCTGGCGGGCTTGGGCGCAACCGTTCGTGTGGATCGGCATGAACCCAATCACCATCTACATGGTCAACGAGTTGGTGGACATGGAGAAGCTGGCGCAGCGCTTTGTCGGCGGCGAGCTCAACCAGTTGCTGGGCCGATTCGGCGAGTTGGCCGTGGCGACGGCGGTCCTGGCGTTGAGCCTCTGGATTTGCCATTTCCTTTACCGGCGCAAGATATTCCTGCGGCTGTGATGCTGAACGGAAAATGCCACCGAGGGCACCGAGAACACAGAGCCAGAATGCCTCAGAATCGTCCTCCTCCTCGTTCTCGTTCTCGAACCATTTCCCTCGTTTGTGGCACCGCGCGGGGCATCAACTCTGACGAGAGAATGCCGACCGGCTCGGACCGCGCGGAGCTTTTGGAGTGCACCAGTCCTCTGGCGCTTTGGGGACGGGCGGTGGGAAAGCGGCAGAGGACTGCCGCAGTCCAAGACGCTTCGCGTCGCCCAGCGGCCTGTCCCATTTTCGTGGCTTCTGGTGTCGCTTCCAGCGTGGCGTCTGACCAGAAAACGCCCTGCTCCCTCTGTGCCGCTTGTAGGGCAGACATTCTTGTCGGCCGGTTGGGGAGACCTTCCAGTCTCCCAAATCTCCTGGGAACTGGCGGCTGGAAAGCCGCCCGAGCCGGCAGCCTAGAAAGGCTGCCGCGACGACGGCGCGCAACGGAGTGCGCGCCCTACCTTGCTCCATCTTCCTTGTTGGTGGCGAGGCGAAATCGCCAGCGGCAGAACAAGTTCGGCGGGTGCGGGTCCGGCGGGGCAAAATCGCATTCCACCCGGATGCGTTCATCCATCACCTTGGCGAAAGCGACAAACTCGGCCCGGTGCATTTCCTTGCAGACGTATTCCCCCAACCCGCGCTTGAGCCGGGCCTCCTGGGTGGGGCAGGACGGCACTGAAAGCGCCACCTCATCGGCCCTTTCCTCGATTTGGTAATCCACCAAGATGCACCACGGATAGAGGCGGAGGGCCTTGACAAAGCCGGCCAGGCCCGGCTCTTGAATCTGGAAGCGGGCGCGCAGGTCTTTGGCGGCCATGCCGGCCACACGCCCCCAGACCTGTTCGTTGAGCTGTTCAGCCGTAGGCTGGTCGAAGCGGGCCGCGGCATAGATGAACCAAAAAGAGTCCACCACCCGGTAATGCCAGAGCAGGAACTCAAGGTAGCGGCGCAGTTGGGCCGCGTCCATCGCTTGGAGAACATCCATGTTCATGATTGCGCTCAGTATCAATTCTGATTATTTGTCCTAAAAGTTATGACCGCAAATTCAGCGCTCGCCAGCGGCCAGCCCCCGCGCCGCATCCAGGAAGTGGCCAGGGAGCTCCAACTGGACTTGGACAAGATTCTGCCACACGGCCACTACATTGCCAAGATTCCAGTGGACGAGTTGGCGGCCCGCCAGCAACAGCCCGACGGGCACTTGATCCTGGTCACGGCGATGACGCCGACGCCCCAAGGGGAAGGCAAAACGACGACGACGATTGGTTTGGCCGACGCCCTGCGGCGGCTGGGCAAGCGCACGATGTTTTGCGTGCGCGAGCCCTCGCTGGGGCCTTACTTCGGCATCAAGGGCGGGGGCACGGGCGCCGGCCTTGCGCAAGTGGTGCCGGCCGAGGAGATCAATCTCCACTTCGTGGGCGACATGTACTCGGTCGCCAAGGCCAACAACCTGCTGGCCGCCATGGTGGACAACCACCTTCAGCATGGCAACGAACTGGGCATTGACCCACGGCAGGTCATTCTGCGCCGGGTCATTGACCTCAACGACCGTGCCTTGCGGGACATCATCATTGGTTTGGGGGGCGTCAAGCACGGCGTGCCCCGCCGCGACGGCTTTTACATCACGCCGGCTTGCGAGGTCATGGCCATCCTGTGCCTGGCCAGAGACTTTGGCGAGTTGGGCGAGCGGCTCAGCAAGATGATCGTGGCCTTCACTTACAAGGGCGAGCCAGTGCGTGCGCTCGACATCCAGGCGGTGGGCGCCATGCAAGTATTGCTGCGCGACGCCATTCATCCCAACCTGGTGCAATCGCTGGAAGGCACCCCGGCTTTTGTCCACGGCGGCCCCTTCGCCAACATCGCCCAAGGCACCAACTCGGCCGTGTCCACCCGCCTGGCGTTGAAGCTGGCCGAGTGCGTGGTGACGGAAGCGGGCTTTGGCACGGAGCTGGGGGCCGAAAAGTTCTTTCACCTCAAGTGCCGGCTCTGCGGCTTGCGGCCCGCGGCGGCGGTGATTGTCGCCACCACCAAGGCCATCGCCCATCACGGCGGGTTCACGCCTCAAGGCGGGCTGGGCAACCTCGGCAAGCACCTCGAGAACATCCGCCTCTTCGGCCTCGAACCGGTGGTCGCGCTCAATCATTTCGCCGGCGACAACCCCAAAGACTTGGCCCGCATCGTTGGCTTCTGCGCGCGCGAAGGCGTCGAAGCGGTGGTCGCTGACCACTATGCCAAGGGCGGCGAAGGCGCGCTGGAGCTGGCCCAGGCCGTGTGGCGGGTCATCCAGCAGAACCAGCGCCGCCAACTGCGCTACCTTTACGAACTGAACCAACCGCTCACCGACAAGATCGAGCGGCTGGCCCGCTCGCTCTACGGCGCCCAGGGCGTGGATTACGACCGCAAGGCCCAGGAAGACTTGGCGTTGCTCGCCCGCCACGGCTTCAATGAATTGCCGGTGTGCGTTGCCAAGACCCCATTGTCGCTCTCGGATGACCCTGCCTTGCGCGGCCGGCCACGGAAGTTCCGCCTCACCGTGAACGAGTTGCGGGTGGCAGCCGGGGCGGGTTTCGTAGTGGTGATTTGCGGCAACATTGTCACCATGCCGGGCTTGCCCAAATTCCCGGCGGCCGCGCGCATCAAAGTGCTGCCGAGCGGGCAGGCCACCGGGCTGACGTGAGCCAGTTGGTAGTTGATGGTTGATGGTCGCCGCCAGCGCGCCGGGCGGTCTCCGTTCGTTCCGCACCCCGCATTGCACCGTGCCCACCCCGGCCCTCTCCCCCAATGGGGGAGAAGGGAACGTTGTCTCTCGACTGTCAGCCGTGAACCATGAACCATCAACTATCAACCATCAACCAGATCAGCGCTCCACGCATTCCGCACTCCGCGCTTTCTCGCTGGCATTGCTACAATCCGGGCGCGTGATTGTAGTGGCTGCCACTTGTGGAACTGCTAGCCTGAGGGGCAAATGTGGTTGATCGCTGATGGGTGATAGTGCATCGTGGGTCACGTGCCACGCCGCGTGGCGCCACAGGGGATGAAAGTCGAGCGCGAGGACGAGAACGAGAACGTTTTGGCGTGAGCGCGCGGGCGTGAAGGCGGGCCGGAGCGCCGCCTTGCATTATGAACACCGTTGAGTTGGAAAACGTGACCAAGACGTTCGGCCAGACGGCCGCCGTGGTGGACCTGTCGCTGGCAGTCCCCCAGGGCAGCATCTACGGTTTCATCGGCCCCAACGGCTCCGGCAAAACCACGACGCTGCGGATGGTTACGCGCATCTTCTACCCTGACCGCGGACGCATCCGTGTATTCGGGCAGGAGAGCATGGGCGCCAACTCGGAGCGTGTGGGCTACCTGCCCGAAGAGCGGGGCCTCTACAAGAAGATGAAAGTGCGCGAGGTGCTGCGGTTCTACGGCGAGTTGAAGTGCGGGCGCCACGTGGACGGCGAGGTGGACCGCTGGCTCGACAAGCTCGATCTGGCCGAGTACGCGACCAAGAAGATCGAGGCCCTCAGCAAAGGCATCAGCCAAAAAGTGCAGTTCCTGGCTGCGGTGGTTTTTCGGCCTGAACTGCTCATCCTCGACGAGCCGTTCACGGGCCTGGACCCGGTGAACGTCGAGGCGCTCAAGGCGGCGGTGCTGGAGCTGCGCGGCGAAGGCGTTACGGTCATCCTAAGCACGCACGACATGCACATCGCCGAGCGGATGTGCGATTTCATCTTCATGATCTTCAAGGGCAGAAAGGTGCTCGATGGCACCCTGGCGGCCATCCAGGACCGTTACGCCAGCGACACCATCCGCGTCCGCACCGAGGGCGGTCGGGCGGCGCTTGAGGGCCTGCCTGGGGTGGAAGCGATCAACGATTCCGGCCAGGAACAGGAGTTGCGCATGGCGCCCGGCTGCGACGCCCAGCAGGTCCTGGCGGCGTTGCTCGCCCGCACCCGCCTGCGCAGCTTCGAAATCGTCAAACCTTCGCTGCACGACATCTTCGTGCGCATTGCCGGTCCGCCGGCCAAGGAGGCGAGCCATGCGTAAGACGCTCCGACTCGCCCAGCGGGAGTACTTGGCGGCGGTGAAGACCAAGGCCTTCATCATCGGCCTGGTTCTGGCGCCCGTGCTCATGAGCAGCGGCTTGCTCGCCATGGTCCTGCTGCGCAACCAAGTGGACACCAAAGACAAGAAAGTCGCCGTGGTGGACCGTTCGGGGGTGATTGTGCCGGCGCTGGTCCAAGCCGCCGAGGCCCGCAACGCCAGAGAGGTCTTCAACGAGAAAACCGGCAAGAAAGTCCGGCCGGCTTACTTGTTCGAAAGCGTCCAGCCCGCGACCAACAACTTGGCCGCGCAACGGCTGGAGCTTTCCGAGCGGGTGCGCAACGGGCAACTCCACGGCTTCCTGGAGATCGGCCCCGGCCTCCTCCATCCGGCCAAGGATTCCCCCGAAGCGGGCGTGGCCTATTACGCCAAGAACGCCGTGCTGGACGACCTTTACCAGTGGATGGGCAATCCGATCAATGACGAGTTGCGCCGGCTGCGCCTGACCGAAGCCGGGATTGACGCCACGAAGGTCAAGAACCTGTTCGACTGGGCCCGCGTGCAGGCCCGGGGTTTGTCGGCGTTGGATCCCAAGACGGGGGAAATCAGCAAAGCCAAGGTCAGTCACGAAGTGGAGGCGGTCGTGGTGCCCATGCTCCTGGTGGTGTTGATGTTCATGCTGCTGATGATGGGCACGGCGCCTCTGATCCAAACGGTGATGGAGGAGAAGACGCAACGGATCGCCGAAGTGCTGCTTGGGGCCGTGACGCCGTTTCAGTTTATGATGGGCAAAATCCTCGGCGGGGTGGCGGTCTCACTCACCGGCTCGGTGGTGTACGTGCTTGGAGCCGTGGTGACGCTCACTTCCCTGGCCATGACGCAATACATCCCTTACCACCTGCTGCCGTGGTTCTTCGTCTGGCTGCTGGCGGCCATCTTCATGCAGGGCGCGACCTTCGCCGCGCTGGGTAGCGCCTGCAACGACGCCAAAGACGCCCAGAACATGGCCTTCCCGGCGATGCTGCCGTTCCTGCTGCCGATGTTGATCCTGATGCCGGTGCTCAAGGAACCGCAGAGCGCCTTTTCGACCGTGGCATCGTTCTTCCCGCCGTGCACGCCGATGCTGATGCTGCTGCGTCAATCAGCGGCCGGGGGCATCCCGGCATGGCAGCCGTGGGTGGGCCTGGTTGGGGTGGTGGCGTGCGCGGTGTTGGCCGTGTGGGTCGGCGGCCGGGTCTTCCGCGTCGGCATCCTCATGCAGGGCAAGCCGCCCAAGTTGGGCGAGCTTCTCCGCTGGGCGGCAAGGGGGTAGGACGGTCAGTTGAGGGGTGAGGGTTGGGACGCGGCAGTTTTCGTCATCCGAATCCGCGAGGCGTGATTCTGGATGCTGGATGTTGGATACCGGATGGCTCGAACGTGGGCTGTGATTAGTCTCCAGTCGCACCGTTTGGTGTTCACGTTTCAGCCATCACGCATCACGGTTCACTTTTCACGCCTCACGCCTGCTACACTTGGAGCGCATGTTCGAGCAATTGGGGCAACTGCCTGGTGATGTCCGTCTCGCTGGCCACCAGTGTCGCCCCGGCAACGCGCATCGCTTCCGCCAGTTTTTTGTCGCCTTGCTTGATGAGCGCAATCACGGGGATGTGCCGCGTGCCAGGGTTGGCCCGCAACGCCAGGAGAGCTTCGTGCATTTCGGCGGACAAGACGCTCAGGTTGGCCACCAAAACCATGGGCTTGGCGTCCAGGGCCTGTTGGACCAGGCCCCGCAAATCGCTCACCAACTGCACGCGGTAGCCGAGGTCCTGCATCCGGTTCACCAATTGCCCCCCAGCCAGCAAGCTCTCGTAAATAATGAGCGCGATTGGCGCTGTCATGGGCCCTAATATGAACCACGAACCGCCGTTTGGCAACGATTCTTTTTGACAGGCTGGTGAATGAATAATAAACTGTCCTAGATTGTCTAGGGCACTACTGGTTTGATTATGAAAAAGAGCGCGAGTGACAGAGGACACGAATTGGCGCTGGCCCTGGCGCTGGCGCTGGCGGGCCTGGCAAGTTGGGCCGCGCCAGCTTTGGCCGGCGACCAAACACCCGAGAAGCAAGTCATCCAGATGACGCTCCAGAAACGGCCCTTCGAGGGGGATGACAACGTCGGCTACGGCAATTGCCAGTGGCTGGAGCCGTTTGACCGGCCCCAGGAGAGGCTCGAGGCCCTGCCGGAGTTCAAATCTAAAAGCCCGGTCTTCTACGCCGCCCGTTTCGGCGACTCGCCGGACAACGTTTTTACGCTGGTGATTGACCAGAGCGCGGGCACGGGCACGGGCTACGACGTCCTTTACGTGGACAGCAACAACGACAACCGCCTTGACCAGGAAAAAGAGCGGCACGGCATCGTGGTTGGCACACCCGCCAAGGCGGACCCGATCTATGTTGAGTTTCAGGTGAGCGTCGGGGGCAAGGTCGCCTCGCATTTCTATCACTTCGCGGCTTTCCGCTACTCGGACCGGAAATTCAAGCAGGAGAACATCCATGCGACCCTGCGCAACGGCTCGCATCGCGTGGGTGAAGCCTTCCTGGCCGGCCGGCGGCGCCGGGTGGCCCTGGCGGACCTGGACAGCAACGGGCTGTTCAACAACCCCGAACGAGAGGTGTTCGCGGGCGACCGGTTTTTTGTGGACCTGGCGGACTTGGGCTGGCGGGACTTCGGGCGTTATTGGGCCTCATTCGCGTACGGGCAGTACACTTTGGTCGCCGGGCAGTGGTATTCGATTGCGGCCACGCCCGACGGCAGCGAGCTGACGATCACGACCGCGCAGCCGCGCTTTGGCACCATTGAGGCCGCGGCCGGCGTGGCGAAGGCCACGCTGCGCTCGGCCAACCAGACCCTGGAGCTCCAATTCACCAACCGCCAAGCGCGCGGCATTGAGGGGACCTACCAGGCGCGTGCGGTCTCGCTGGAGGAGCGAAACCCGGTGGGCGAGCCTTGCCGGCTGCGCGGGCACTTTCCCAAGAAGGCCCCAGAAGTAACCATCCGGCAAGGGGAACGCGCTGTCTTGACGGCGGGTTACCCGCTGAGCCTCCAAATCGCGGCCTCGCCTGGTGAAAAGGAACGCATGGTGGCTTTGAACCTTGTGCTCATCGGCGCGGGCGGGGAGTCCTACGCGTGGACCAAGCAGGCGAACCGGACGGAGGCCAAGCCGCGCTTTGCGGTGCTTGACGCGCAGGGCAAGGCCGTGGCTGAGGGTGAGTTTGAGTACGGCTGAGGCGGGGTCTGCTCGTACTCATGGCGAGTACCCGACCGGTTCAACGACGGCGCCTATCGGCTCATGCCCTACGTTGACACGGGTAGGTTCGGCCCGGCCAAGGTGGTGGCGCGCGAGTTGCGCATTCGTGGGGGCGAGCCGGAGTTCAAGACGGACGCAGACTGACCCGAAAATGACAATTGGGTGCATGTGCGCGACGCGTCTTGGACTGCGGCAGTCCCCTGCCGCTTTTGCGACCAGGCCGCGGGGAAAGCGCCAGAGGACTGGCGCACTCCAAGGCGCTTCGCG
>Ga0315268_10003142_pt1 | contig 18310 bp, 18 predicted proteins | sample C1_top_MG_FD_204535 | JGI IMG/M metagenome (GOLD analysis project Ga0315268, IMG submission 204535) | Sediment microbial communities from Yellowstone Lake, YNP, Wyoming, USA - C1_top | ecosystem: Environmental > Aquatic > Freshwater > Lake > Sediment | place: USA: Wyoming | collected 2017-08-01
GAGAACGGGGGAGAAATTGGCTGAAAAGGTTGATTCACAATTGAATACAATCAGAAATAATCCGAGCTTGGTACGGTCATTCTTTGGACATCCAAGTGTCGCCTATATTTCTGACTTATGAGTAATGAGATGGAACCTTCCGACTCGGCAACTGACAGCTGGGCAAATGTCATTGCCACAGTGGTTGATGCTCAGACCCAGCAACCCAAGGCAGGGGTGACGGTAAGTATCAATGTTGATGTGGTCGCAAACTCAGGCGGGCACAATCACGATGACGGGCGGCATGTAGCTCCTTACACCGGGACGCTGGATACAACTACCGGAATCACACGAGCAGACGGAACGGTGATCTTCACCTTCATCGCACCTGAAGTTTCCGGGACTCACACCTTCACCGCCACATGCGTCCAGCCCACCTGCACCAACAACCCGGCAACGACCCAGATTGATGTTAAGGTAGATGGGTTGGCACCGATTCCATCTTCGCTGTTTTACCGGTTTATATCACCCAACGCCGATACCAATCATCCCGACAATCATAATCTTCAACCAGCAGCGAGCGCCAAGTTGGCAGCCATCGCAAAGGCATACTATGAGGCCACTTATCTCTTTAAGGATGGCTGGATTCCCAATGTGATGCTCAACGATGCCAGCCTGAATTGGGGCGGTATTCTGGATTGTTTCTTAACATGCAAAGGTACCTCAGTGCCATGGAGTCCATCTCATAAAGAGCATCGCCGGGGTTCGGTGGTCGATATACGTGCAAGATTGCCCGCGGTTAACGATCCAAATAATCCAAGTGCTGACACACTTTTATATGAACAGGAATTTAAACAAGCTGCGCAAAATGCTGGGGTAGACCCTGGCAAACCACATAGCTCAGGCAATGGTCGTCATTATCATTTAAGACTTTTTGGGGTAAAGGAGTGGCATGAATACGAAAACAATTGTTTTATTCGTGGCGTTACTGGCTACGCTGTACCCCACCATCCTGCTCAGTGCACCCGTACCGACTTCAGGACGCACACCCAAGACGCACGTCAGTCCGCCCGGTGAAAGCCTGGTTTTGGATCCCGCGAGCGGCGACTACACGATTACCTATGCGGATAATGCAGGCAATCTGCATCAGGCAAAATTTGTTCCAGCCACCAAAATCGCTCCTGTCGTAAGCTCTGCATTCCAATTGAACGATAACGGGATTATCGCTTACCGTTACACCATCGCCAATGGCATGGGTGCGAAGCAACCGATTACATTGATTGGGATATATAACATCTCTTCGTTTTACTATAACCAACCTCTGCCGCCCTATCTTTCCGGGGCAACGCTGCAAGAAGGTTTGGCGGTATCCAAAATTTGGAATGCCCCCATCGTCACGCCTGATCGTTGGCAAGGAGATGCTGCTCCTGATTTTGACCATGCTTCCATGGTGCGAGCCGGTTGGTCCTTTCCTACCGAAGCATATCCCAACGAAAAATCTCATATCGGCGTTGCACCCGGCGAAATACAGGCGGGTTTTGGCTTTGTCAGCCGTGATTTGCCAGGCATCGGTCAAGTTAAGCTATGGGGAGAAACTTCTATTGATGAAGGTTATGACGATGAAGGACCATTGCCGTGGAGCGTAGTTGGCAATCAACTTTATGTATTGGAAACGAACAATTTTGTCTTGCGCAATGTCGCCGCCCCTACCATCGCCGTCCTCAATCCTTTTGATGCTGCGGTGTTGCTCGAAAGCATCCAGACCCAGATGCACACCTGGATAGACAAGCAGTTGCTCGATGCGACTTTCTCTTCCCAACTGGACCGTTCCTTTCAATCCGCGATCAGCGCATACCGCTTGAACCAGCCCAAGGTCGGCAAGAAGGAAATCCAGACGATGCGCGAACTCATCAAGAAGGAACAACCTGACCTGGGCCGCGACGAGGAACACGAGAGCAACAAGGGTCACGAGAAAAACGACGACAGGAAATCTCAATCCGCATTGATCGACAGGCTCGCCGCGCGCGTTCTCGACTTCGATCTTGAATATGTGACCAAGCATGCGGGCAGAGATAAAGACAATTGATTCATAACGGCGGTTGCAAACAGTTTGTGGGGCCGTACTCGGCCCCTACTTGCCGGCGATCTGCCGGAACAACTCCAGCCTGCGCGCATCGATCTTTCCCTCCACAACCGCATTGCGCAACGCACAGCCCGGTTCATGCGCGTGGCGGCAGTCGCGGAAGCGGCACTGGCCGAGATATTGCGCAAATTCCACGAAGCCCTGCTCTATTCCGCCGAAGCTCAGGTGATGCAGGCCGAAGGCTTGCACGCCGGGGCAGTCGATCAGGCCACTGTTATCGTCTATCCGGTATAGCCGTGCGTGAGTGGTAGTATGTTTTCCGGAATCCAGCGCGGAAGATATTTCGCGGGTGGCGGCGTGCGCGTCGGGAAGCAGCGCGTTGATCAGCGTGGATTTGCCCATGCCGGATTGGCCGACCAGCACGCTGGTGTGGCCGGTCAAAAACGGGCGCAACGCATCCACCCCCTCCACAATCCTCCCCCCTCCGGGGAGAGGAGGCAATCGTCCCTCCAATTCACGAGAGGCAGGTTGTTCCGTATTTTCTAGCGTGGAGGGGCTGGTAGGATTTTTGGCGCTGAGTTCCAGCACGCGGTAACCGATGGCGGAATAGGGGGCGAGTCGTTTGCGCGCGGCGGCTGCGGCGTCGGGCAGATCGCATTTGTTCAGCACGATCAGCACCTCGAGCTTCTGGTCGAAAGCCGCGACCAGACAGCGTGCCAGCAGTTCGTCGCTGAACGACGGTTCGGCGGCGACCACGACGATGATTTGCGTGACGTTCGCGGCGATGAGTTTTTCGCGGAATGCATCGGAGCGATGCAGCAGCGAGCGGCGCGGCGCGATGCGTTCGATCACGCCTTGCGCGCCTGTCCTGATGGAACTACTAGCCATTCGACTAGGCTGCCCAACAACAGCAGCCAAGTCGCTGGTTATGAGCTTTGTCGAAGGGCCGGCGCCGTTTTCGGTCGACGCGTCTGCGGTGCGCTTGATCTCCACTTCATCGCCGCATGCCGCTTCGCTTTTTTTGCCGCGCGTCAGGCAGGCTATTTCGCTGCCGTCATCCAAACGCGCCAGGTATTGGCGACCGAATGCCGCCACAATTTGGCCGTGCAGGAGTTCGCTCAAATCTTGAACGGCGCGTCCACTTTCGCGGCGCAGATGAAGTTGTTTTCCGACAGGCCGTGGATGGCGTGGGTGGTGTACTCCACCCGGCAACTGTTATAGGTGACGGTGAGTCCGGGGTGATGATCCTCACGGTGCGAAAGCCATGCGACCGCATTCACGAACGCGATGGTCTGGTAATAATCCTTGAAATGGCAGGTCTTGTTGATCAGATGATCGTGGTGCTGCCAGCCTTCGAGCTGCCGCATCAAGCTGTCAGCCTTTGCGTTTGACAGCGGCGGAGTGCCGCCCGCGCAGGGGTTGCATCGCGTGCCGGTCAGATTGCCCGCAGTGTCCATGTCGCGACTCACTTGAATTTGTAAAAGATGTTGAGGTATGCGGCGAGGTTCTGCATTTCCTGCTTGGTGAAGTGTGCTTTGATATTGCCGCTGCACATGCCGATTTGCTCGATCAACCCATCGGGGCTGTTTCTCTTGCGATCAGAGCGGGTGAAGATTTTGTTGCCGTCCCCGCCCATCATCGAATCGTGGCATCTATTGCAATCGTACTTTTCGAATAATTTTTGTCCGGCCTGCGCATTGCCATCCGGGAAGGGATTGGCCGATGCGGCAGTTGCAGCGCCCATCAGGATGATTGCGGGGAAAATAAAAGTTCCAAATAGTTTGATTGCAAGTTTCATAGTGTCCTCCTTATTGAGTTTGCAGATGGGCAATGCGCACCATGGCCGGCGGGTGCGAATCGTAAAACCTGGAATACAGCGGATCGGGTGTCAGTGTCGCCGCGTTGTCCTGATACAGCTTCACCAGCGCGTTGACCAGGTCGGCAGCATCAGTTTGCTCTGCGGCGTAAGAATCCGCCTCGAATTCATGTTTGCGCGAATAGGCCGACATGATCGGCCCGAGCAGGAAGCTGAATACCGGCAGCACCATGAAGAACAGCAGCAGTGCGAGTGCGGTGGAAGGTGTGCTGACGCCGAGTCCCTGACAGAACCAGGTGGTCTGCATCAGCAGGCCGAGCAGCCACAGGAAACCCAGGCTCAGCGCGAAGGTCGCAGCTATGCGTTTCACCACATGGCGGCGTTTGAAATGTCCGAGTTCATGCGCCAAGACCGCCTCGACTTCATCAACGCTCAGGCGTTCCAGCAGTGTATCGAAAAAAACAATCCGCTTGGTTTTACCGAAGCCGGTGAAGTAGGCGTTGCCGTGCGCGCTGCGCTTCGAGCCGTCCATCACGAACAAACCTTGCGCGGTGAAGCCGCAACGCTTGAGCAGGGATTCGATGCGTGCTTTCATCGTCTCGTCCTGCATCGGCGAGAATTTATTGAACAGCGGCGCGATGTACGACGGGTAGATAAACAGGATCAGCAGGTTGAACACCATCCACACCAGCCAAACATAAAGCCACCAGTATGCTCCCATGCGTCCCATCAGCCACAGCACGCCGAACAGCAGCGGCAAGCCCAGGACAGCGCCGATCGATATGCCTTTCAGCGCGTCCAGCAGATACAGCTTGAAGGTCATTTTGTTGAAACCGAAACGCGCCTCGATGACGAAGGTGCGATAAATGTTGAACGGAGCTTCCAGCAGCGAGTACAGTACCAGCACCGCGACGAGTGTGGCCATGCCCTGCGCGATCGGCGCGCTGAACCAGCCGTTGCCCAGTCCGGCGGAAACCGTTCCGGCGATGAACTGAATGCCGCCGCCCAAAGTAAATGACAGCAGCAGCGCGGCATCGAACAGCGTTCCCAGCATGTCGAAGCGCGTCTTGGCCGAAGTGTAATCTGCCGCTTTTTGATGGTCGCCAAGCGCGACTTTGTCATGGAACGCCTCCGGCACGGAGGCGCGATGCGCGGCGATATACGCCAGATGACGGCGTGCCAGCCACAGTTTGGCCAGCGTAGTCATAGCCAGTGCGGCGATGAAAATAAATGTGAATTGGGCAGCAGTCATGTGGGTGTTATTTCAGTGTTCGCAACAGGCATGGTTGTGACACAATATGCGCCTTGGCGTTCAATTTCAGCATTTTAAATTTAAATTAAGAGCCTGGCGAATTATGGCACAAAACCAAAACTACCTTATCTGGATTGACATGGAGATGACCGGCCTGGTCCCGGACACCGACCGCGTGATCGAAGTCGCGCTGGTGATCACCGACAACAATCTGGAAACGATCGCCGAGGCGCCGGTGCTGGTGGTGCATCAGCCGGACAGCGTGCTGGACGGCATGGATGCCTGGAACAAATCCACCCACGCCAAATCAGGTTTGATCGACAAGGTAAAGGCGTCCACGCTGGACGAAGCGATGGTCGAGGCGCAGATGGTCGAGTTCCTGAAAGAGTATGTGCCCACCCGCACCTCGCCGATGTGCGGCAACTCGATATGCCAGGATAGACGCTTTCTCGCGCGCTGGATGCCGAAGTTCGAGGATTATTTCCATTACCGCAATCTCGACGTCAGCACGCTCAAGGAGCTGGCCAAGCGCTGGAAGCCGGAAATGGCGCAGGGGGTTAAAAAGCACGGCAAGCACGAAGCGCTTGCCGATATCTACGAGTCGATCAGCGAGATGAAACATTACCGGGAGCATTTCATCAAGCTCTGAACCGGCGTTTACAGGTTGCCAGCCTGAAAGCCATGCACCTGCTGGAGATAACGATGACCAAGAATACGCCTATTGCACCTGTCCCATCCGAAAACGACCAGGCACAGGTGATCGAACGGCCGGACGGCTTTTACTGGCAGGATACCCTCACGGAAAAAGAGTATGGCCCATTTCCCACGCTGCTTGAAGCGGTGCAGGACATGGAAGGCCAAAACGACAACGATTTTGAAGAAGGCGAATCGCTGGAAGATGCGGAAGAGGAAATCGGTATCTCCACCTGGATAGATCCGGAAACCGGCGAGCCGGCAGAAGGATTGTCTACGCGCCATAGCGACGATTAACACAACTCCGCACTTCCGGTATTAACGGCTCCAGCTGACGCGCAGCAGGTTCTGATCCGGATTGTGGTGGAATTCCAGTTCGCCTTGATAGGCATGGTGCAACGCTTCGCCGATGCCGCGCGCCAGATGGATGTCGGTGGTGGTCACCAGAGTGCCGTGTTTTGTCTTCTCAATGGCCATGATGCGCTGCAACGGGTGTCCCGCCTTTTCTTGCGTTTCACGATGCTGTATCAATTGCATGATTTCCTGTTCGTGCTTCGCGAAAAAATCTCCGGCCAAAGACACATAACCAGCCGGGAAACGATCACGCACGCGATGGCAGGCCGGGCAGATTGTCTGTTGCGCATTCTCGGGTTTTGCCAGCCACTGCCAGCGGCCGGCGTGGAACACCGCGCCACAGTCCTGACAGACCGCCGGCTCGGAAAGTTTGCCCTTTGCTTTGTAGCTGTCCATAACCGTTTCCAGCGGCAGCCGGTCGCGGCGGATGGGATGGAAGCCTGCAGGGTGTGATTGATTGGTCATGATATTCTCCTGATATTGATATGCCCCGTTTCACCCGGACGGGAACTGCGGGTGCTTTATGTCACTGGGACATTGATCGCTTCGGTCCTGGCCTTCGCGGACTTGGGAAGAGCGACTTTGAGAATGCGTCCTCGAATCGAGCCTTCACCTTATTCTCATCGGCATCACCGGGCGCCCGGAAACTGCGCACGAAGCTGCCGTAAAAAAATTAGAATCGGCAATAATGCTGCGCCTAATATAATTCAATTGCAATATTTAAATGCGGGCCGATTATTGAGCATTCCTTAAATGAAAATAGTTTCCACGATATGCCGAAAAAAGTTGTCATTCCGACCACAGGGAGGAATCTTTAATGCCACACAGGATTTCTCCCTGCGGTCGAAATGACAAAGTGCATTACATCCTGAATACGCCGTGTGTCGTTATTTATGGAAACATCAATAATATCATTTCAATAGCCGTACTCCGGGCTATCACTCGCCTCCATACTGGCCAGCCAGGGGTGTCAGCATTCGGTGGAAGATGAGCGTCCGGATTGAAAGCACAGCCGGACATTCAATAGAAGAGATAACTTATCGTGAACTGAAGCGACGATGATTCGAGGGTGGTCGGATTGAAGCCGGATCCTTGAATGTCGGTCTTCGGGAATGTTAGTTCAAATATGAGGTGAGAGCGCGGCTATTATTGCAGATATTGCAGAGCCACGCGCTGCGCTGCTTATTGACACTTACATAAATGACGACATACTTCTGGCAACCTTTTCTGGAAACGCCATATTTTTTGTCATTTCGAGCGTAGCGAGAAATCTTAAGATTCCTCACGGAGCCTGCCCTGAGCGAAGTCGAAGGGTTCGGAATGACAACTTTCCTCATCACTCTATGGATATTGTCTTTAATTTAGGTAATTCTCAGTAGACAGGAGAACCCTCCGGCAAGCCCAGCACCTCAACGTCCACCTGCCATAATTGCGAAATGACTTGTTTTGTTCTGTCTGGTGCAGCGCTGGTCCAGAACCGCTCCGTTCCGGCACGCACTCTGGGCGATAACTGTTTTATGCTTGCAAGCCGGCGCCGAAGCTCGCGCGCAACGGCGGGGGCAGGGTCAATGATGGCGACAGTTGGCCCGGCAATCTCCTGGATGAGCGATGCGAGGAACGGGTAGTGCGTGCATCCCAGCACGATGGTGTCGGCTCCCTGTTCCAGCAATGGCTCAACATATTGTCCGACCAATGCGCGGGTTTTGTCACCGGACAGATTGCCGGCTTCGACTCGTTCAACGAGTCCCGGGCATGCCTGCATCAGGATTTTTACATCGGCGCCAAAGCGTTCGTGCAGTTTTGCAAAATTGTCGCTGGTGATCGTCCTGCTGGTGGCCAGCACACCGATCACGCCGGATCTGGTGTGCGCTGCCGCCGGTTTGACGGCGGGCTCCATCGCAACGATGGGCACCGGGAATCTTGCGCGCAGCAGTTGAATCGCTACACCGGTTGCGGTGTTGCAAGCCACGACGATGGCCTTGGCGCGCTGGCTCACCAGGAATTCGACAATGGCGATTGCCCTTGCCTCGATCAGTTGCGTGGATTTGTCGCCATACGGCGCATGGCCGGAATCGGCCACATACAGCAGGTCTTCACCCGGCAACTCGCGGCGGATCTCGTGCAACACCGACAGTCCGCCCACGCCGGAATCGAACACACCTATAGGATTTTCTGCATTCATATTTTTAATTGAGGTTAAGTACTGTCCATGTTTTTTCCATCGTGTACGTGCGTAACACCAGTTCTTAATTCTGCATTCTCAATTCAGCGCACACGCTTGTGCCCGGACTTCGAGTGTTCCGGCACATGGTGTCCCGATATCTGGCAGGCGCGGCGATAGGCCAGCAAGGTGTTTTGCGCGTTCCCCAGCACGCTGCCCGGCGGATAATCGCCCGCTTCATCCGCCACACCGAACGCGCATCCGCTGAGCAGTTCCATGCCCCCGCTCACATGTTCCGCGGTGTGGATATGGAATAAACCCTGATCCACGGCTTCGACGACCTGGCGGTCCAGCATCAGGTGGCGGCGGTTGCGGTGCGGGATCAGCACGCCCTGGCTGCCGTCCAGTCCGGCTGCCGAGCAGATGCGAAAGTAACCCTCGATCTTTTCGTTGATGCCGCCCACCGGCAACACTTCGCCGTGCTGATTGACCGCGCCGGTTACCGCGATGCCCTGCTTGAGCGGCAGGCCGGACAGCGACGAGAGCAGCACATAAAGTTCGGCGCAGGAAGCGGAGTCTCCCTCCACGCCGTGATATTCCTGTTCGAACACGATGGATGCGTCCAGCGCGAGCGGCGCGTTATGCGCAAACAGCGCGGACAGGTAGTGTTGCAGGATCAGCACGCCCTTGTCGTGGATCGGCCCGGACATTTCCACTTCGCGCTCGATGTTGAGCAGGCCTTCCTCGCCGGCAAAGGTGTGCGCCGTGACGCGCACCGGAAAGCCGAAGCGGTAATCCCCCAGGTCCATCTGGGTCAGCGCGTTGAGCTGGCCCACTTGCTCGCCATGCAGCGTGATCAGCACATCGCCTTCGGCAATGGATTCCTGCAGGCGCTGTTCCGGGTAATCGTGGCGCAGCGTGCGCGCACGGATTGCCGCCTCGACATCTCGTACTTCGACTACTGGCGCTTCAACAGCCGGCGCTTCGGCCGGACGGCCCGCACGGGCACTGCACAGTGCGGCGCTTTCCATCACCAGTGCCTCGGTGCCGGCGAAGATCGCGCTCTGGCGCGACTGGTCGTCCACCTCGCGATGCCCATCTTCCAGCAGGCGCGCCACGGCGGCGGCGGAAAAATGCGGCAGTCCGAGATCGCGGCAGGTGTGCGCGACGAAGATCGCCGAGGCGCGGCGTGTCTCGGCGCTGGACGAAAAACTTTCGGCGAAGTCCACCTTGACGCGGAAGCGGCGCGCGAACTCCGGGTCTGCCTCCTGCAACTCGTAATACTGTTCGCGCGAACCGATCAGGATGATCTTGGTCTCGACATCCACCGCCTCTGGCACCAGCGAAACCGCCGCGATCGGCGCGAACGCGGTGCCCGGTTCCTCGATCTGCAGCCTGCCGCTGCGCAGAAAGCGCCGCAGCTTCTCCCACACCAGCGGGTCGGCCAGCAGGTCGCGCAGATGCAGCATCAGGAAGCCGCCGTGCGCCCTGTGCAAACTGCCGGCGCGTATCCGCGAAAAATCGGTCATCAGCACATCGTTCTCGGACTGGTATTCGATGCTGCCGAACAGCGAGCGGAACAGGGGATTGTCTTCGACGATCACCGGCGCGCCGTGCAGGCCGTCGTTGTCCACGACCAGGTTGACCCGGTAGCGGGACAGCACGGTGGTCAATGCCTCGCGCCGGATATCTTCATCGGTATCGGAAACCTTGAACAGCTCGAGATTCTCGAGCACGTCGTGCTCGACTTCATCGAGATATGCGCCGAGCTTCACCGCATCCTTGATCTGTTTTTTCAGCCCGGCACGTATATCCTGAAGTTCGTGATCCAGCAGCGGCTTCACCACCTGACGACGCAACGCTGCCAGCGCCTCGTTCATCACCCGTTCCATCGGCCGGGTTTTGTCGAAATAGCGGGCGATCTCGGCGCGCAGTTCCTGTTCGGCCAGTGCGATTTCGGCACGGCGTCCCTTCGGCAACGCAAGTACCTCGTCCTCGGTATAGGCGCGCCCTTTTTTTCCGATCAATGTGAAAAGTATATGTCCGGTTTCGCGGTGCATCGTGAAACTGCGGGCTTCGGCAAAGGCCTCGAGTTCGGCATAGGCCTTGGCTTCTTCCGCCTTGTGGGTCTTTTCGATGCGCTCGCTTTCGGTCTTGAAATCCTGCCCGTCCAGGCGCTGCGGTATTTCCGTCTGCAGGGATTTCGTCATCTGCGCCATGAGTTGCCGCAGCAGGCGTCCCTGCCCGGCAGGCAGGCGCAGTGCGCGCGGTCTTTCCGGCGCATCGAAATTGTGCAGGTAGCATAGATCGGGCGGCACCGCCTTGTTTGCGGCGGTCGCCTGCATCGCCTGCTTGAGCAGCGACGAACGCCCGCTGCCGACCTCGCCCAGCACGAACAGGTTGTAATCCGGCTGATCCATCCCGAGACCAAAGCGGGCGGCCATTTCCGCGCGCTCCTGCCCGATCCACGGCAGCGCATGCTCCAATAATTCGGATGTATCGGCGAACCCCAGCGTATCGGGAGCGATGGTGAGGCGAAGCTCGGCGGGAGTCAGGTTTGGGGTCGGCATGTTATTTGGTTTTTCAATCAATAGTGAATATCGTAGGGGCACGATTCATCGCGCCCTGCTTCTGGTGCATGAATACATCAGGGCGCGATGCAACAAGGTCAGGCAATCCACTACACAGCAAGCTGTGTGTGGAGTTGGCACAATCGCGCCCCAATCAAGTTCGACTGTCGGGAGCCAGCCAAAGGTATAAACATGCTCTTCGTGATGCGGTGCGTGGGAACGAGAATAAATTACTCATCGAATTCCGGGTACTGTTCTGGTTTCGAGCCTTTTTCCGCGATGACGATTGGGTATTTGACTCCCGGTTGTTTCTCCTTGGAGTCTTTCAGTGTGATCTCAAATTTCCAGTCATCACCAAAATCGAACCAGTAGAAAAACTTTTGTCCCTTGGGAACAGGAAATACCTGCTCCAGGGTTTTCATCGGTTGCTTCGATCTGACCATAAAACCATCCTCGGCTATCAGGCAATTGCGGCAATCCCGCGGATTTTTTCCGATGAAGAAATCATAGCAATGATCGTTGTCGAAGCCGGTGAGTTTTTGAATTAAATTATGTAAAGCATCGAGGCTGGTTTTTGATTGCACCTCGACCGTGCGCTCGAACGGCTCCTGCAAGTATATCCCGCCAACACATTTTATTTTGATGGTGTAGATCATCTTTAATACCCCCTCCATTACTCATGAAAGCTTTGGCTACGTAGTCATTCGGCGCAATGCGTTACGATTTACGAGCCTCAATCAGCACGGTCATCTCATTTGCATCGCGCAGACCGCTATTGTTCAATCCCGCGATGACGCCAGCCTGATTTGGCTCGGGCTGGTTCTGGCTGACTTTCCATTTGCCGGAAAGTTTGGTGATGACGATCTCGATACCGACGATGGCACCGATCAATTTTTCGGTGTACTCGTGCGGCGCGTCCGCGACTGCCCACGGCTTGGTAAAAATATTTTCATTGTGATCGGTGAGCGCTTCGAGCTGGGCGCGTACCCAGGCCGGATCGTCGATCACGCGCATCGTACCGTAAGCATGGACGACCGCATAATTCCAGGTAGGCACGACTTTGCCGGTTTCCTTTTTGGTGGCATACCATGACGGCGTGATATAGCTGTCCGAGCCGTGGAATATCGCCAGTACCTCCACGTCTTCTGCGTAATCGCTCCACATCGGATTCGCGCGCGCAACGTGGCCGCGCAAGGTGCCGAACGGCGCAGGCGCATCCACGAGGTGCAGCGGGATATGGTTCGCGTTGAGTCCGTTGGACGTCAGCGTGACCAGAGTCGCCAGCGGCCGCGCGCGCATCAGCTCGTGCATGACTTCGATGCGGGGTTCTTCGAAATGTTTGGGGGTGTACATGGATGTGCATTATAAGGCCGTTCGCCCTGAGGTATCGAAGGGTGAGCGTTCCTGAATATCAGAATCAAAGTCAACATCGCCGGGGGTTGCCCGGCAGCAAGTCACTTTTCTTGTCTTGCCAAGAAAAGTAACCAAAAGAAATCGCCCCCGGTTTGCCGCCGCTGCGCGGTTCCCTGCGTTGCTCGACTGGTCAGGCGGCTGCGGAACTCGCGCTACGCGCTCAGACAGTCCTCGCCGAAATCCCCTGACCAGTCTCCGCTACTCGGCGGCGCACAGGAAATAAAAAGCGGAAACCCAAAACCAAAAAAGCGGGTGGCAACAAGTTGCCCACCCACTTTGCAGTCATTCGCAAATAGCCGCTAACGACGCGTTGCGGTCCTTGGCGACCGTCCGCTATCCTGCAACCAATTTAGCGAAACTGATTTCTCCAAATAACCCAAAGCGGTCATCGCGGCTTCCGGATAACGGAAGTGTTCAGTGTCTTTTTGGTAAGGGAGTTCCACCGATTTCACATGGGAATGACATTATCCAGCTATCAAATTCATCATCACGATCAAACTGTAAATTGACATTCAATTTGATATTGGTGTCTTTAATCAGTGAATAATTTTGTTTAGCATCATTCTTAGAAGTTAAAGAGACAAAATTCGGAGATGCTTTGCCGCCAACATGAAAAGAATAAGCAGAAATATCGCTACGTCGCATTGTCTTCGTGCCAAGAATGTTGGCAACTTCAATTCCATCTGACAATAACGTTACCCTGTAGCCTATAGTTTGAATGATAAGTCTTGAAATAAAGAAAATACTCACAACCAATCCAAACATAAGCCACCAAAAACTATTGGCATGTGGATTAAATAGTTCAGATCGTTGAATGATTACTTGCGTCCACACCCCAAAAATTATGAAACACAAAGCAACACAAACAAATATTTTTTCCGCTTCGGGTTTATAAACTCTCGGGTGTATATCAGTGTTCATGCTTTCCCTTTTCAGTGCTGATATCCCAAATTAGACGACCACAGTCTATGACCGCTTTTGGCCGCTTGTTGCCGGTCACGACCGTCAGCTTTCTTGCTGGATATTTTATACCTCGACCGGCAGCAAATGGCACATAGCCGCCCATTGAGCCTTGTAATAGCCTACCCGAAAGTTGCCCTTGGCGTTTTGCATTGTGACGAGTGGGCACGAAGTGTCCACTCGGTGTTTCTTGGTTTCCGCTTTTTCCCCCTGTGCGCCGCCGAGTAGCGGAGGCTGGTCAGGGGGTTTCGGCGAGGACTGTCTGAGCGCGTAGCGCGAGTTCCGCAGCCGCCTGACCAGGCGAGCAACGCAGGGTACCCCGCAGGGGCGGTAAACCGGGGTCGCCTTTTCTTTGGCTACTTTATTTTGGCGAAGCAAAAGAAAGTAGCTTGCTGCCGGGCTACCCCCGGCGAAGTTGATTTTGATTTTGGTTTTGTTCTTGATGTTGGGTTACGCGATGAATCCGCTAACCCAACCTACCGCTTTATTTTTTGGCCCCCATCGCCAGCGCCTTCAACCTGCCTTGCTCCAGCTCAACCTTATCCGGCTCCACCAGCCACCCCTGCAAATTATCCATCACCAGATCCGTCAGCGCGTGCATCCAGTCATCGCGTTCGTTGAGGCAGGGGATGTAGTGGTATTCGCCGCCGCCCGCATGCTGGAAATCTTCCTTGCCTTCCATAGCGATCTCTTCCAGCGTTTCCAGGCAGTCGGCGACGAAGCCGGGGCAGACTACGTCGACTCGCTTGGTCTTCTGCTTGCCCAGCTCCTTGAGCGTCGCGGTGGTGTAGGGCTTGAGCCATTCCGCCTTGCCGAAACGCGACTGGAAGCTGAGCGCGTATTGTTCGGGCTGCAGTCCGAGTGCCTGCGCCAGCAGGCGTGCGGTCTTGTGGCATTCGCAGTGGTAGGGGTCGCCCTTGTCCAGCGAGAATTGCGGCAGGCCGTGGAAGCTCATCACCAGTTTTTCCGGGCGGCCGTTTTTCATCCAGTACTCGTTGATGTTGTTCGCCAGCGCCTTGATGTAGCCGGGGTGGTCGTGAAAGTTTTTGATGGTGCGCAGCGCGGGAGTGTTGCGCATTTGCAGCAACTCGGCGAACACGATGTCGAAGGCGGTGGCGGTGCTGCTCGCGGCGTATTGCGGATACATCGGGACAATTAAAATGCGCTGGCAGTTTTGCTCCTTGAGTTTGCGCAACACACTGGGTATGGAGGGGCTGCCATAGCGCATCGCATAGTCCACCACGAACGGCGCCTTGGTGCGCTGGCTCAGATAACCTTGCAGCAGCGAAGTTTGTTTTTCAGTATAGACGCGCAGCGGTGAGCCTTCTTTCAGCCATATGGATGCGTATTTCGCTGCGGATTTTTTCGGGCGGGTGTTGAGGATGATGCCGTTCAGGATCAGCCACCAGATCGCCCTGGGAATTTCCACGACGCGCGGATCGCTCAGGAATTCTTGCAGATAAGCACGCACGGCTTGGGCAGTCGGTGCATCGGGTGTCCCGAGGTTGATCAGCAGGATGCCGGTCTTGACGGGTGTGCCGTGGGTGTGGGCGGGTTCGGTTTGGTAAGCCATATTAGTTTTAGTCTCTAATGTTCAGCATTGTAGGGTGGATAAGCGCAGCGCATCCACCGTCCCCCTTGGTGGATGCGCTACGCTTATCCACCCTACTTCAACTTTGAGGGGGAGGGCCAGGGCGGGGGTGAAAACGTTGAAAGTTCTCACCATTCAATTCTGCGACAGCGCGTTGCCGAGCAAGCGCGCGGTGATGTCCACGATGGGAATCACGCGCTCGTAGTCCATGCGTTTCGGGCCGACCACGGCGAGGGTGCCCACCACTTTTCCGTCGGCGGAGTAGGGCGCGGTGATCACGCTGCATTCGTCCAGCGAGGCCAGCCCGGATTCATTCCCGATAAAAATATGGATGCCCTGCCCGCGGCGGTCGGCATCGAGCAGTTGCAGCAGTTCGGTTTTTTGTTCGAACAGGTTGAACAGGCCGCGCAAGCGGTTCATGTCGGTGGACAGGTCGGCCACATGCAGCAGGTTGTGCTCGCCGCTGATGACGTAGTCCCCCGATTGCTTCGCTTCAGCCGCATCGCCAGCAGCCAGCGCCGCTGCCATCAGCGCGCTCATGTCCTGATGCAGTTGCCGCAGTTCGCCGCGCAGCCTGTCGCGGATCTGCGAGAAGCTGCAGCCGATGTAATTCTGGTTGAGGAAGTTGCCCGCCTCGGTGAGTTGCGATTGGGTGTAATCGCGCTCCAGCAGTAGCACGCGATTCTCCACTTCGCCGTCCGGCATCACGATGATCAGCAGCACGCGCTTTTCACCCAGGCGCAAAAATTCGATCTGGCGCACCGTGATCGCGCTGCGCTTCACCGTGGCGACCACGCCGGCGAAGTGGGTCAATTCGGAGAGCAGGTTGGAGGCCTGCGCGATCAGCCGCGAGGGGTTGTCCGGCTGCAACTTGTGTTCCATCTGCTGCACGCGCGCGCTGTCCAGCGGCTTGGTGACCAGCATCGTGTCGATGAACAAGCGGTACGCAAGGCCTGTCGGGATGCGGCCTGCCGAGGTGTGCGGGCTGCTGACCAGGCCGATGTCTTCCAGCTCGGACATCACGTTGCGGATGGTCGCCGAGCTGACCTCCAGGCCGGAATACTGGAGCAGCGCGCGCGATCCGACCGGCTGGCCTTCGCTGATGTAGCGTTCCACCAGGGTCTTGAGCAGGATTTGTGCACGGTCGTTGAGCATGGAGGGGATTCTACCATCGGCAATGCGATGCTCAACCGACTTTACAAATCGGGATTGGCGTTGCGAGCGAAAATTGCCGCCCGCCCGGCCACCGATTCCGACTGACCAAATAATCCATTGGCCAGGTAATTGCAGAAACCCTTCGACTTTGCTCAGGGCAGGCTCCGCATGATCCCTCGTTGCACTCGGGAAGCAAGATTTCTCCCTTCGGTCGAAATGACAGAGGCGTTGTCATCCCGAACCCTACGACTTCGCTCAGGGCAGGCTCCGTGAGGGATCTTAAGATTCCTCGCCATGCTCGGAATGACAGGGAATACCCCGCCCCTTGGGGCGGGGATGTTTATTTTCTAACTTGTAAACTACTCGACGATAGACCAATTTTCAGGGAGTCATGGATGTTGCGTGTGTTTTTTGCATCAGGTTTGGTTGTTGCGGCCGCCGTGCTGACGGCGAATCCGGCGTTCGCGGAAACACCCGTCGAAACTCGCGTAAGGCGTAATGCAGGATGTCAATCCCCGCAAGGGGGAGGCCGACGGGTTCCCCGCTGCTCCGCAGCGACCCGTTCGCACCAAGCGATCGCATTGCACCGGGTGTTTTCATTCGGCGGTGTCACAACTCAGGCTCGCAAGAGCTTGGAGAATTGCCTGCCTTGGGTGCCATAACGATTGCGCGGGCTGACTCCATGATCTCGAATACCAGCGTTTAGGCAAGACAGACAAGGCACATCTGGCCGCTGAGGGGTGCGCTCGCCTGATAACATCCGGCTGCTTCGTTTCAAACTAGGAATTTCGCAGGAGGAGCTCGCCTTCCGCGTGAACTGGACAGGCTTACATTCAGGCGGTTGAGCGGTGTATATGGAATGTCGCCCTGGGCAATATCGAGAAAATTGCGGGTGCTCTGGATGTGGAGCCGTGGCGCTTGCTGATTCCGCCGAAGTAATCTGGCTACCGCGAGTTGCGGTCAGCTTGCACAAAAAAAGTAGGAATGTTATTGTGAATTCCTACTTTTCATATGAAATCGGAGTTGGTCATGTCACAAGTGCGAGTTAGACCCAAGCATCAAATCACGCTTCCCTCGCGTATTGTTGCAGCAGCACACCTCAAACCAGACGACGTGCTTGAGGTAGCTTACGCCAATGGAGTCGTTACTTTGGTACCGGTAAGCCGCAAGGAACGTACAGTATCCGTGATGGCCTACGCAGGTATCGCCCGTGGCATTTGGGGGCAAACGACAAAGGAAATCGATGCTGGTCTTAACAGCGATTGTGAGTCATGGGAAAGATAGATGCGGCGCTCGCCCGTATGGCTGGGCATCGCGTCTATCTGGACACAAATGTTTTTATTTACTTTCTGGATCGCAACCCGGATTTTTTCCCGGTGGTTCGACCCATCATTGCAGCCGTAGAATCGGGGTTAATCATCGGCTACACCGGGGATGCCGCGATTGCAGAGACTTTGGTGAGACCCTATCAAACAGGTAATCTGGCACTGGTGGCAAGTTTCAAGGAATTTTTCAGTATGGAAAACTTCTTGGCCATCCAGCCACATGATGCCGAAACCTTTGACTTGGCCGCACAGTTGAGGGCTGGTCGTGGCTTGAAATTTATTGATGCGCTGCATTACGCCACGGCGATTCGGGCTGGCTGCAAGTTTTTCATTACCAGCGACGGTGGAATTCAGTCAAGTGGCGCGCTTGAAGTTGTCGTGGTAAAGAGTCTGTCCGAGTAACCGGGAAATTGCAGAAGCATTGAACGTGGAGCCGTGGCGCTTGCTGATTCCGCCGAAATAATCCGGCTACCGCAAGATACTCGGTCGTGGGTTGACAGTGAGCAACCCGAGCCTGTCAGAATTATTGTGTGAAGGAAGTCATGCGACGATAATGGATTTTTATGGAAAGGGCTCGTATGACAACGATAGGCAACGCCACCCTGTTGACCTGCCTGTTCCTGCCGGCGCTGTATGCGGCGTGGTTCAAGGTGAAAGAGGATTACCGGGAATTACCTGAACGAAGACAATATCCGTAGAGTGATGAGGAAAGTTGTCATTCCGAACCCTTCAACTTTGCTCAGGGCGGGCTCCGTGAGGAATCTTGAGATTTCTCGCTACGCTCGAAATGACAAAAAGCATGGCATGACAAAAAGCATGGCATGACAAAAAGGGGTCTTCGCGTAATCGAGTGGGTAGAATTTAACATGAAAGCCTCTGCAAACCTTTTGGTATCGGGCAAAATGAGTCTTGTACTTGTTCCAGAAAATGGGAGGATTTACCGATGGCCATCTCACCC
>Ga0315268_10003143_pt1 | contig 18310 bp, 19 predicted proteins | sample C1_top_MG_FD_204535 | JGI IMG/M metagenome (GOLD analysis project Ga0315268, IMG submission 204535) | Sediment microbial communities from Yellowstone Lake, YNP, Wyoming, USA - C1_top | ecosystem: Environmental > Aquatic > Freshwater > Lake > Sediment | place: USA: Wyoming | collected 2017-08-01
TCAGCGTCGTCGTCGCGGCCCATGGCCATCATGCAGCCGTCCATGCCGTCGCTGCGTCTTCGCATGTCGTCGGCCAGCGGCCGTGCCTCGGCCTGGTAGCGATCGCGCTCGTCCTGGCACGCCTGCTGGTCGGCCAGATTTCCGCTGTTGTCGGCGTGTCGGTTGACCGCGGTCAGCAGCTGCTGGTCGAGCTGCTTGTAGGCCGCCACGTCGGGCTCAGCTGTTGCGCCGTTGCAGGACAGCGCGGCCAGCGCGGGTAGCAGAATCGATGCCAGATGGATTTTCATGAAACCTCCGGTGCCTTGCGGCGGGTGCTATATACGCAGCGCGCACCGCGCCCGCCGCCAGGTATAGTCGCGCCATGGACAACTCCCAGCGTGCCGTACTGCGCGTGCTCTGCCCGGATCGCCCGGGCCTGGTGGCCGACGTCACCGGGCTGCTGTTCAAGCTGGGCGTCAACGTGCTGCATGCCGACGAGCACATCGATCTCGAGGCCAACACTTTTTTCCAGCGGCTGGAGTTTGTGCTGGCGGCAGCCGCAGCCAGCGGCGAGCAGCGGGCCGCATTCGTGAGTGCGATCGGCCAGGCCTGCACGGGTTGGCAGATGCACTGGTCGCTGCGCTTTGCCGACGAGCTGCGCCGGGTCGCGATCCTCGTCTCCAAGCAGGGCCACTGCTGCCTCGACCTGCTGCAGCGCCATCGCGCGGGCGAGCTGCGCTGCGAGATTCCGCTGGTCATCTCCAACCACGACGCCATGGCCGAGGAGGTCGCGCGCCGCGGCTATCGCTTCGTGCACGAGCCGATCGCGGGTGGCGACAAGCAGAGCCAGGAGGCACGCATCGGCCAGCGCCTGGTCGAGGAGCGCATCGACCTGGTCGTGCTCGCGCGCTACATGCAGATCCTGACGCCAGCCCTGGTCGACGCCTGGCCCGAGCGCATCATCAACATCCACCACAGCTTTCTGCCGGCCTTTGCCGGCGCCGAGCCCTACCGCCAGGCCTATCGCCGAGGCGTCAAGCTGATCGGCGCCACCAGCCACTACGTCACCGCCGACCTCGACGAGGGACCGATCATCGCGCAGGCGGTCGACCGCGTCGGCCACCGCGATACGGTCGAGGACCTGGTGCGCAAGGGGCGCGATCTCGAGCGGGTGGTGCTGGCTCACGCCGTGCGCTGCCACCTCGAGGACCGCGTCATCGCCTATGGCAACAAGACCGTGGTGTTCGACTGACCGTCGCGGCGGTGCCCGCGATCGAGATACCCTCGCCAAAAAGCATCGTCAGCCCATAGAGATGATCGCGGCCTGGCGGCGCTGGACAAGGGGATCGGTATGCCTCGCATCGATAGTACGAATCCACCGATCACCCGGGTCGTCACGTCGCCGACCACCAGCACCAGCAGCACGTCCAGCAGCGTCGACGACAAACCAGCGATCACCCTGGCCGACGCGGCCAACCCGCCGCTGCCGCCGACCAGCGCGACCCCTGCTGCACCGCGCCCGATCCTGCCGACACCCGACCAGGCCAAGGTGCTCTTCAACGACCAGCAGGGCTGGAACCCGCACGCGCAGTGCTCGGCGGTCAAGGCAGGCGCTGCGCTGACCATCGACTACCAGCGGTCGCCCGCGGACTTTTCGAAAAAGCCCGACGTCAGCAACCTGGTCAAGAACATCGAGTTGAGCTACCGCATCGACCGCGGCGACTGGCAAAAGGCGGTCATCGCCGACGGCAGCGTCGACATGCGCTCGGGCGCGCTGCTGCGGCAGCCGGCCAAGATCGACGTGCCGGCTACAGCCAAGGGCGAAGTCGAGTACCACTTCACGCTGACCCTGGGCGATGGTTCGATCGCCTCGGACGACGATCTGGGCCGCAACTACCACACCTCGATCGAGCCGAAGGCGTCGCCGCCGAGCATGCTGCCGGCACAGGCGCACCTCGACGGCGACAGCGTGGTCACCCTGGTCGAGCGCGGCTTTCCCGGCACCGACGCGCCAGTGGACGTGCGCATCCCCAAGCGCTTCTTCAACCTCGACGACAGCGGCCAGCCGATCGTGTTTTCGGACGCGGGCGGCCGGCCGATCAACAGCCTGGAGAACGTCGCGGCCGTGTACATCCGCGGTCCCCAGGTCGACGTGCGGGTCGAGAACCTGCAGCCGCACGTGCCGCTCGAGGAGAGCATCTGCGCCGGCATGACCTGCTTTGCCGTGGCCAACGAGGTCAAGGAGCTGGCGCAAAAGTCGCTCGGCCACGACTTGCCCTGGTACAACGGCGCGCGGCTCGAGCTGTTTCCGCAGGCGTCGACGGTACGCTCGGTTGACCTGCTCAATGCCGGCGCTGGCATCGACACCGAGGACATCGACCACGACGGCAGCCGCGAGGCGGTGGTGCTGTTCGACGTGCTGTCGTACGCCGCGGTCGGCACCAACATCCCGGGTGTGGGCGGCATGCGGCCCGGCATGGTCAGCCGCGACCCCGAGGTGGTGGCGCACGAGACCGGCCACCAGATCTTCAACGCCATGCTCTATCAGCGCTACGGCGACCACACCACGCGGCCCGACAAGCCGCTGTTCAACGCGCCGGTGCTGCTCGGCATCCACGAGACCGTGGGCGACGTGACCGCGGTGCTGCACCAGCTCAACCAGCCCGAAGTGCAGGAGCTGGTGCGCGGCCAGGCTGGCGCCGACCTGCACCAGAACAACATGGTCGCCCGCCACGGCGAGCTGCGCGATTACATGGTGGCGCTGATGGAGTCCGACGTGCCGGACCGGGTGCGCGCGGCCTATCAGACCGAGTACACGCTGCAGGCCGTGCTGACCGGCGCGCAACAGGCGGGGTTCCTCGACCAGCTGGCCAGCATGGTCAGCGGCCAGGTCAACAGCTGCGCCGGCGTGCCCGCAGCCGAACGCGCCGGCTTGCAGCAAGCCGTCAAGGACGCAACGCCAGCCGCGCTGCTGGCCGCGGTCGACGCTGTGGGCGGCAGACTGGCGCAACCAGGCGATGGTCTGACCGGCGTGCAGCGGCTGATCGGCGAGCTGAGCAAGCAGCAGGAGCCGACCCGCTGTCCGCTGTTCGAACAGCTCGGCGAGGCGTTTCGCAGCGAACTGCTGACGCGGCTCGATCAGAGCAGCAACCCAGCCCACGGAGCGCTCGGCCGCGACAAGCTGTTCCCGCCGACCGACAGCACGCGCTGGGTCTTCGCCGAGAACCTGCGGCGTGCGCTGACCACCGCCGAGTGGACCGTCAAGCGGCCGACCGACTACGAGCAGCAGCTGGCGCGCAAGACCCAGCAGGCCGTGGCCAGGTGGACCCGCGAGCACTACGACGCGATCAATGCGCCGGCCGACGTGGCGCGCACTTTCAACAAGCAGCACCACCTGGACGAGCTGGGCAACGAGCCGCACAACGTGAGCCAGGCCATGACCAGCGCCTTCTACCAGGTGCTGGCCGACCTGGTGCTGGAGCAGACCCGCAGCGGCACCGACTTCGCGGCCGCCATGGGTCCGGCCTGCGATCGCGTTGGCAAGGTCTTCTACCGCGCGCTCGAGGCGCTACCCGACATCAGCGAGGTGTCGTGGCAGGCGCTGGCGCAGGCGATCAGCGAGACCGCGCAAAAGCTCGACCCGGCGCTGTTGACGTCGTGGCAGCAGGCCATGGCCGACCGCCGCATCTACGCCGCGCCCGCGCACGTGACGCCTGGCCAGTCGATCTCGATCATGCACAATCCGGTCGCCGTGCTTGGCCTGCGCGAGCCGGTCAAGCAGGTCGAGCTGCAGTACCGCTTTGGCAGCGGGCCCGTGCAGTATGCGGCCATGCGCGACGGCAAGTTCGACGTCGACGTGCCGGCAGACGCTGCGGGCGAGCTGGAGTACTGGTTCAAGGTGGTCAAGCAGGACAACCAGCAGCTCTGGGACAGCCGGTTTGGCAACAACTACCACGTCAAGGTGAGCGGCTGATTCCGCGCGCTACTGGCTGTGCGGGGGCACGGACTCGCCAGTGATGCTGGGCGAGGCGACCCAGACGCCGCCGCTGCCGCCCTGCGGTCCGGAGTTGCTGCCACCCCACGCGGATGCTCCGCCGAGGGCGTTGACCCGATCGGTGGCGAGGGAGACGACCTGCGCGCGCAACAGGATGCTGCCGCCCGCGCCACCGCCGCCGACCATGTTGTCGGAACCGTCCGCGCTGCGTCCTTCGGCGCGGATCCAGCCGGTGCTCGGGTTGACCACGAGTGAGCCCTTTGCCTCGAGCAGAATGCTGCCGCCGCCAGCGCCGCCGGCCGAGCAGGATGCATTCGTATCGAAGGAACTGCCGCCGCCGCCCGAACCAAGATACATCTTGTTCGGCAGGCTGCCGGCGTTGTAGGCGATGCCGCCAGTGGCTCCATTGCTGCACGGCGTCGAGTAGCCAGCGCCAGCCATGTCGATCGCGCCGCGGATGGTGATGGCGCCGGTCGAGAACAGCGCCAGCACGCCACCGTTGGCGCCGTTCCATGCCGCCGTGGTCAACGTGGCCCCGTCCAGCACCGTGACCGCGCTGTAGATCGGAACCCGGATCAGCGCGACCCGCTGTTGGTTCTGTCCCAGCCCGATGTCGTCGTTGAGATTCGCTGATGCTCCGTACTTCTTGGCAACGCTGCTGGTCAGCACGACCTGGTTGCCGGTCACGTGCGAGATCGTCGCAGTCTCGTATTTTCCGACGTTGGGCGTGAGGGAGGGCGCCCCCTGAAGATTGATGAGCAGGACGCGGTCGCCAGCGCCGAGGCAACAGCCGGGATCGCGGTCGATGCCCGCTTCGTTGCTGCCGATGCTCGTCACCGCAAAGAATGCGCCGTCGGCGCAGCTGTCGACACGGCTCAGGTTGGGCGCGGACAGGTCGCGGTTTTCGCCGGCAGTCAGAGTCAGTTGACCGTCGTTCTGGTACACGCAGGCGTGCGCCGCCGGGCTCCACAGGTAGCCGGACCTGCAGATGCACAGGTAGTCCGAGTCGACGACGACGCAGGTGGTCGAGGTGCAGCGGTCGCACGGGTTCGGACATGGGCCGCCGCAGCCATCCCCGGTGTTGCCGCAGGAGGCGCTGCAGTCGGGCACACAGCGGTCAGTGCCGATGACGTCGAGCTGCCAGCGATCAGGATCGGCCTGGTCGGCCACTGCGGCGTCGGACCGCGCTCCGTCGACCGCGCTGGCGTCGATCTCGTGTCGCTCGTGTTCGACCACATCGGGCGCGCTGCGATCGCTCGCTGAGGTGTCGGGCGCCGCGCGGTCGCGGCCGAGCTCGCTGCTGGCGTCGTGGATCGCGGCGTCGACAGCGTCGAGGCTCCGCGTGCACACACCGTCGGGCAGCGCGCAAAAATATCCAGTCGGGCAATCGTTTCCGCTCGCGCAGACCACGGGCGGCGTGCACGAGCAGTCCGAAACCGTGCACCAGAGCAGCACGGCACTCAGTCGTAGCGCGTTCGTCATCGACTGCAAGAACCAGCGGGAGGTCGACGAGATGTGGGAAAAGCTGGGCGCCGGAGGCAAGCCCGGGCAGTGTGGCCCCGGCGCCCGGCAATGGCCAAACGCACTCCTCCTCAGATACAATGGGTCTACATGCCGACAGTGCAGCGCACACTGACCGTCACCTTCAGCAACGGCAAAAAGCTGGAGCTGCAGGGCAAGGTCGACGCCGAACTCGACAAGAAACTGCGCTCGGCCAGCGCGGCCGAGTTGAGCGAGAGCGCGGCCAGCAAGTTGACCGACAAGATCTTTGGCAACAGCGTGCTGGGCGCGGGCGAGCAGCTGGCAGCCACCGCGCTCAGCGCGGCGTGCATGGTCGGCCGCAGCGTGCGCGCGGTCGAGTACTCGGGCGTCGACAAGAGCAAGGACTTCGTCCGTGCGCTCGGGCTGGCCAAGCACGCCAGTGGCTCGGTGCGCGAACAGATCAATGACGCGCTTTACAGCACCAGCGGCAAGGGGACTGCCACACTGCTGCAGATCCTGGCCGGCGAGGTGGTGGTCGATCCGGAAAAGCCAACGGCCACCGTCGAGCCGCGCTCGTCGCGGCCAGCGCTGCCCAAAAAAGAGTGGACCGTGCTGGTCTACTTCAGCGCCGACAACGAGCTGGCGCCCTATGGCCTGGGCGACCTGAAGGAGATGAAGAACGGCTTTGCCAAGATCTCGAGCTTTGCCAACGTGGTGGTGCTGTTCGACAACCCGCTGGCGACCGGTCCCACGCCCGGCCTGTCCGAGGAGAGTGCTTCACCGGCGCAGGTGCTGCTGCTCGAGCACAACAAGAGCGCGCGCAGCGACGCCGTGAAATTGCGACCGGTGCAGGTCGACGGGGCGACGCGGCTGGGCAAGCTGATCAACAAGACCGACGGCTACCTCAACCTGGCCAGCGGCGACACGCTGCGCGCGGCGCGCGAATTCGCCGCCAGCTTTGCACCGTCGAGCCACACCATGCTGGTGCTCTCGGGCCATGGCGAGGGCGCGCTTGGCTCGATGACCGACGATTCGAGCCCCGACCCGGACGACCTGCTGCGGCCGCACGAGCTGCGCAGCGCGCTCACCGCCAGCGCCAAGCCGGTCGACGTGCTGGCGTTTGATGCCTGCACCATGCAGGACGCGGCCACCGCCGAGCTGGCGGATGCGGTCGGCGCCAAGCTGCTGGTCGCCTCCGAGGAGAGCGAGCCGCAGCGCGGCTGGCAGTGGAAAAAATTCTTCGAGAGCATGGCGCGCGCGCACCAGCGCAACGGCACGCTTGGCCCGGCCGACATCAGCCGCTCGGCGGTCGACACCTACAACGGCTACACCATGTCGTGCGTCGACGCGGTCAAGACTCGCGAGATCTGGTCCGGGCTCGACGACCTGGGCCGCCTGCTGCGCGCTGCTGGCGGCCGCGACAACACTGCGATCGACGATGCCATCCAGAATGTCGAGCGCTACGACGAGGGCGGCGACACGGTCGACCTGATCGACTTCTGCAAGCAGCTAATGCAGGGCTTCGAACGCAGCAGCGAGGTCTACCGGGCAGCGCGCGACCTCGCCAGCACGGTCGAGGCATCGGTGCTGCGCCACACCTCGACCGCGAGCCGCGCTGCCCACGACTACGGCAACAGCCACGGCCTTTCGATCTATCTGCCGCTCGACGCCGACGCCGTGGACCCCAAGCAGGCTGGCCGCGTCACCGGCGAGCCAGCAGCTTCCTGGGTCGCTTTTCTCAAGGGCGAGTGATCACAGCCTGGCGCCGGTCGCGTGCTCACAACCCGCGCTTGAGCTTGTGACCGCGCCGCGGCGCGCTCGTACCGTCGCTCGGCGCGCGCGTCTCGTCCTCGCTGCCGACGCTGAGCAGCGCCGCGCGCTGGAACGCCTTTTCCCTGAATCCGCCGTGCGCCTCGACGAAATTCGATCGCCCCAGCTGGTCGAACGCCTTGGTCATCGCCAGATTGAGCGGGTGCTCGGCAAAGTAGGCGGTGTAGGCCGCGCGGTAGATCAGCTCGTCCGAACCTGCCGGCACGCCGAGCTGCGCCATGAACTCGGCCAGCAGCGGCCGCAGCTGCGGCGCCATCGGCAGGCCCAGCTCGATCACGCAGACCGCAATGAAGTCGCGCACCTCGGTGTGCGAGTAGAAGAAGCTGCCGTCGCGGTTGCGGCGGGTCAGGATCGCCTGCACGCTGGCGGTGACCGGTGCGTCGCTGCTCGCCTCCACTGCCGCTCCTCGTAATAATCGTGATAGTGTGAGCCAGCCCACGAAGAATCGAGCACCACTCAGCGTGGGTCGGCGAAACAGATACTGGAGTCAATTTACTCCACGGAGGCTGGCGATGGTGAGAGGAATCGATTCAGTTGGCGGCGGCCAGGCGAGCGTCCAGGGTCTACGCGGCGACGGACTCGCGCAGCAGTTGAAGGCGCTCGGGCTCGACGAGGGCCAGGCCAAGGCGCTGGGCGATGCCTCCAAGACCATGAACAACCTCGACCTCGAGAAACTGCTCAAGGGCATCTTGCAGGCGCTCGAGGAGCGCATGGGCCAGCAGAAAGGCGCGCAGGGTGCCGGCGGCAGCGGTGGCGGCTGCGGCGGTGGCGGTGGTAGCGCAGCGCCGGTCGACAATGCCAAGGCGAGCTCGCAGGGATCGGACGCCGGCGGTGGCGGCGGCAGCGACGTTGGCGATTCGGGCGGGCCCAAGCTGGAATTCAATCCCGAGACCGGCAAGTTTGAGGTCAAGGATCCCGAGGGCGACAAGAAGCCCGAAAAGGTCCACAAGGGCCACAAGCCGGACGGTGCGCACAGCAAGCCGTCGGCCGCGGTCTCGGTCAGCGCGACCGGCGGCAAGGGTGGCAAATAGGTCTCGCGCGCGGCCGCGGACGGCAACTTTTCACGCCAACCTGACTTCCCAGTGGCTAAGAAGTGATCGAGCCATGGGTCACCACGTCCACAGAACCGCCCAGCCACCGGTGCCGCGTACTGACGCTGGTCCGACCACGTCGACCACGTCAGTCCCGGCGACGCCAACGACCCCCTCGACCACGCCGGCGACGGCCGCTGCACTTGTCGTGTCGACCAGCGCGCCCGACGTCACGGGCGCCAACAACCGGCCCGCCAGCTCGCCGGCATACGTGAAGCAGCCAGGGGCCACGGCGCGGCTCGATCTGCAGAGCTGGCAACCCGCGCAGCGCGTCGAGCTGCAGCCGAGCAGCAACGACCTCTTGACCGGCGCGAGCACGCGCATGCGTACGCGGCCGGGCCCAGAGCTGTCGACCTGGCTGCGCGGCCAAACGCTCGGTAACGACGAGGGTGGGCCTGCCAACTACGCCGCGCTGTCGGCGAGCGAGCAGGTCGATGCATTTGTCGGAGTGGCCACGCAGCACGCCTGCCTCGGCGATCCGACCAGCGTGGCGCAGCGCATCCAGCAGCGCTGGGGCGAGCAGGCGCCGCAGGTCTTTGCGCTGGTCGAGACGCTGTACCGGACGCGCCACCTGCTCAACAAGGACGACCTGACCTGCTGGTGCAACGGCCTGTCCGGTCCTGGCGCCGCGGGCGAGGGCTACGCCACCATGCTGCAGGACGCGGTCGACATGGTGCAGGCCGGCCACGACATCTACGTCGAGCGCTGCCCGGACGGACTGGGCGACATCGTCGACGCCAGCGCGCAGGTCACCTATCAGCACAAGCGCGTGGCCGGCGGCACGCTGGGCAAGTCGTTGAAGAAGGCGGTCGAGCAGATCCGCGGCTTCACCAACGTCGACGGCGTCGCGTTCGCGGGCGCGCCGACCGGCCACCTGTGCGTGGCGCAGATCGACGCCCGCAACAACCCCAACTACAGCAGTCGCAGCGACGTCGAGCTGGCCACCCAGATCTCGCAGATCCAGCTCGGCGACAAGCGCGACAAGTTCGAGATCCAGATATTGCTCGACGACCGCATGCTGGTGTTCGACCGCGAGCAGCGGCTGACCAGCGTGGTGCAGGCCGGGGCCAATCCCTAGATGAAAAACCAGTGGCGATCGTGGGACACGGCGGACCCCGTCGTCACCTGGCAACTCGAGCTGCCGCTGACGCGGCCGGCGCAACGGTTTGAACTGCTGGCCGCACTGGGCCGCGCGGGCGACGAGAGCGGCGTCTTCACGCTGCAACGCGTGGCGCTGCCCGAGCTTGCGTTTCGGGTCGACGGCGCGGCCGACAACGGACCGTGGATCGCGGCCGCCCGGCAGCATCAGCTGGCCGAGATCTTTCCGTTCGAGGCGTTGTTGCTGGACGAGGTTGCGATCGCAGATCGCCTGTGCGTGCTCAGCACGGTCAGCTTCGTGAGGCCAGGCCAGGGCGTCGTCACCGAGCGTCACGCCGACGCTGGCGCGCTGCTGCGCGAGCTCGACCCGGAGTGCGAGGCGCTGTATGCCGAGCACTTCCAGGCACACCAGCCTTTTATCGCGCCCTGGAGCTCGACCACGGCGACACTGCTGCGTGTCCACTTCGGCTTCTGGTGCGACCTCTGGTTCGACGACAGCGAGCCCGAGTTGCTGCGGCTCAATGCCGAGCGCCTGGCTCGACTGCGCGTTCGTCTCGACGCACTGGCCCGGTCGGTCAGCGGCCGGTTCGACGCGGGCCAAGCCGCGCCAGCAAGCGCTTGAGCACAGGCGCCAGCGACGACACCCGCTGGCCGACCAGCAGCGACAGCGCCGCGGCGCCGCGATCGGCCAGCCGCTGTGCGGTCTCGATGGCGCTGTGGCCCTGAAACGCATGGCGGCCAACCAGCGCCGTTTCGATGCGCAGCAGCGTCTCGACCGGAAAAAAGACCAGCCCGGCCAGCCGGTAGCCGGCCCAGCGCACCAGCAATGAGCCTTTCGCGGCGGTCGCCTCGCGATAGCAATCCAGCAGTGCGTCCTCGAGCTCGGCGGTCAAGCCGAGCGTCAGGCAGGCGTCGGCCAGATCCCAGGCCGGGTCAGCCAGGCGCGCGGCCTCGAAGTCGATCAGCAGCACAGCGTCGTCGCTGCGGCGCAGATTGCTGCGTTTGAGGTCGCCGTGGCAGAGCGCGAGCCGGGCGCGGCCAAAGCAGCGTTCGAGATCGCGCGCGTGCGGCAGCAGCCCGCGCTGGAGCGCACCGCGCCAACTTCTGATCAGCGCGCGCTCGCCTGGCTCGAGCACTGGCGAGTCGCCAACAACTTTCAAGTGCGCCGCTGCTGCCTGGCAATAGACGACCAGCGAGCGCGGCACGCGCCGGCCGCGATCGGCGCGGACCGAGCGTGGCACCGTCGCACCGTGCAGTCGTGCCAGGGTCAGCGCCAGCGCCTGCACGTCTTGGGTCCGGGCACGCGCTGGCCAGGGCCGGCTCACGCGCTCGCTGGTCAAGCTGGTGCGCCCAGCGTCGTCGGTCTGCAGTGCGAGCAAGCGCGGCGCAGCGCCGACGGCTGCTGCGGCCTGCTGCACCGCGGCCTCGGTCAATGCCAGCTCGCGCTCGGCAGCATGAAAGCGTTTGACGACCAGCCCGCGCCCGACGCGGATCGAGCGCTCGCGGCGCAGGGGCACCGGCTCGCTGCGGACGTGGTCGCCCATGGCCTACACCGGCACCGGCAAGCGCCGGTGCTGCGCTGTGGCCGCGGTCTGGTTGCGCAGCCGGCCGCGGCGCGTCAGCGGCAGCTGAAAGTGGCTGGGCTGCACGAACTTGCAGGTCTGCTTCGGGCTGACCACGATCCAGCCCTCGACCCGGTCACCGCCAAACCCGGACCGGCCACAGAGGCGGGCGAGTTGACCGGTGCCAGCGACGCGGCCGCGAAAGCGGCAGCGGTTGGCAAAAAATCCACAACGGGCGATGCGGCGCCGCGCTGTCGTCTGATCGACGAAGCAGCCGCGCTCGACGTCGAACAGATCGAAGAAGATCAACAGATCGGGCAGCGCCCGATAGTGCACGCCGATCTGCACCTCGAGCCATTCGCCGAACGCGACGGTGTGGCAGCCGAGCAGCGACCAGAGCCGGGGCAGGTGGCGCAGCGCCCAGCTACCGAGTGGCCAGAGATCTGCGCCCAGTTGCTCGGGCCGCAGCTCGCCCAGCTGGCGCGACAGCAGACGCAGATCTCCTGGCTGTCTGAAGCGCAGGCCAACATTGAGGCCATCGAGTTTTTCGTAGACCGCGACTGGGCGAGCCAGCAGGGCCGCCGTCGCCTGGGCGCTGAGCTGCAGATCGTCGGGGCCGGTCAGACTGCCGGCCAGGTGGCGGATGCGCGGGTAGCGCCTCAAGTGTGGACGCTGCCGCCGCCCGTGTAGCCGCTCCAGGTGCGCGTGGTCGGCGTGGTGTGCTGCTTCTTGAGCTCGCGGGTCAGCGCGCCCTCGATGAACTTCTCGCTGCGCTCGGCCGTGCTGCCCTGCAGCACCTTGTCCATGTTGGCAAACGCCTTGGCGATGCGCTTGAACTCAGCCTTGGGACTGTCGGCGTTGCGCAGCTCGCTGATTGCCACGCGCTTGATGGCGTTCCACTCTTCGGGGGCGATCTTGACTGCGCCGCGGCCGGCCGCCATGGCGTCGAGAATGGCCTGCGAAACCTGCGGATTGCTGCTGACCTTGGTTGGCATCGCTGTCCTCCCGGTTGACTGCGACGACGGTAGCACTGGCCGCGTGCCGGGATCAAGGCAGCGCCGGCAGTCAGCGCTTGCGTTTGGGCGCGCCGCCACCGAGCCGCAATGCCATCGGGTTGACCGCCCCGGCTGGTCGCTCGCCGCCGCCGACCGGCAACTTCGAAGAACTGGCGCCAGTGACCGCGGCGTGCGCCGGCGCGCTATCGAGCTCGGCCCGATCCACGTCGCTGCTGTCGGTGTCGCCGTCGACGTTGTCCGCGGGCAGCAGCGCGGCGGCCAAGTCCGAGAGCTGGTCGACAGCGACCACAGCGGCCGCACCATGCGCGCGCTGCAGGGCCACCGCCAGCGCGATCAGCTCGGCCAGCAACTCGTCGCGCTGCGCCTCGGCCACGCCCTGCAAGCGCTTGCTCCAGCGCTGCTTGCCGCGCAGGTCGAGGGCGAGCGTCGGCCCGCTGGCCGCGAGCGCGTCCGCCAGGTCCTGCACCAGACCCGAAAGCTGGTGGCTACTGTCGTCGGGTTGAGCCATCAAAACTCCGGCACGCGGCTGATGATAACCACACGCCGAGCTGCGCTGGCAATTGGCAGCGTGGTCGGCCGTGGGCGCGGCTGATGCAATTTCACTTCGATCGGCTGCGGCGCAGGCTAGATGATCTCTTCGCCCGCGCCAGGAATGCCCAGGTTGACGATCTGCTCGATCTTCACCGTGACCACGGCGGTCAGCGGCGCGCGGATGCCGAGTTTTTGCACGGTCTCGATCGCCTGATCGAAGATCGGCCCGGCCGTGATCGCCTGGGCCGAGCCGACAAAGCGAAACCCGATCATCTTCTCGCGGTCGACCACCGCGATCGCCACCCTGGAGCCGCGCACCAGGTTCTTCCACGTTTTCTTGGCCGTGATCTCGAAGAAGACCAGGTGCTCGTCGTCGAGCACGCGGGTGCTGCGCTTGGGGCCGACATTGGGCGTTCCATCCTCGTCCACCGTCGCCACGAAACATTGCTGCGACGCGACCAGGTCCTTCATCGCCTGGGTCAGTTTTGGCATCTCGGATCTCCGTTGTCTTCGCGCTGATCAAGCGGTGGAGCGGATCGGTCGGCTCAAGGTGAACGACTGTCGTGTCGGCGATGGCCGCGACTCAGCCGAGCGCGCTCCAATCCTGTTGCTTGGCCCAGTCCTCGTAGCTGTGCCAGCCGACCTGCGGATAGCGGCGCCGCAGCTCGCCGACTGGCGCGCGGTAGCCGACCCGGTTGAACCACTCGTACGTCGCTGCCATCTCCTTGTTCTGCTCGCGGTACGCCTCGATGGGCAGCTCGACGTAGCGGATGGTGCGGCCGAGCACGCGCGACAGCACCTCGGCCTGCTCGCGGCCAGTCAGCTCTTCCGAGGCAATATCGTACGCGCGGCCCACGAACTCGTCCCGCCGGTCGATGGCCAGGGCCGCAAAGCGTCCGATGTCGGCGACCGCGACTTGCTGCAACTTGCGGCTGGCCGGCAGTGGAGCCGCATACTGGCCCTGCTTCAGCGCCTCGACGTTTTGCGGGAACAGCAGGTTCTCCATGAAGAAGACCGGCCGCACGAAAGTATAGGGCAGGTCGAGCCCTCGCACCGCCTGCTCGACCGCGAACTTGCTTTCGAAATGGGGCAAGCCGGTCTGCAGGTCGGAGCTGCCCACAGAGGTGTAGACGAAATGCTTGACGCCCGACTCGCGGGCAGCCCTGGCCAGGGCGATGCCCTGTTCGGTCTCGGCGGCAACGCCCTGCTCGAAGAAGGTGCTCATCGCGAACACGGCGTCCATGTCGCGACAGGCCAACTTGAGCGTCGCCGGCTGGTTGAAGTCACCGTCCACCGGTTCGACTCCAAGCTCCTTGAGCTTATAGGCCGCCTCGCCGTGCGGGTGCCGGGTCAGACCGGCGACCCGATGTCCCTGTTCGAGCAGCGCGCGTGCAACCGCGCCGCCCTGCTTGCCTGTCACACCGGTCACCAGGACCGACAACTTGGTTGACATGCTCGTCCTCCCATTGTGGCCAGGTCAGGCCTGGCACAGGCATCGTCTCGAGCAAATCTATGTAGCGCTGGCGTCGACCTGCGCACTGGCGAGATGCTATGGTGCATTTTGGTCCGAGCCGCGCCGGGGTCCCATGGCGACCGAGAAACGCATCCCGCAAAGGTTTCGTGAGCTGCTCAAGCAGGAGCTGGCGGGCTGGCAGCGCGATGCGCTGATCACGACCGAGCAGGCGAGCGCCATCGGCCAGCGCTACCAGCTGGACGAGCTGACCCGCGATTCGTCGCGCACGCTGCTGCTGGTCATCTACATCGTGGGTGCGGCACTGATCGGCTGCGGTGTGATCAGCTTTGTCGCCTTCAACTGGGATGCCATCCCGGACGTCATCAAGGTGATCGCAGCGATCGGATTGATGCTTGGCTGCCACGCCGCCGGTTATCGCTGGTGGAAGGTGACCGGCGAGCGGCAGCGGCTGGGCCACGCGCTGGTGTTGCTGGGCACGCTGCTCTTTGGCGCCACCATCGGGTTGCTGGCGCAGGTCTTCAACCTGAACAGCAACGTCAACAACGGTCTGCTCGCCTGGGCCGCGGGCGCGCTGGCGATGGCCTATGCGGTGCGCAGCGGACCGCATGCGATGCTGGCGCTGGCGCTCGGCTACATCGCCTGGATCGGCTATGCCGAGCACGGCGATCGGCCGTTTGCGTTTTTCGGACTGATCGTGGCCGTGCTGTTGCTGCCGCTGGCCTATCTCGAACGGATGCGCTGGCTGTTTGGTGCCACCCTGGTCGGCATCGGCAGCGCGATCGTCGTCGTGGCCGTGGCCAACGACAGCGGCGCCATGACCGTGCTGGTGCTGCTGACCGTGGCCGCGCTCTGTTTTGGTTGGGGGCTCTGGTCGCAGCGCAGCGAGCGCAGCGCCGGCTTCGCGCCGATCGCGCTCTTTCTCGGCGTGGCCACGCTGGCAGGCGTGAGTTATGCGCTGTCGTTCGTCGAATTTGCCGAGGAGCTCTCGGACCACGATCTGTGGGGCCACGAAGGCTGGCCGGTGATCGCGACCGCTGGCCCGGCGCTGCTCGCGGCCATCGCCATGTGGGTGCTGTCGGCGGCTGCAGCGTTGCGCGATCGGGTGCTGCGGCCGACCACCAGCGCGATGCTGGGCGCGGTCGTCGCCATCGCGCTGGTCGCGCTGTTTGGCCAGCGGCATGACGATCTCTCCATGGTGGCGACGGTCGCGCTGTCCAACTTGGCGGCGGTCAGCATCGCGGTCGCCCTGATCTGGACCGGCGTGGTCGCGCTGCGGCGCTCGCTGTTCTGGTCGGGCGTTTTTTTTGCCGCCGTGCTGATCGGCAGCCGCTTTCTCGAGTACGAGACCGGGCTGCTGTTCAAGTCGATCGGTTTTCTGGCGTGCGGCAGCGGCTTGATCGTGGGCGGCGTGCGCTACGAGAACTACCTGCGCCGGCGGAGGCAGCTCCATGCCTAGCCAGCAACGACCGTGGTTTTACGTGGCGGTGGCGGTGCAGCTGTTGATCCTGGCCGCGGTGCCGGCGCAGAAGCTGCTGGCGGCGGTGGTCGGCAAACCGGTGCTGCTCAAGGTGGCGCCGGTCGACCCCTACAACATTCTCAGCGGCTACTACCTGACGCTGGGCTACGAGATCTCGGGTATCGACGACAACGTGCGTGAGCTCGAGGATGGGACCGTCGTCTATGCCGTGTTGCAGCCCGCGCGCGACGGCAGCTGGCGCCGGGTCGACCTGACCACGGCCTGGCCGCAGCAGCTGCCGGACGGCGCGCTGGTGATCAAAGGCAGCAAGCGCGGCTGGCGCATCGAGTATGGCATCGAGTCGTTCTTCGTACCCGAGAACCAGCGCGACAGCATCGCCAGCGACCTGCGCCAGCACCAGGACCAGGCGCGGGTCGAGGTGCGGATCGACGCTCGCGGCAACGCAGTGCTCAAGCAGCTGCTGATCGGCGTCCGGGTCTACGGCGACTGAGCGCAGCGCGACCAGGAGGGCAGCATGGTGACGACGCTGTGGTTGGCGCTAACGCTGGCGGGCGCGGGCGCGACTGCGGAGCGGGCACAGCCGCCGCAGCCGCCGGTGGCACCCAGCGCCTGGTATCTCGACGACGGGCTCAAGAAGATCCCGGCCGGCGTCAAGGACGACGACCTGCGCGCGCTGCACCAGAAGCTGTCCGCCTTGAAGCTGGAGAAGGACACGCGCGAGACCACCGATGCCTACGCCGCCCGCATGGCCCGGCTCCAGCAGGACCCACTGGTTGGCAGCAAGGGCTTTGACGACGTGTTCGTCACCACCATCGAGCAGGTGCAGCTGAGCTACGACGTGGCGGCCGAGCGCGCCACTCTCAGCGTCACTTTCGAGGATGCGGCGCCGGCCGATAACAGCTCGACCAGCGGGCTGATCCACGTCGTGGACAAGCTCAGCACCGACCTGGGCAAGGTCGACGCCAGGGGCGGCAAGCCAAAGGGCGCGGCGGTGACCAAGCGCAAGGTGCTCGAGCAGTCGATCATGTTCCTGTCGCGCTCGCGCACGCTGTGGGTCCGCACCGACGAGCAGAACCGGCTGATCATGGCCGATGTGCTGGTCAAGAAGAACGCCATCAACGAGCTCAAGGGCCGGGTCGCGGCTCGCCTCGTCTTCAAGGCGCTGCCGCTGCCAGTGCGCGAGATCGACGACACCGCGCTGCCGTCAGCCGAGAATCCGGTCGAGGTGCAGACTCGCAACGCAGTGATGGCGGCCGAGTTGCTGTCGGTCGTCTTCTACGATCGCAAGAGTGGCGACGTGCTGGTCGTGGTCAAGTAGCGAGCCGGCGCGCAGGGGCAGCCATGGCGCACGCGACCAGTCTCCGCTGTCCAAACTGCGGAACGGCCGTGGCGGCGACGGTCGACCAGCGGTTTGCCATCTGTCTGTACTGCCACAGTCACTTGCGGCTCGCCGCTGCGCTGGTCGTGGACGCCGAGCAGCATCGGTAGCCCGGCTGACGACCAGGCTGTGGTAGGCTGGCCCCTCGAATCATTGCGGAGTCGAAGACATGCCCATCAAAGCCAAGACCGATGACGTGCTGGCGCGTGCGCGCACCCTGATGACCGAGGCGGCCACCGCCGCCGCCGGCAGCAACACGACCATCTCCAAAACCGAGGAGAAGGCGCTGCCGGAAGGTTTGCTCAAGACCACGGTCGCCAATGTACGGGCCGAGGCGCCCAGCAAGGCGGTCAAGATCGACGCCGTGGTCGACCAGGCGACCGACCACATCGAGGAGCTGGTGCGCACGGTCGACACCCGCGCCATCGGCACGCTGAGCGCGACCGAGATCAAGAAGATCGCCAAGACCGATCTGGCTGCCGCGGTCGAGGTGGCACGCGCCTACGAGCTGATCACGGGCAAACCCGTTGCGCTGCCGGCGACGTCACCGGATGGCACCGCGGTGCCGGCCGTGCCCAAGCCGCCCAAGCGGCCGGCCTCGCACGGGAGCGGGGATGGCCTGGAGCTCGGCGACAACCTGGCCAAGACCAAGCAGACGCTGAAGGACGCAGCGCGCAAGATCGACCGCGACGGCGATGGCAAGCTGAGCGTCAGCGAGCTGCGCTACGCCAAGGCGCGCATGGCGCGCGCCAATGAGGGCAGCGACCTGGACGCGATCGGCAGCTATGCCCGGTCGCGCGCGCACACATCGGCGCCCACGCTCGAGCAGTGGGACGAGACCGTGGACGCGGCGGCCGCCATGGTCGAGCGCGCCGACGCTGACCACGACGGCTACCTCAAGGGCGACGAGGCCACCACGCTCACCGGCAAGCCAGCCGGCTACGCCATGTTCGACGCCGTCGTCGGGCAGCCCGATCCGTTCACGCTGCCGCACAGCACGCTGTACGATCACGATGGCGAGCTGCCGGCCGACCGCCGCGAACCGATCGACAAGCGGCTGCCGGTCGACAAGCTGATGCGCCAGATCGTGTGGCGCAACAACGTGTCGGACAACGACAACCACTGGCCCGAGTGGAGTGGCATCATCACCTCGCGCTACCGCATCGGACCGGACGAAGCGCCGGGCGTGATCGCCGACATCGAGTCCCTGTCGCGCGCCAAGGCCAAGAGCGTGCTCAAGATGCTGTCGACCTCGATCGCTATCGGCGGGCGTGCCTGCGCCTACGTCATGCCCGACCAGGTGCCGCTGTTCGACGCGCTGGCCGCGCGGCTGGGCGTCAGCGGGCTCAACTTCGTCGGAAAAACCACTGCGCCCGTCATGCCCGGTGATTAGCGCCG
>Ga0315268_10003144_pt1 | contig 18305 bp, 27 predicted proteins | sample C1_top_MG_FD_204535 | JGI IMG/M metagenome (GOLD analysis project Ga0315268, IMG submission 204535) | Sediment microbial communities from Yellowstone Lake, YNP, Wyoming, USA - C1_top | ecosystem: Environmental > Aquatic > Freshwater > Lake > Sediment | place: USA: Wyoming | collected 2017-08-01
TCTGAGATTGAATATTCAGGAAGTCACTCAGCCGGATTTAAACGCCCAAATAGTCTGTAATAATATGATTCTTCAGATTGAAAAGAGAATTCCTTTTAGGCGGGTGATGAAGCAGACAATCGCCCAGGTAATGAGGGCGGGGGCCCAGGGAGTTAAGGTGATGATTTCGGGAAGATTAGACGGAGTAGAAATAGCTAGAAGAGAAACTCTGGCCCAGGGCAAAATTCCTCTTCATACGTTACGCTCAAACATTGATTACTCAAGAGGCGCTGCTCACACTACTTATGGAGCGGTTGGCGTTAAGATCTGGATTTATAAAGGGCAAGTTTTTTCTAAAAAATCTAAAAAAGAGAAATAAATATATGGCGGCACCAAGAAAAGTAAAGCACAGAAAATGGCATAAAGGAAGACAAAAAGGTAAAGCTACCTCCAAGACTGAAATTGATTTCGGCAGCTTCGGTTTAAAGGCTTTGGAAACTTCATGGGTGACTGAGAGGCAGATTGAGGCGGCGAGGCGGGCGATGACCAGATTTGTCCAAAAAGGGGGGAAAATTTGGATCAGAATTTTTCCCGACAAACCAGTGACGATTAAAGGTTCTGAGGTTAGAATGGGCGGCGGCAAAGGGGCAGTTGATCATTTTGTGGTCGTGGTTAAGCCGGGCACAATTTTATTCGAGATGGACGGGATAAAAAAAGAAGTCGCTCGGGAGGCAATGCGTCTAGCTTCGCATAAATTACCCGTCAAAACTAAATTTGTAGAAAAAATAAGGGTCTAGCTATGAAAATCAAAGAATTAAGAATGAAAAGTGAAAAAGAAATTACTTTAATGCTGGCTTCATCTCGAGAGAAATTGAGAGATTTAAGATTTAGAGTGGCTAATAAACAATTAAAGGATGTTCGAGAGATTAGGGAAATTAAAAAATTGATCGCACAGATTCTAACTTTATTAAATAACACAAAAAAATCTCTAAAAGACCAAAAGAATAAATAATTATATGGAAGAGAAAACTAAAAAACATAAAAGGAGTCTGCAGGGAATCGTTGTTTCCGACAAAATGCAGAAAACAGTGGTGGTTAGGGTGGATAGGCTTAAAACTCATCCAAAATACCATAAGCAATACAGAGTCTCAAAAAAATATAAAGCTCATGATGAAAAAAAGGAATACCATTTGGGAGATCAAGTTATAATTGAAGAAACAAGGCCTTTATCCAGGGAGAAAAGATGGAGAGTAATTAAAAAGGTATAGTTTATGATACAAACTAGAACAATGCTAAAATTAGCAGACAATACCGGTGCTAAAAAAGTGATGTGCATCCGGGTTCATGGCGGCTATAAAAAGAGATACGCAAATATTGGAGATATTATTACGGTTACCGTTAAAGAAGCAGTTCCCTACGGCATGGTAAAAAAAAGCGAGGTTTTGAAGGCAGTGATCGTCAGACAAAAAAAAGAGATAAAACGTCCTGACGGTTCTTACATAAGGTTTGACGATAATGCCGCGGTTATTATAGACCCAAAGACAAAAGATCCTAGAGGAACCAGGATTTTTGGGCCGGTGGCTCGCGAATTAAGAACTAAGGGGTTTAATAAAATAATATCATTAGCGCCCGAGGTATTGTAAATTTATGAAAATAAAAAAAGGCGATTCAATTCAAATTATCAACGGAAAAGATAGGGGTAAAAGAGGTAAGGTGCTTGAGGTTCTACCCAAAGAAAATAAGGTGATTGTCGAGGGTTTAAACTTGATGGTTAAGAACGTAAGGGCGAGACGTGAAAAAGAAAAGGGTCAGAGAGTCAAATTTAACGCTCCTTTAGATTCTTCAAATATATTAATTATTTGTAAAAAATGCAATAAACCCCGGAGAGTCGGCTTTAAAGTTATCGGGGATAAAAAATTTAGAATTTGTAAAAAATGTAAAGAGGAAATATAAAATGTCAAGGCTAAAGGAAGAGTATCAAAAAAAAGTAATACCCGAAATGTTAAATATATTCGGCTACAAAAATAAATTAGCCGTGCCGCGTCTTGAAATGGTTAAAATAAATTCAGGAGTGGGTCAGGCTCTTCACGACGATAAATTTATTGAAGCTGTCAAAAATACAATCACAAGAATTTCTGGACAACAGCCTGTTTTAACTCGGGCCAAAAAATCAGTTTCGGCTTTCAAAATAAGAAAGGGAATGGTGGTGGGGGAGGCAGTTACTCTGCGGGGCAAAAGAATGTATGATTTTGTCGATAAATTAATTAATGTTGCTTTGCCCAGAGTCAGAGATTTTAGGGGCTTAGAAAAAAAGGGGTTTTCAAAAGGTCGAAGTTTAACCATTGGTTTTAAAGAACACATTGTTTTTCCTGAGATAAAAGCCGATGAAGTTGAAAAACTGCACGGTCTTGAAGTAACGATTGTAACGACAGCCAAAACAGAAAAAGAAGCCTTTGAATTATTAAGATTATTGGGATTTCCATTTAAGGAGAAATAAATAATATGGCAACTAAAGCTCAAGAGGCGAAATCAAGAAAAATTCCCAAATATTCAACAAGAATAGTCAGGCGGTGCTGGCGTTGCGGCCGAAAAAGAGGCTATATGAGGAAATTTGATTTATGCCGCATTTGTTTCAGAGAACTAGCCAATAAAGGCGAAGTCCCGGGCATTACAAAATCAAGTTGGTAAAAAATAATTATTAATAACCTAGATTTTTAAACTATGAATGATCCAATTGCCGACATGCTCACTCGAATAAGAAATGCGCAAATGGTCAAAAGAGAAGAAGTGACCACACCTTTTTCTAAAATTAAGTTTGAGATTGCCAAAATATTGGAAAAAGAGGGGTGGATTTCAAAAGCTGAAAAAGTAGAAAAAGGATTTGGCGAGGTCAAGATCAAGCTGAAATATAATGAAGAGGGGGGTCCTTTTATCCAGAATATGGCCAGAATTAGTAAACCGGGCAGAAGAATTTACATTTCCTGGAAAAAAATCCCGATAGTTTTAAATAATTTAGGCGTCGCTATTATCTCGACTTCCCAAGGGATAATGACCGGACAGGAAGCCAAAAAAAGAAAATTGGGCGGAGAATTAATTTGTGAGATATATTAAATTTTATGTCTAGAATAGGCAAATTACCCATTTCCATACCAGAGGGAGTCCAGGTCAAAATAGAAAATGACTTAATTTTTGTCAAAGGACCCAAAGGCGAATTAACACAAAAAATTCACCCGAATGTTAAGATTGAAAAAAAAGATAATAATATTTTTGTTAGTGTCAAAAATCCGAACAACCGTGATGACCGTTCATTATGGGGGCTGTTTAGGACTTTAGTTTCTAACATGGCCGATGGTGTAACCAAGGGATTTGAGAAAAAATTGGAGATTAAGGGAGTTGGTTTTAGGGCTTCTGTTACGGGCAAAAATCTTATTCTAAATGTTGGTTTTTCTCATCAGGTTCAATTTCCAATCCCCGAGGGTATTGAGATAAAAGTAGAAAAAAGTACTATTTCGGTTTCTGGATTTGATAAACAGCTGGTTGGCGCCACCGCCGCCGATATAAGAGCGATTAAAAAACCAGAACCCTATAAAGGCAAGGGGATAAAATATATTGATGAAGTAATAAGACGCAAAGCCGGAAAGGTAGTGAAGGCAGCCGGAAGCGAAACAGGAAAATAATATTATGAAAGACACCAATAAAATCAAAGGATTGAAAAGATTAAGAAGAGAAAAGCGGGTTAGGGCTAGGATTTTCGGCACGGCCAAAAAACCAAGACTAACTGTTTTTAGAAGTTTAAAAAACATCTATGCTCAATTAATTGATGATACAAAGAGTCGGACTTTAGTCGCCTCCTCAAGCTTAGAATTGAAAAAAAATAAATCGGGTTATAAGAATAAAAACATTCCCCACGAGGTAGGTAAAGATTTGGCTCAGAAAGCACAAGCTAAAAAAATAAAAGAAGTTGTTTTCGACCGCGGAGGTTATATGTTTCATGGTCAGGTTAAAGCTTTGGCTCAAGGAGCCAAAGAAGGTGGTTTAAAATTTTAATTTAGTAGAAGATTTATGGTAAAAGAAAGAACGAAAAGAAGAGATCGCGAAGTTATCGGTGGTAGAGAATTTGAACAAAAAGTAATTGATGTCGCCCGTGTGACGCGCGTCGTCGCTGGCGGAAAAAGAATGAGATTTAGGACTTGTGTTGTCATTGGTGATCAAAAAGGCAAAGTCGGGGTAGGGATTGCTAAGGGCTCAGACGTGACTATTTCAATTAACAAGGCAGTAAATGCGGCCAAAAAAAGATTGTTCCAGGTGCCGGTTATTAACGATACCATTCCGTTTAGAATAGTTAAAAAGTTTAAGGCTGCTCTAGTTTTATTAAAACCAGCACCCCGGGGGACTGGCGTAATTGCCGGTGGCTCGGTAAGAGCCGTGGTGGAGTTGGCCGGGATAAAAAACATAGTTTCTAAAATGCTTGGTTCGAACAACAAGATAAATAATGTCAAAGCCACTATCTTAGCATTAAAAGATATTAAAAGGATATCAGAATTAAAGAAGAATAAATAATTTATGGCTCTTGAACTTTATAATCTAAAATTCAAAAAATCGGCTAAAAAGAAAAGGAAAAGAGTGGGCCGAGGCGATGCCTCTGGTCATGGTACTTATTCTACCCGTGGCCAGAAAGGACAGAAAGCCCGGTCAGGTGGTAAAAAGGGAATGACTAAAATGGGCATCAAGTTCACCTTAAGAAGATTACCAAAAGTTAGGGGATTCAAAAGTATTTATCCAAAAATGACGATTCTAAACCTTGATTTACTTAATAGTAAATTTAAAGACGATGATATTATCACTCCAGAAAAATTGGCAGAGTTGAAATATATTAAATTAAGTCCGGTCGGTTTAAAAATTCTCGGCAACGGTAAACTAGAAAAAAAATTAAAAGTATACGCCCATAAGTTTTCCAAATCAGCAAAAAATGCTATTATCAAAAAAGGAGGAGAGGCGCACGAAATTTAGCAGAATTTTTATATGTGGGAAAAATTAGCCCAAATTTGGAGAGTTAAAGAGTTAAGAAACAAAATACTTTATGTTTTAGGTATACTCTTTATTTTCCGAGTAGCCGCTCACATACCCATCCCGGGAATTAATGTAACTAGTCTCAGGAACTTTTTCGAATCAAATCAGCTTTTAGGGCTTTTAAATATGTTTTCTGGCGGTGCCATGCAAAATTTTTCTATTGTAATGTTGGGAGTCGGACCCTATATAACCTCCTCGATCATTTTTCAACTCCTTATGATGATTATTCCTAGCCTTGAGCAATTGTCTAAAGAAGGTGAAGCCGGTCAGCAAAAACTAAATCAGTATATGAGAATATTGACCGTGCCGTTGGCTGCTTTGCAGGCTTATAGTATGATTACTCTTTTGAAACAGCAGGGTCAGGGAATTATTCCGTCTATGAGCCATTTTCAACTGGTGACCGCTATTATAACTATTACCGCCGGCAGCATTTTTTTAATGTGGCTTGGCGAGTTGATTTCAGAAAAGAAAATTGGCAATGGAATTTCTTTGATAATTTTTGCTGGAATTGTTGCCAGAGTTCCCTCTGAGATTCAACAAACATTCGCTGTTTTTGACGTTTCAAAGATTTTTTCTCTTGTTCTTTTCCTGGCTATAGGTTTGGTTACCATTGCTGGAGTAGTAATTGTGACCGAAGGTCAAAGAAATATTCCAGTATCATATGCCAGAAGAATTAGAGGTAATCGGGTTTATGGTGGAGTTTCTACCCATCTGCCCCTGAGAGTTAACCAGGCTGGGGTTATTCCAATTATATTCGCAATTTCGCTGGTGGTGGTACCGCCGATCGTCGCCCAATTTTTTGTCAATTCGAAAACCGTCTGGTTGGCTCATCTAGCCCAGTGGTTTGTGGCTACTTTTCGGGGAGGGCCAATCTACAGCATTGTTTATTTTATTTTAGTGGTTGTTTTTACTTATTTTTATACGACGGTTATTTTCCATCCTGATCAGATCGCGGAGAATTTACAAAAACAAGGAGGTTTCATTCCCGGGTTGCGGCCAGGGAGAAATACCGCAGAGTATTTAAATTATGTTTCAAACAGGATTGTTCTAGCCGGGGCTTTATTTTTAGGTGTAATTGCGGTTTTGCCCTCAATTATGCAGTCTGCCACCAATATAACTACTCTTGTCTTAGGCGGCACTAGTTTGTTAATCGTGGTTTCAGTAGTTCTTGATACGGTCAAGCAAGTCGAATCTCAGCTCACAATGAGGGATTATGAGGGTTTTTAAGTTTTTCAGTACTGAAAAATTAATTATATTTTGAAAGACGGGAAAGCCGCTTTTTTTTATTGCATAAATCAGTTATAATAAAACCATGACTAAGGTGAGAAAAATCGTAATTTTAGGACCGCAAGCTTCAGGCAAAGGCACGCAAGCCGAATTTTTAGCACGAGAATATAAGCTACCACATATTTCAACCGGTGAGATTTCTAGACGAGAAGCAAAGAAAAAAACGAGATTTGGTAAATTCGTAGCAAAGTTAATTAATAGTGGTTTTTTGGTGCCTGACAATATTATCAATAAAATTGTTGAAAAGAGATTAAGACAAAGTGATGCAAGAAAGGGTTTTATTCTTGACGGGTACCCCAGGAATTTATCACAGGCCAAGGCTCTGGATAGAATGACAAACTTAGATATAGTCATTGAACTGCGAATCCCCGACGGCATTTCAATTATGAGAATTTCGGGTAGAAGGGTATGTAGTTGCGAACGAATATATCATCTAAAATTTGACCCGCCAAAAAAGAAAGGAATTTGTGATTATTGCGGTAAAAAACTAGTGATAAGAGAAGATGAAACACCCCGAGCGATTAAAAAAAGATTATCGATATACCATAAACAAACCGAGCCATTGATTGAATATTATACAAAAAAAAGAATTCTGGTTAAAGTAGACGGCCGACCGCCGATTGCTTCTGTAAAAAAATTAATAAAAAAAACAATTACTGATTTTGCTAAAATAAGATGATTGTCATCAAAACCAAAGACGAAATCGAAAAAATGAGAAAAGGGGGTAGGATTTTAGCTAGGGTAATGAGAGATCTGCAAAAGGAGGTTAAAGAAGGTGTTTCAACTGGAAGATTAAACGAGATAGCGGAAAAATTGATCAAGGAAAATGGGGCCGAGCCTTCTTTTAAAAATTACCGCAATTATCCTTGTTCTTTGTGTACCTCGGTTAATGACAAAGTTGTCCACGGTATTCCTAGCGAAAAAGAAATTCTGAAAAATGGAGATATTATTAGTCTTGATTTGGGGGTTAAATATTTGGATTATTATACTGATATGGCCATTACTTTGCCATTGGGTAAAATTAGCAAAAAATCCGAAAAATTGATTACCATTACCCAAAATGCATTAGAAAAGGCTTTGGAACAGGTTAAACCGGGTAATTTTATCGGCGATATATCTTATGCCATTCAAAAATATGTGGAAGACCGGGGGTTTTCTGTTGTTCGGGATTTAGTTGGTCATGGAGTAGGTAAAGAGGTTCACGAGGATCCGAGGATTCCTAATTTTGGCTTGCCAAAAACCGGTCCGATTTTAGAGGAAGGAATGACCATTGCTATTGAACCGATGGTTACCCTTGGTAGTTGGGAAGTTGAGACTTTATCCGATGGCTGGACGGTTCGGACAAAGGACCGGTCTTTAGCTTGCCATTTTGAACATACTATTTTGGTGACAAAAAGGGGTTACGAAATTTTAACTAAATAAAAAAATGGGCAAGATTTTAGGGATAGATTTCGGTAGGAAAAGAACTGGTATCGCTCTTTCTGATGAAGAAAAAAAATATGCATTTATGCAAGAAACTGTTGAAAATCAAAAAGAAGACTTATTTGAAAAAATTAAACGTTATTATGATAACGAGAAAATAGAAAAAGTAGTTATCGGCTTACCCCTTAATTTTAACGGCAAGGAAGCTGACGCTTGCCGAGAAGTAAGGCAATTTGCCAAAAATCTAAAATCAAAATTGGAAGTCGAGATCGAATTTCAGGATGAGAGATTGACTTCAAAAATGACAGCCAGTTTGTTTAAGGAAAAAGAGGTTAAACTTTCAAAACAAAAAACAGACCAGGCCGCTGCTCGGATTATATTACAAGATTACCTTGATAAAATAAGTTTCAAAAAAGATGGAAAAATATCTTGATTATCTTTGGCCGTTTTTATTAAGTCTTATTCTGGCAGTTTTTTTTACTTTAATTGTCCAAAGGATAGCCAAGTATTTTAAAATTGTTGATCAACCAGAAGCAGCACCAGAAAGAAAAATTCATACACGCGCCATTCCTTTGCTTGGCGGAACAGCCATTATTTTGGCTTTGCTTTTCGTCTGCCTAATTTTTAAAGATAAGATAGCAGTTGGATTTTTATTGCCAAAATATTTATGGGGAATTTTTTTAGCCGGAGTCTTATTAATGATTGGCGGCTTTTTAGACGACAAATACAATTTGTCCTGGAAAAAACAGATTATCTGGCCGATTTTGGCAGTTCTAGTGGTGATTGCCGCAGGCATTGGCGTTAAATTTATAACCAATCCTTTTGGCGGAGTAATCTGGCTGGACCAGTTAAAAATAAAAATTCTGACATTGGGCAGTATCCCTTACTATCTCACTCTTTTTGCCGATCTCTTTGCCTTTGTTTGGCTTTTGGGAATGATGTATACTACGAAATATTTGGATGGTTTGGATGGTCTAGTTTCTGGTATTACGGTGATCGGGGCGGTTATTGTTTTTTTCATGAGTTTAAGTAAAGACGTTTCTCAGCCACAGACAGCAATGGTTGCCGCTATTCTAGCAGGCAGTTGTCTAGGGTTTTTAATCTTCAATTTTAATCCTGCCAGGATATTTTTGGGCGAGGGGGGAAGCTTGTTTTGCGGATTTATGCTGGGCATTCTGGCGATTATTGGCCAGGGCAAAATTGCCACCGCCTTGCTGATTATGGGTATTCCGATCCTGGACGTGGCCTGGGTGATAATCAGGCGTTTGTTTTTTGAAAAAAAATCGCCTTTTCAAACCTCTGATAAAAAACACCTTCATTTTCGACTTTTAGATGTTGGTTTTTCACACCGAGGAGCGGTTATTTTCTTATATTTTTTAACGGTCGCCTTTGGCAGCTGCACCTTATTTTTCCGGGGAATCCATAAATTATATGCTTTATTGATTTTGGGTACGGTAATGGTCATTCTGGGTATTATTTTAGTCATTATTTACCGCCGCAAGCAGGTTTTGACAAGTTTTAGAAAGAATGATAAGATTTTATAATAAACAATAATTTTATGTTAGCCATCATTGAAACCGGAGGAAAACAATATAAAGCTAAAAAAGGCGAGGTTTTGACTATTGAAAAAATTGACAAAAAAGTCGGGACCGAGATTGTTTTTAATAAAGTTTTATTGATTGAAAAAGACAAGAAGATTGAAATTGGCAAGCCGTATATTAAAGGTGCCAAGGTCACGGCTAAAGTTTTAGAGCAGGGCAAAGGAGAAAAAATTACTGTTATTAAATTCAGATCAAAAGTCCGCTACAGAAGAAAAAGAGGACACCGTCAGCTTTTTACCAAGGTTAAGATTGAAAAAATAGAAGTATAAAATCAAGTAAATAAAAAAAGCAGGTTTTGAATACCTGTTTTTTTAATAGAAAACCTATACTTCTCTTCTACCTCTAAGTGCATCGGTAAGCGTGATTTCATCAGCGTATTCCAGCTCTGAGCCCAAAGGTAGTCCTCGGGCTAATCTGGTTATTTTTATTTTATATGGAGCTAATAATTTTTTTAAGTATAAAATGGTAGTTTCACCTTCAATATCCGAATTTAAGGCTAGGATTATTTCCTCGACCCCATCTTTTTTTATTCTAGAAATCAATTCTTTAATTCTTAATTTTTCCGGGCCAATGCCTTCAACTTGATTGATTGTTCCTTCTAAGACATGATAAAGCCCATTATATTCTTGGGTTTTTTCAATTGTCCGGATATCAGTCGCTTGGGCGACCACGCAAACGGCTTTTTGGTTTCTTTTTTTGTCTGTACATATTGAGCAAGGGGATTTTTGGTCAATATTAAAACAATTTCCGCAGAGAAAAATTTTATCTTTAAGTTTTTCTATACTGCTAGCTAGTCTCGCCAATTCTTCCTTTGGTTGTTTTAACAGATAAAAAACAAATCGCTGTGAAGTTTTTTCGCCGATCCCTGGCAGTTTGTTGAATTCATTAATTAGGTTTTGAATAGATTCAGGATATTTCATATAATAATTCTAGAATCCAGGCATATTCAACCCGGCCAAACCGCCCAAACTTTGCATTTTTTTGGCGGCTTCAATCTGGGCCTTTTTCACCGTTTGATTGATTGTTTCGGCAATCGCTTTTTCTAAAACCTCTTTTTTTGAAGTTTCTAGCAATTCTGGCGAGATATCAAGCGCCATTATTTTCTGGTTGCCGTCCATCACCACCGAAATTTTCCCCCCTAATCCTTCGGCATTAACCGTGATTTGGGCTAATTCATCCTGCATTCTTTTAGCCTGATCACGCAGATTTCTTAGTTGTTTTATTTTTTCAAACATAATTTAATTTTAGCATAAAGTCTGGATCTTGACAAAAAATAAAAGTTCTGCTAATATGATAAATTCGTTCGTTTTCAAGGCTTTAGTCATTTATCACCAAAAACAGGTCCTTAACCAAGGGGGTTTTAAATGGACCATTGGCTGCCAGTCCTCATAATTCTTCTATCTTTTTTTGCGTTTCTTGGCTACCGCGAATATAAACGGGCAACCAAGATTTCTGAGCCGTTAGTGCCGATACCAGAAACAGCTGAACCCGTTATAACTGTTTTGTCAGATGTAATGATGCCCCTAACTTTAGAACCAGCCGTCGAACAAACCGCTTCGGGGCCAGGAGTATTCCTTGAACTCGAAAAGGTTGAGCCAGCATTTGGGTTGAGAGATCTTATTTTGACTGAACCGGAAAGACAAATACTGGCCGTACTTTTGTTCTCTAAAGTCAACGGAGCAAAGGGAATGTCAGCGCGGGCCGTGGCCAAAAGAATTGAATGGCCAGTAAGAAGAACAGGCGTCATCCTCAGAAACATGGCGCGCAAAAATCTAGCGGTCTGTTGCGGAGGAAAAGGATTGACTGGCCGGAAAAGAAGACTGGCTGAGCGGTTTTCCGCTTAAGTCGGTTTGTCAAAAGGGAGGCACGGTGAGTCAGAGACAGAGAATTCCATTGATTGCCTTTTTCTCATCACTGGCATTCACTGTAGGAAGCCTGCTAGTGGTTGTTTGGGTAGACCATGGCTATTTCGGGTTTTTTTTCGGCGGCCTAGTTGTCACTGCGGCGGCTTGGTGCTTCATACCATTTTCCCGTAAGAAACGGGATTTAACAGACATGGATTCTGGGCTTAGGACCAATCCTGCCCACCCGGATTTGATCAGGCTGACCGAGGCAATGCGTGAGCAGCCGCCTCAGCTCAAAGCAGTCGACAGCAAAGAACCTTCAAACGACTGTATCTCGCACTTTCGCAGTATAGGTTGTCTCTAGCCAACAAAGCTGGGTATAACCAGGATAATAAAACAAAAGGGGCTTGCCTGAGCGGTCGGCCCCTATTTTATTTTCCATAAAACTTGATTTTTTTAAATGAATATGATATTATCTAGTTAGAATTTCCAGTTATAATCTTTTTTGTTTTTTTATCAAAATATTAAATAATATGTGGGCCGTTAGCTCAGCCTGGTAGAGCACCTGCCTTTTAAGCAGGGTGTCGAAGGTTCGAATCCTTCACGGCTCATTTTTAAGACTTAAGGAAAAAACAATTGATTAATATAGAAGTAATTCTAATTTCAGTCGGCGGTTTTTTATTTGTTATTGGTATTTCTTCGCCCCGAAGAAGAAAAAAGAGGAAACATGGTAAAAATGTCAGAGCCGGTATTGATATAATTGATATTGTTTTCATGCTTGTCGGACTGATTATTTTTTTGATTGGAGTTGGAATAATCTTCCAAAGACGTTTATTAAGCTGATTTTTAGCTGTGGAAAAAAACAGGGGAAATCCTGTTGAAAGCATGTCTTGTAATAAAATAAAACCTGGGTTAAAATAACAACTACTATATGCCAGAAGATATTACATCAATTGAAAAGCTGCCGCCTCAGAATATTGAAGCCGAACAATCTGTTTTAGGCTCGCTTTTAATTGATCAGGAAGCGATTGTTAAAATCGCTGACATTATCGTCTCTGATGATTTTTATTCGGAAAAACACCGCCTGATTTTTGAGGCGATGCTTGAGATTTATGAAAAAAGAGAGCCAATCGATGTTTTAAGCCTGATCAATCGACTGGAAGAAAAAAAACAATTGGAAGAAATCGGCGGTCGGACTTATTTGATTACTTTGGCCAACACCGTGCCGACTGCTTCAAATATTATAAACTATGCCCAGATTGTCCGAAAAAAAGCGGTTCTCAGGCGGATGATTCAAGCCGCCAGCGAAATCGCCCAGTTGGGTTATCAAGAAACAGAAGAAATTGACAAAGTGCTTGATCGAGCCGAACAAAAATTATTTCAAGTTTCACAAAGATTTTTAAAACATCATTTTATACCGATTAAAAGCGTTCTTACAGAGGCTTTTGACAGAATTGATGAATTGCATCGGGAGAGCGGAAAATTAAGAGGGGTGCCCACTGGTTTTACAGATTTGGATAATATCTTGGCGGGCTTGCAAAAATCTGATTTGATAATCATCGCCGCCAGGCCTTCAGTCGGAAAAACGACCTTGGCTCTGGATATTGCCCGTCAGGTAGCCACTAAAACTAAAGTGCCGGTGGGAATTTTTAGTTTGGAAATGTCAAAAGAACAGCTAGTTGACCGGCTTTTGTGTGCGGAAGCCCAAGTCGATTTGTGGAAGATGAGAACGGGCCGGCTTTCTGAAAAAGAAGAGGATGATGATTTTCCGAGAATCGGCCATGCGATGGGTGTTTTATCCGAGTCAACAATATTTATTGATGACTCGGCTACCACTTCAGTGATGGAAATGCGGACTAAGGCCAGGAGACTGCAGGCTGAACACGGTTTGGGTCTGATTATTGTTGACTATCTTCAGCTGATGGAGGGTCGGACCGAAACAGAAAATAGGGTCCAGCAGATTGCGGAAATAACCAGGGCTTTAAAGGGGATTGCCAAAGAATTAAACGTACCAGTGATTGCCATTTCCCAGTTATCCAGAGCAACTGAAGCCAGAACGCCACCTATCCCTAAATTAGCCGACCTTCGTGAATCAGGGTCAATTGAACAGGATGCAGATGTAGTAATATTTATCTATCGCGAGGAAATGTATAAAAGAGATACAGAAAGACGCCATATTGCCGAAATAATTGTCGCCAAGCACAGAAACGGACCAACTGGCCATCTGGATCTGTATTTTGATGAAAACAAAGTTTGTTTTAAGAATCTAGAAAGAAAGATAGAAGAAACACCGTTTTAGCATATAAGATATATAGAAGTTCATGGCCAAGCATGATCTTTTTTGTATACAATAATTGTTCAATCCAAAAAAATAGAATAAAGACAATTTATGGTAAAAAAAGTTATCCCCTTGACAAAAATAGTCATTTGTTTATCTAATTAGAGTTGCTATCCACAGACCCCTGATTTGAGAGGAGGTGAGGAAAGTGGAAAAGCAAAATTGTTCCTTGGGATTGCACTTTCATTCAAGGGAAAAACTATCTGAGAGAAAGAAGTTTTTGATCACTAAAGCTCTTCAGATAGTCGTGGCCGAAGGTTTTTCTCGAGGCTTTTTAGGAAACCACACAAGACTGGAGGTAGAGTTCACCAATAGCTCGGCTGAGAATCAGTTGGAAATTCAAGAACCACCGCTCAATCATTTTTTGAAAGTGGAGGACACGATCGATCCGAAAGAACTCCATAGGAAACTGGAGTTTAGAGAAAGCCTAATCATCAATCGCTTGACACCTTTGCTAGGGCTATTTCTAGGCTCTGATGGAATCAACATCTCATTTCGCCGGGATGGCAACGGAGAGCCTGAACATGAAGCCCCAAAGCCCTGAGGCCATTAGAAGCGGGAAGCCAGAGGATTTTCTAAGACAATCCGCGGTAACCTGCTTCTTTTCTTTTTGAAAAAATTTTGGTAAAATAATAATATATGACAAGACAGGATTGGTACAAATTAGGCTGGGAGGAAGCGCTGAAGAATTTAGGTAGTTCAAAAAATGGGCTTGAAAAAGCAGAAGTGGAAAAAAGAAGAAAAGAATACGGATTGAATCAACTTCCCTCGTCTGCCAAACTCCCGAATTTGTTAATATTACTCAATCAATTCAGGAGTTCTTTAGTTTATATTTTAGTGATTGCCGCAGTCATCACTTTTATTTTAGGCGATTTTATTGACGCTTATGTAATTATTGCGGCGGTAATTATTAATGTCATCGTTGGTTTCATTCAGGAGGCAAGAGCGCAAAAGGCTATAGAAAAATTAAAAAAGATAATCGAGTTTACGACATTAGTTTTTCGGGGAAGCAAAGAGGAGCAAGTTGATATTAAAGAATTAGTGCCTGGCGATATTATAATTTTAGCGGCTGGGGATAAAGTGCCAGCTGATGCCAGGATAATAACTTGCAGAAATTTGAAAGTCAATGAAGCGAGTTTAACCGGTGAGCCATTCCCGATTGAAAAAAATAATCGGAAGATTGAAAAAGACGTGTCTCTGCCGGATCGGATGAATATGATTTATATGGGCACGGTGATTACCGAAGGAACAGCTTTGGCCTGTGTGGTTGAGACGGGTTTGGAAACCCAAATCGGCCAGATTGCCAAATTAATCAGAGAAACAAAAGAAGAAGAAACACCTTTGCAGAAAAGGCTATCCGGATTCAGCCGGTGGTTGGCCTGGGTGATTTTGGTTATCTGCCTAGTTTTGTTTTTTATCGGCCTACTGTCTGGCAAAACTTTTTTGGAAATGCTGACTACTTCAGTGGCGGTGGCAGTGGCTGCTATTCCCGAAGGTCTTATTATCACTGTTACCATTATTCTTTCTCTTGGCATGATGAAGATTTTAAAACATAAAGCCCTGGTCAGAAAGTTGATTGCCGCTGAAACCTTGGGTTCGACTACAGTAATTTGCACGGATAAAACCGGCACCCTGACTGAAGGTCTGATGCATGTGGCCAACATTATTACTCATGAGCATGATTTAGAAACTGACAAACATGATTTTACCCAAAGAAACGGTGACGAGAGTTTTGATTTGGCATTAAGAATCGGCATGATTTGCAATGATGCTTTTGTTGAAAACGAGGATGACGATCTTAAAGATTGGAAAGTAATCGGCAATCCGACTGAAAGAGCGTTGTTGGTGGCGGGCGATAAACTAGGATTGAGAAAAAGTCATCTGGACAAGGCCTATCCTCGACTTGATGAAATACCCTTTGATTCTGATTGCAAATACATGGTTACTTTAAATAAATTTGACAACGAACAAAACATTATTTTAATCAAGGGCGCCCCAGAAAAAATTCTAGCGATGTCAGATGAGGTTGATTTAAACGGCAAAATTATAAAATTGATTCAAGACAAGAAAGATATCCTTACAAAACAATATGCGATACTTTCTAACAAGGGTTTAAGAATTCTGGCCCTGGCATTTAAAAAAGTTCCCAGGGAATATAATACTTTAACGAATTTCGGAAAAGAAGAAAGCAAAAATCTAGTATTCGTTGGTTTTTTGGGGATAAAAGATCCGCTTCGGCTTGAGGCTAAACAGACAGTGAAAATCTGCCAAGAAGCTGGGATCAAAGTAGTGATGATGACTGGTGACCACAAGTTAACCGCCCGGGCCATTGCTGAGGAATTAGGATTGAAGGTCAGGGTCGAAAATATTATTGAAGGCGAAGAATTGGACAAAATGTCAGATCATGAATTGAAAAGTAGGGTCAAGCAGATAGATGTTTATGCCCGAGTTTCTCCCAAGAATAAGCTTAAAATTGTCGAAGCCTGGCAGGCTAATAATGAAGTGGTCGCCATGACCGGCGACGGAGTCAATGATGCCCCAGCTTTGAAATTGGCTGATATCGGCATTGCCTTAGGTTCTGGTACTGATGTTGCCAAAGAAACAGCCGATATTGTCTTGTTGGACAATAATTTTAAAACAATTGAAATGGCCATTGAGCAGGGAAGACTGATTTATGAAAATATAAGGAAAGTCATTTTGTATCTATTATCAAACTCCTTTTGCGAAATAATAATTATTGGAGTAGGATTAATTTTAAAATTTCCCCTGCCTCTATTGGCAACACAGATCCTTTGGGTCAATGTTATAAGCGATACATTTCCTGGTATTGCTTTAAGCGTTGAGCCCGAAGAAAGAGAGGTAATGAAAGAACCACCAAAGAAAATCAACACTCCCATACTAAATAAGCCGATGAAAGTTTTAAGCGCTTTAATCAGTATATCAATAGCTTTGATTGTTCTAATTGCTTTTTATTTTATCTGGCAACGAACTGGTGATGAAGCCAGGGCAAGAACAGTCGGATTTACGATTCTGGGAATTAGCACCTTGTTTTATATTTTCAGTACCCGTTCCTTAAGGTATTCAATTTTCAAAATTAATCCATTTTCCAATATATATCTTGTCTTGGCTATTTTTTCTGGAATAATTTTACAACTTCTGGCTATTTATTTTGCGCCCTTGCAAAAAATTATGAGAAGCGTGGCTCTGAGCTGGAACGATTGGCTAATTGTTGTCTTAGCCACTATCTTTATTATTATACTAATTGAAATTACCAAGTATTATTTCATTTTAAAGAGAAGAAAAGTATGAAAAATTTAAATTCAAAACTCTTTTATCTAGCAATTTTTTCCTTAATTATTCTGCTGTTTATTGAGATATTTACTCATTATGATACTAATACCCGACAAATGGCTTTAGCCTTGACAAACGTAGCGGGAGTAATAATTCTATTAATAGTTTATTTTATTCTCAAGAAAAAAATAAAGGTTGAGATTCCTTGGTATACGGCTTGGTTTGCGGCTCTGGGAATTTGGTTTGACGCGGCTGGTAATTTTGCCCGGCTTTACGCCAAAATTATTTGGTGGGATAAATTAGCTCATGCGGTTGGCTCTGCTTCTGTTGCCTTAGCCTTGTTTTTTATTTTTTATCATTTAAACAAGCAGGGAAGGATAAAATTAGGCGGCTTTAATCTTTGTTTGTACACTATTTCTTTAACCACCTTTCTTTCTGTTATTTATGAAATAAGTGAATATATTGGTGATAAAATATCTACTTCTCTGCGTGTGACTGATATATATGATACGGCTGACGATTTACTATGGAATGGTTTAGCCGCTCTTTTGGTTGTTTTAATAGCTTATTTTTTGGCTAAAATTAGGCAAAAAAGAGATTTAAATAATTTTTGACATTTCTCAAAAAAAAGGTTATAATAAAAACGGTTAAGTTCACCGTTTTTTGCTTTATTTATGGCTAATATTTTAATTTCAGAAATTGAAAAATACTTAAACAAGGAAGTTTCGGTTCGCGGCTGGATCTTTAATTTTCGCTCCTCGGGGAGCATTTTCTTTTTGCAAATAAGAGATGGTTCTGGCGAGATTCAGGCGGTGGTTTCAAAAAATGAAGTAAACAACGAGGTTTTTGAGTCATGCAAAAAGCTAACCATTGAATCCTCAGTTGAAGTAACGGGCAAAGTTAATAAAGAAGAAAAATCGCCAACAGGTTATGAAATGCAGGTTGGGGATTTAAAGATTGTTCAGGTCGCCGAGGATTATCCGATTGCCAAAAAAGAACATGGGACAGAGTTTTTGATGGATAACCGGCATTTGTGGGTCAGATCACGAAGACAAAGACTGATCTTGTCGGTTCGCGATGAAGTGGTTTGGCAGCTTCGCAAATTTTTTAAAGAAAAAAATTACGTCCTGATTGACACCCCGATTTTAACTCCAACTTCGTGCGAAGAAACAACTACTTTATTCAAAACCGATTATTTCGGCGACCAGGCCTATCTTTCCCAGTCAGGCCAATTGTATCTGGAAGCTCTAATTTTTTCCTTTGGCCGGGTTTATGATTTTGGACCGACGTTCCGGGCAGAGAAATCAAAAACCCGAAGGCATTTAACTGAATTTTGGATGTTGGATGCCGAAGCCGCTTTTATGGATTTTGAAAAGAGTTTAAAACTTCAGGAAGAAATGGTCAGTTATGTTGTTCAAAATGTGATTAAAATAAAAGAAAAAGAATTAAAAGAATTGGGCCGGGATCTGGAAA
>Ga0315268_10003145_pt1 | contig 18303 bp, 10 predicted proteins | sample C1_top_MG_FD_204535 | JGI IMG/M metagenome (GOLD analysis project Ga0315268, IMG submission 204535) | Sediment microbial communities from Yellowstone Lake, YNP, Wyoming, USA - C1_top | ecosystem: Environmental > Aquatic > Freshwater > Lake > Sediment | place: USA: Wyoming | collected 2017-08-01
CGTGATAGTCTGCTCGGCTTCCAGTTCGGTGAGTGTAACCAGCCACTCTTCGCCCGAGTGGCTGCCAGGCACGCCAGCGCCCAGATCGCCGCCGCGCGATCGGACACAGCCAATTGTGCTTCGACTGCCTGGGCCGATCCGGCGAGTGATTCGGTTTGATGCACAATGGCGCGCCCCAGCCACAACGCCCCTAACCCCAGCACGACCAGCAGCGCGAGTGTCGTCCCCGCCGCCGATAGCCCCAGGATGTTGATCTGCGGCGGCAGTTGTCCAAAGAATTGCGCGCCCGCCAGTGTGATGACGATGAGCGACCCGCCGTTCCAGACCGCGTGAACTCCGGCCGCCAGGCCAAAACGAGCAGCGCCCCGCGCCCACGCCCCCGGCTCTCGATGCAGCACTTCGCGCCAGCTCATGCCCACCAGCCCAGCGCCCAGCGGATGAATCGCGCCGCCGAGCGCACGCACGACGAGAATCCCCGCCCAAAAGCCTGGGCCGAAACTGGCGTACAGCACATTCTCGATTGCCGCGAAACCCGCGCCCGCCATCGCCGCGACGAGGAACGCTTCCCGGCGCGCAAGATGCCGCACGAGCGGCAACGTGACGAGCGGCTTGGCGAACTCTTCCGCCAGCGGCGCGATGACGGCGAGTCCCACAAACAGATAGATAAAGGCCGGGTTGGCAAGCGCCAGTGCAATGCTCCTGCCCGCCAGCGCATCCAGCAGCCTGCTCCCATAGTTGACGACCACGTCACTCGCGCCGCGCACGAGCGAAAGGACAATCAAGGGCAACAGGATTTCCAGCAGGATGGCAAATAGCACGCTTGCCGTCGCGCCTCCGGCAAAGGCAACCAGGCCGCGCCGCACGGTCAAGCCTTCGCTTTGACGCTGGGCAAACCACGAAATCGCCGACAACGGAGGTAACGCAGCGGCGATGATCAACAATGGCGGGAAAAACATTCCAGCAGCAATGTCGTTGTCACGGACGAAAATGCCCATGGCAACGAGCAGGCTAAAGACCAGCGCCATCAACGGCGCGGCGGGCAGTTTCAACGATCGGGAAGGTTGGCCGTGAAGCGAGCGCCAGGCGTGCCAGAACGTCGCGCCGCCCAGGCCAAGTGTGATGTACACGGAGATGAAACCGAACAGGCCCAGGCGTGGCGCGTCTCGGTCGCGGCTCAATGTAGCAAAAGGCGTGAGGCACAAGACGCTGAGAAGCAGCGGTATGCCCGGCAGCGCCAGCAGCAAGCCCAACGCCATTACAAGTGATTTCAGTCGTCGTGATAATCCGTGTGCGTTCAACCAAGCGCCTCTTGTTTTTCTTGACCGCAGACCGAGGACGGCGAACAACGGTCTGTGATCTGTCGTCCGCGATCTATTCCCACGTTTCCAGGATTTGCCGCCACGCCTTGATGTCTTCCAGCTTGCGCTCGACGACAATCGCCGTAATCACGACCATCAATCCGATCAGGCCAAAGATGATCCATTGGTTGACCGACCGCAGCGAGTTGATCAACTGCGCTACCGTCGCAAGGATCACGCCCATCATGCCCGCGTAGAGGAACCGGCGCAATCGCCGCGCGCTGCCCCACCAGAACGCGCCAAAGCCTTCTGCTCCCAGCATCAGCGCATAGCGCCAGCCCAGGAGCAGCGTCTGCCAGAAAAGCGAGCCCATCATCAGCAGCATGGCGGCGTAATCGAGCCAGCGCGCAAGCCCCCGGTTTCCACGCTGCGCTTCCAGGAAACCCACACCCAGCAGATAGAGTCCGGCGGGCAGCGCGTACCATTGCACCTGCGACGCGCCATCCCATTGCTGTACATAGAACGCATGGAACATCCACGCGGCGATCAACATAGCGACGGCGACGTATCCGGCTCGCAGGCGGCGGTGAAAGAGCGCGGCGGCGATGTACAACAGGCCCAGCAGAGAAAACACGCTGACGATCATTTGCGCCTTAGGCAGCTCGACGAGCTCGCGGAATGGCAGGCCAAACATCGCGCGCACGGTCCAGACGATCAGGCTGGGGCCGAGGATAGCGGTGATGATCAGGATGGTGGATGAATACAACAGGCTGAACCTTTGCAGCGGGCTTGCCCACACGGACAGCCACGCGGGCAGATTCCGGTTCCGGCGCACGCGCAAGAGACTCAGCCCGTATCCGATCAGGCCATAGCCCAGATCGAGATACGCCAGCGCAACGGGCAAGCTCTCAATCGGGCCGGTGAGCGTTGCAAGCCACTCGAGCAGCGCCAGGACGCCTAATGCGGCGGCAAGGTACGGCATCCAGCCCGAGGACCAGAACGAAGCCAACACGCCGATGAGAAGCGCGTTTGTCAACGTGATGAGCGCTCCCGCTTCGTTCATGCGCGAGCCAAGCGTCTGCCCGGCCAGCACATCAAACAGGACGAGCACATACAGCGGGCGCGACCAGCCACGCAACGCGCGGGCGAAACTGAGAGGAGAACCTTCGCCGCGCCTGCGCTCGACCCATATCGCCAGCGCCGCCGCGATCAACATCGCCGGCAGAAAGCGCGTCCAAGCATATTCGGGATAGCGCCACCAGCCGAGCGATTGCAAATAATAGATAGCCGCCAGATGCCCGGCCGCAGCGGTTGCCAGCAGCCACACGCGCAAGCGAAAGCGATAAATTGCCCAGCCGCCAATCGGCATGAGCAGCAACCAGTTGAGCGCCGTCAGGCCCGGCTTGAAATCGGAAAAGAGCGGCGTCACAGCGGCCATCCCCAGACCCAGCGCATAAACCGGCAAGGCATACCAGTTCAGCAATCGTTCGGCCAGCGCCGCGCCCCATCGTGCGACGTCACCCCAGGGAAAATCCCGCCACGCGCCCCGGCGCTGATCCAGCCGCCAGGCAAACGTGAGCATAACGATCGCACCGGGGAACAGCGCCAGGCCGTGATACTCGGGCGGAATGTACTGGCGCAAGACGACGACGTATGGCATGAGAGCCGAGGCGCACGCGGGCGTGAGCAACAACGGTTGCCGCAGCCAGAACGCCGTGAGCGCATACAACGTCGCCGCGCTGCCATAGCCCCAGAACGCGCCGACCCGGTCGCGGCTTGAAGGCGGCAGGCCAAGCGCGATGAGAGCAAAGCCGATCATGAGCGGAGCATGGCCGTAAACGTTAAGGCGCGTTCGACGCAAGGCCCACGCCATCAACAGATAAACAGCCGCCAGCCCGATCAGCCACCAGCCCTGTCGCCCGATGGGCACGCCGGCTTCGCCGATCGCGAGGATGAGCGAGAGCGGCACGCACGCGGTGGCGGGATAGACCCACAGGGGATGCTTGAATACACGCGCCGAGACTACCATCAACACGGCGTCGTACAGCAGCACGAGCGCAAGGAGCGGCTTGTCGTGCGCGACGAGCAGAGTGCCGACGACGAGGAACACATAGCCCGTGAGGTATGCGGGCAACGCATACGCATTGACCGACTCGGGTCGTGGTGCATGTTGCTTGAGCCATCGCCCGGCGATCAGGCCGAGCGGGCCAAAGAGGATGAGCATCAGCCCATAGTGCTCGTGATGCGCACTCGGCGCAAGCCATGCGAGCAAATATACGCACCAGACCGGTATCAGTCCCAGGGCAGGATACAGGCAGCGAGTGCTCCACGCTGAAACAGTCGAGGCGCTGGCTCGTTCGCGCTGATGATCGCGCCAAGCAGCCAATCCATAAAGTGCAATCGCCAAGCCAAAGGTAAAGCGACTTGCGTCCGCGTTTGCCACGCCCCACAGGAGTGAGAAGGGCGCGAGCAGGTGCGCCACGCTTTGCGCAGGAGACGCATAAGCCTTCAGCATGAGGCGATCCAGCCACACGCCGATCAGATAAAGCAGCCACGCCAGAATCATCCAACTCACGGCAAAGCCCGGCGTCGTCGGGCGCGGCCAGAGCAAAAAGCCGAGGTTCGTCAGAATCGTCCACGGCGCAATGACGAGCAGTGCGGCCAGCCACACAAACATGGACTGGCGGAACATGCGCGCCGAAAGCGCGTACAAGCCGGTGATCATCAGCAGTCCGACGACGGCCCAGACCTGCTGAACCCGCCCGCCGCCGAGCAGAATCAGGTTGCGGACAAGCGCGAGGCCAATCACGGCGACCGAGGCGAACCAGCCTGTCACGAGCAGCGGACGCCGGTACAACCACCAGGCCAATCGAATGAACGCGCGTGCGCGGCGCGGCGTCGCGCGGCGCCGGCGCAGCCAGTTCAAGCCGCGCTCGGCCAGGACGTAGCCAATCACGCCGAGCGCGCCCTTCGCCGCCAGCGATCCCTGGCCGGTGCTGTAGCTCAGCGCAATGAACCCGACGCCTGCCGCGCCGAGCCACGCAGCGATGTACCCCCAACGTTCCTTGTAACAGTTCCACGCGTACAGCGCATAGACGACAGCCAGCCCCAACTGGCTGGCCGCTTCCCACAGCCGCATCTCGTCGGTCCAATTGTTGTGAAAGAGTAACTGGCCCAGGGGCTGAAAATACACACGGACTAACACGAACAGCGCCAGCACGTGCGACGTAATGTACAACGGGCGAAGGAACCGGTGTGTGAAAAACCTGCGCCGTTCGCTCCACAGGCCAATCTCAAAATAGAGCGCGATGAGCAGCGCGAGCGCCAGCGTCACGGCGTCGTATGGCACGCGGAGCTTGTCGAGCATCAGCCCCAGGCCCCACATTGTAGTAACCGCGGCGAGTGACCATTCAAGCGATTGCCGATTGGCGACTGTGTCGGCCAAGTAGACCAGGCCGATTGTCAACAGGCAGAGCGAAGGCGTGAATCCGTTCGGTGCGAGGATGAACGCCGCTATGGGCGCGGCCAGACTGGCCAGCCAGCCGATCAGATACCAGGGCCGGCGATACTCGCGTGCAGCCCGCATCAGCCGATAGCTCAAAGCCCACATGCCCCAGGCCAACGCCGCCAGCGCCAGCGCAAAACTGAAATCCATCTGGCCGCGATGATCAAAGATGACCAGCAGCCAGAGGGGCAACAACACGGCAGCCATCCATTGGAAAGCTGTGTGTCTGAGGCCGGGCAGCTTGACGTGCGCCACAAAGCCGGCTTGTTCTGTGTGCGCCAGTCGCGCGCCCCAGATCGCCAGCGCAATCCAGTTGCCCAGAGCATACGCCAGCCAGCCGCTATCGTAGGGGAACAAGGGCGGCATGCACGCCATCGCCGCGACGACGTAACCTGCGACGACGAGTGCGCCAGCATACCCGTTTTTGACTCGGATTGCAATCACAACATGCGCGATGGCAAGCGAAACCCAGCCGATAGAAAACTGGGCGAATGAAAAGTTGGCCTGGCTCATCACAAACGTGAGCGACGTGACCGAAAATAATGATGCGCCATACAAGAGCCTGGGCCGCTGCCACAGGATAGCGGCCAACACAAGCGCGCCGCACAACACTGTATGACTGCTGGCAGCCGCCTGACCGCTGCGCAAGTCGGTGAGCGACCACAACGCGGCGACAAGCAAAAGCGCCACGCCCCAGCCCGTCGCGGTCCGACCGTGACCGTACAGCACGCGATCATCTTTGCGCGAAAGCAGGCGATGGCCGACGACAAAATAAAGCGGCACGAGCAGCGCCAATCCCAGCCCGTGCCAGGCCGGGTTGGTGGCAGTGTGGAAAAAGAGCACAGCCTGCGCCATGTACATGGCGACCGGCAGCGTGATCGCCGCGAGGATGCCCAGGCTGCGGCTGCGATAGTTAATCGCGCCCCACGCAAAGATGAATCCGCCCAGCCACCAGTTGACCGTCATCGCGTAATGCAGCGTGTCAAACGTGCGGCGGTCAATGTAGCGCAGGCCAAAGCTGAGCGGCATCAGCACGCCCGCCGTGAGCAGCGCCAGATTGCGACATGGCTCGGCCATCGCGCGCCAGCGGCTGTCGTTGGGCAGGCGATTGATGAAGGGCGCAATCAGCATCAGGCCCATAGCCAGCGCCGAAAGCGCCGCCGACCTCCAATCGAACGACAGACCAAAGGCCCGGTTGCCCATCGCCACCAATGCGAGGACGCAGCTGCCCGCCGCCGTTCCGACGAGATACCCGAATAGGACAGCCTGCGTGCGGAGCGTGATCCAGATGTAGGCGAACAGACATATTATCGAGGTCAACAGCCAGAAGGCTGGACCGTATTCGGGCTGGATGCGGAAATTCACATGGACGGTGTAAAAGTCAATGGGCATAAGCAGCGCGGCAATGGCTGTCAACGCGATGCCGGAACGATACATGCGTGTCTTGTTGCGGACGTACCAGCCCAAGCCAAGAAATGTGAGCATAAACGCCGTCGGGATGGCGACGCGCACCGGCGGAGAAAAATCTCGCCAGCCCCAGATGACAAACGAGATCGCCGCCGAGAACAGCAAAAAGATGCCCATGATGAGCATAGCTTGAAGTGTGCGCTCGGAAAGCAGCGTTCGCCAGAAGCGATCACGGAACGGCAACCGGGGTTCGGGCGGGGTAGCAGGAACGACAGGCGCGGGTCCGGCCCGGATTGGTCCTGGCGCGGCTTGCCCCTCGTAGTGTAGGCGGGCTTGCGGTTCAGGCGCAGGCGCGGCGGCAGGAGTCACACTCGGTCGCAACCCGAGTGCGATTTCGAGTTGTGCTTGCGCCTCCAACAGAGGCGCGTGAACCTGCACTTCGGCTTTTGCAGAAACAAAACCCCGCTGCTGCTTCAGCCTGTCCACTGCCTGCAAGACAAAATTCGTTTGCTCCAGCCGCTCGGAATCTCGCGCGGGATAGTCGGGACGTGCGTGGCCTTCGAGTTGTTCGAGCAGTTCATCTGCTTGCTCTCGCGTCTCGTCCACCAATGGTTGTGTGGCGGCGGGATCGGTGAGGCCAGCGGCGAGCCATCCGCCAAGTCTTTCAAGTAAAAGCTCGCGGTTGATCAATTGGGGCCAGGCAAGGAGCGCTCGCTCTTGAGTGAATGGCGGCAGGCGCAGGCCGAGTTGTGCTTCCAGTTCACGCTGGCGCTGTGCATAGGTCTGCTGAAGAACCTGTCGAGGCGCATCACCCAAGGTGGTCAAACTATCGAGCTGAGCCATCAGCCAGTTGACGTGGGACAGTTCTTCGATCAGAGCGGGGTCACCCTGAAACTGGCAGTGGGGGCAGGGCTCGTTCAGGTTGGCAATGGGCTGATCGCAGCTCAAACAGCGCATGTTGGCCTCGTGCGAGTGCAAGCGAGCCGATGACCTTATTGTAGCATTGCGCATTCAAAAGGCAAAACCAGTATAGGGCAAAAGCCAACGCAAAGCGAGTCTTCAAGTTCAGTGTGGGTGGCACCCAAGTGCTTGACCGTCACGCGAGTCAAAATCCAAATCCTCTTCATTAATCGTAAATATGGTTAAGATATAGAAAGACTCGTGCCACGCGAGCCATGCAGCCAAGGCTTGTCATCTTTCCTAATTTGCAATCTGGCTTGTAGACCAAAAACCGAATGAGGGCGTTTGGCGTGTTCGCGTGCGCCCCATGCGGGGTGCGTGCGCCAATGCCAATGAATGGCCCACTCTGTGGGCTTGCTGTATTTGGCTGGATTCGATGGAACAGATTATTGTGGATCAACGGGCCATAAGGCCGGCAGGTAAAATCGCAACCGTATTGCGCAAATCCGCACTAGTCAGCCTGGGATTGACCATTGTCCTGATCCCGCTGCGACTGCGGCTCTTGTTGCAGTCTCGACCCACGCCGCCTGTCTACCGCGACTATACCGATTTTGTTCTCTTTGCCGCAGACGTGTTTCTGATGGCGACCCTGCTGTTGTGGCTAACCAGCCTCGCCCTTGAGCCGAAGCCGGTCCGTTTTCGGCCACGCCTTCTCACGCTGCCGCTCGCCGGACTGACGCTGTTCTCTGCCCTGAGCATCATCGCCTCAGTGGATAGAGCACTCTCGGCCTACCACGCTATTCGTCTACTGCTTCTCTTTGGGCTTTACGTCTATGTGCTGAACGAGGTCACATCGCTGGGACAGGTGATCGCGCCCATCGCGATTCAAGTCGCGATTCAATCGGCGATCGGCATAGGACAAATTCTGCAGCAACATTCGTTGGGCTTGAACAGGTTGCAGGAACTCGCGCTCGACCCAATGGTCCAAGGCATCAGTATCGTGATCAAAGACGGCGGGCGGTCATTGCGCGCATACGGATTGACCGACCATCCTAACCTCCTGGGCGGCTGCCTAGCGTTCGCGCTGGTATTGATGGCTGCCTGGTATCTGAGAGACGGGGGCCGATGGCGTACGCTGATGGTCGGCGTGTTTGTGATGGGAGCCGTTGGATTACTGGTGACTTTTTCTCGCGCGGCGTGGGTGGGACTGGTGGGCGGATTGTTGCTCGGCATCGGTTGGCTGTTGTGGACATGCAGACAAAGCGATGTGGTCAAGCTGCTCCAGTTGCTTGCTGCCGTGGGGCTAGTTCTTTTGCCCTTCGCGTGGTCGTATGCTTCGACGCTGGGCACACGGCTGAACTGGGATGACTCGTTCGTCGCTCAGCCCATCGAAAGCCGTTCCATCAGCGAACGGCAGGCGTTGGTCGGCCTGGCGAACAAAATCTTTTCACGGCGGATACTGAGCGGTGTAGGCATTGGCGCTTTTCCAATTGCGCTGCATCAGGTCGAGCCGAACCTCACGTTTGACTATCAACCGCCTCATTTTGTTTTGCTCGACGTGGCGGCGGAAACCGGATTGTTTGGCGCGACCTGTTACTTGCTCTTGATGAGCGTGCCGTGGTCACTCATGTGGCTGGAGCGGCACAGGTTGAATGTGTCCTTTGAATTGATCGGCGCTTCGGGCGCGTTGCTGGCCGTGACGCTCGTCGGGCTGTTCGATTATTACCCGTGGATGCTCAATCCAGGGCGGCTGTGGCAGTGGTTAATTTGGGGATTGTGGGGAGCCGCATTTGTGTCTGCGTTGGACAGGTAGCCGTATGCTTGATTACTTGTTGGTGCCGGTGATCGTGCTTTATTTTCTGGTGGTCGGGCTGTTGTTTGCTTACGGCCTCAACTTTTTCTATCTGACTTTTCTGACGCTCAAACATTCCACCTTCAAGCCGGAACCGCCGCCGATGGAGCGTTGGCCGTCGGTCACAGTGCAACTGCCGATCTATAACGAAATGTATGTGGCCGAACGCCTGATAGACGCCGCAGCCGCGTTGGACTATCCGCCGGACTTGCTGGAGATTCAAGTGCTTGACGATTCGACCGACGAAACTGTCGAGTTGGTGGGCAGGACCGTGAGCCGTTTGCAGGCGCGCGGCGTGCGCATACATCACCTGCACCGTCAGGATCGGCGCGGATTCAAAGCGGGCGCGCTGGCGGACGGGCTGAAATCGGCCAGCGGCGAGCTGGTGGCAATCTTTGACGCCGACTTTATTCCACCATCCGATTTTTTGAAGCGAGCCGTGCCTCACTTGCAGAATCCCCGCATCGCCTTTGTTCAGACGTGTTGGGGACACGTCAATCGCAGTTACTCGCTATTGAGCTTTCTGCAATCGCTGGCGATTGACGCTCACTTTAACGTCGAACAGTTTGGCCGCTTCATCGGCAACTTTTGGTTCAACTTTAATGGGACAGCGGGCGTGTGGCGGCGTGCTGCGATTGAGGATGCCGGCGGCTGGCAGGCCGATACGTTGACCGAAGACCTGGACCTATCGTACCGCGCTCACTTGCGAGGCTGGCAGGCCGTGTATCTGCGCGACGTGGTCGTTCCCGCCGAGTTGCCCGTAAGCTTTAACGCCTATCGCCGCCAGCAGCAGCGCTGGTCGCGCGGCAGTTTCGAGTGCGCCGCCAAGTTGATCCCGCAGATATGGAAAGCGCCCATCAGCCGCGCGATGAAAGTGCAAGCCAGCTTGCACCTCACTGGCTATGCTGTGCATCTGCTCATGTTTGCGTTGACCTTCCTTTATCCCATCATGCTGATCCTTTCACCGCGTTACGAAGGGCTGATGGGGTTCTTTGGGCTAGCGGCCGTTTTGAACCTCACGACTTTTGCGCCGACGGTGTTGTTCTTTGTCGCGCAGCGGCAACTGGGCCGGAGTGGATGGCGGCAGTTGCCCGCGATTTTGTTCTTGAGCGTGCTGGGCAGCGGCATGATGGTGAACACGTTGCGGGCTGCCAGTTATGCTTTCGCGCGGCGCAGGGAAGCGTTCGAGCGCACGCCCAAGTACGGCATCGAGCGCAAACAGCAGGATTGGATGCGCCGGCGTTACCAGTTGCGCCTCGACCCCATCGTCTTTGCCGAGTTGGCGTTTGCAGTGTGGAACGCAGAGACAGCGTGGCTCTCGATCCGGTTGAGTAACTGGATCATTGCGTTCTATGCCGCGCTTTTTTGCGTCGGCCTGTTATTTGTCGCCGGCCTGTCCGTCGTGCAGACATTTGCCGTTCTCCGGACGCGACAGGAGATAGCGAAAGTAGAGGGCTAGATGTTGGAACACGCAATTTTGCAGGCAGTGGCTTATGCGGATGTGTTCGACTATCCGCTCAGCTTTGAAGAGGTTCATCGCTATCTGGTGGCATGTGATGCGCCGCCGGAAGCGACGCAGGCCGTGCTGGGCAATGGCCGCCTCGTGCCCAAGCGCCTGAGCCGCTGCCAGGGCTACGTGACGCTGCCAGGCCACGAAGCGATCGTCGAGCTTCGCCGCGCGCGTGAGCAGATTGCCGCTCGCCTGTGGGAACGCGCCGTCACGTACGGGCATGTCATCGCGCAACTGCCATTCGTGCGGATGGTAGCAGTTACGGGCGCGTTGGCAATGAATAACGTCGAGGCTGATGCGGACTTGGATTATCTGATCGTAACGGCGCTGGGCAGGCTGTGGGTGTGCCGCGCGCTGGTCGTCCTACTGGTGAGATTGGCCGCGCGGCGTGGCGATGTGATCTGCCCGAACTATTTTCTTTCCGAACAGGCGCTGAACCTTCAAGAGCGCAATCTCTTTACCGCACATGAGATGACGCAAATGGTGCCGCTGGCCGGCATGAGCGTCTATGAGCGAATGCGGCAAATGAATCGTTGGACGGAAGGCTTTTTGCCCAACGCGATTGGCGCGCCTCGCGTGATGGCGGCGCGCAACGGGCGCCGACACACTCTACAATCCGTCTCCGAAGGCATTTTGCGCACGCCTGCGGGCGAGTGGCTGGAACAATGGGAAATGAATCGCAAGGTGCACGCTTTCAGCCAGCGCACCGCCGCGCATCCCGAGGCAGCCTTTGGCCGCGACTGGTGCAAGGGTCACTTTGACGATCACGAGCATCGCGTGATGGCAGCGTTTACCGAGCGCCTGCGCGCGTTGGAAGGAATGTCGTGATGGCAGAGGTTTTGTTTGGCCAATCGTATTACCTGCGCTTCGATCCAAAATTGTGGGCGGCGATGCAACCTTACCCGCCGCTGGGGACGATGTACGCGGCGAGTTACCTGCGCAGTCGCGGCTACCAGGTAGCACTGTTTGACGCGATGCTGGCAACCTCGGAAGCCGAGTGGGCCACATCACTTGACCATCATCGCCCTCGCTTTGCTGTGATCTATGAAGACAATTTCAACTATCTTTCCAAGATGTGCTTGTTGAGGATGCGCCAGGCTGCTTTCACTATGATCGGCATGGCGCACGAGCGGGGCTGCACGGTCATCGTCGCCGGTTCGGACGCCACCGATCATGCCGGCCTCTATCTGGATGCGGGCGCAGACTTTGTGATTCGGGGTGAGGGTGAAGTCACGCTGGCCGAGTTGCTCGATGCGCTCACCTGCAAAAGCAACCAGCCCTGCCAGGAAATCTCGGGCTTGACCTTTCGACGCACATCGAGCGAGACGGTCGTCACCCCGCCGCGCCCCGACATCAAGAACCTGGACGCGCTGCCTTTTCCTGCCTGGGACTTGATAGATGTGCCGCGCTACCAGTCCATCTGGCGCGAGCGGCACGGTTACTATTCGATGAATATGGTCACTACGCGCGGCTGCCCGTATCACTGCAACTGGTGCGCCAAACCGATTTGGGGACAACGCCAAAACGTGCGCAGTCCCGAAAATGTTGTAGCAGAACTCGAGTGGCTTCGATACACTTTTCATCCCGATCATATCTGGTTCGCCGACGACATCATGGGCCTCAAGCCGGACTGGCTGCCGCGCTTTGCCGACCTGGTCGAGCAGCGGGATGTGCGTACACCGTTCAAGAGTCTGCATCGAGTTGACCTGCTTCTCAAGCCAGGGACGATTGAGGCTTTGCGCCGCGCCGGAGCGCAAATCGTCTGGGTGGGCGCCGAGTCGGGCGCGCAAAAAATACTGGACGCCATGGAAAAAGGCACGCGCGTCGAGCAGATTTACCAGGCCGCGCGCGAGCTTCACGCGGCGGGCATCCAGGTGGGCTTTTTCTTACAGTTCGGTTATCCGGGCGAAACGCGCGCGGACATTGAAAAGACCTTGCAGATGGTGCGCGATTGCCGGCCGGACGATATTGGCATCTCGGTCTCGTACCCGCTGCCTGGCACCAAGTTCTACCGCGCCGTGCAGCAACAGTTGGGACTGAAGCAAAACTGGATGGACTCGCAAGACATGGCAATGATGTACCAGGGGCCGTTCACGACCGCGTTTTATCGCAAGCTGCATACCGTCGTGCACAAAGAGTTTCGCATGCGTAAAACCTGGTCCGGGTTGCGAGAGATCATTCGCCATCCTGGCGAACTGCGCCCCGGCCATCTCCGCAAGGCGGCGTCCATGCTTTTTCACTGGGCCACGTTGCCCTGGGAGCGGATGCGGCTTGATGGACTGGCCCGCGCCTCGCACCAGGGAATCGGCGTGCTGCCCGCCAGCAGGACTCGAGAAGAGGCCGCCAGTCCATCGCCGCAATAGAATTCGGATGCGCACTGTATCAGCGATGAACAATCATCTGGATCGAGTGGCTCAAGCCTTTTCGCACAAGGCGCTCGTTTACGATGCCTTTGGCGAGGATCATATCAACCTGGCTCGCATGCGTCGCCAAGTGTACGACCATGTGCTGCGTTACTTGCAGCCTGGCGACCGCCTGCTCGAGTTGAACGCGGGGACGGGCGCCGATGCCGTCTTTTTTGTCGGCCAGGGCTTTCGGGTGCACGCCACCGACATTTCGCCCGGCATGATCGCCAGCATTCAAGACAAGATCGCACACTATGGCCTGCACGAGCGATTGACTGTGCAGCGCTGTTCGTTCACCGAGTTGGAACAGGTGACGTGCGGTCCGTTCCAGCACGTCTACTCCAACCTGGGCGGGCTGAACTGCGTGGGCGATTTGCGCCTCGTGTCACACCAGCTTCCACACCTGCTTGCGCCAGGCGGCAGGCTCACCTGGGTCATCATGCCGCCGATTTGCCCGTGGGATTTGGCCCTGATCTTTAAAGGCCAGTTCAAGCAGGCCACGCGCCGCCTCGCCCGTGGCGGTACGCTGGCACATGTCGAAGGCGTTCACTTTGTGGTGCATTACTTTACTCCTCGGCAGGTGATGCAGGCGCTCAGTCAAGATTTCCATTTGCTGCAACTGGAAGGATTGTCGGTCTTGACTCCACCGGCCGACCGCAAAAATTTCGCTCGGCGCTTTCCGCGACTCTATCGTTTGCTGGCGGCGCTCGACGATCGCGTGCGCCACATTCCGCCTTTCAATCAATGCGGAGACTTTTACCTCTTGACCGCTCAATACTTGCCGCAAAGGATCGAGCGATGACGACGTTCCGCTTTGCCTGTCCGACTTGCCGTACGCCGCTCGTGCAGGTTGGTCCCGCTGAACAGCGCTGCCCGAGCGACGGCACGGTTTATGGCTGTCACGATGGCATCTGGCGTTTCCTGACGCCTGAAGCGCAGGCATACTATTGCCAGTTTATCAGGGAATATCAGATCGTGCGGCAGGCCGAAGGGCGCGGCTCGCCTGAGCCTGCCTATTACCGCGCACTGCCCTTTCAAGATCTGAGTGGACGATTTGGCGACGATTGGATGATTCGTGCGCGCAGCTTTGAGGCATTCAGTCGTCAAGTGTGCGCGCCGATGGAGCGCCGTCTTGACCGTCCGCTCAAGGTGCTCGATCTTGGGGCGGGCAATGGGTGGCTCTCGCATCGGTTGGCGCAGCGCGGGCATCACGTGGCGGCGCTTGATCTACTCACCAATCCGACGGATGGACTGGGAGCACACATCCACTATGAGGTGGCCTTTACGCCCATACAAGCGGATTTCAATCATCTGCCTTTCACAGCGGCGCAAGTGGACATGGTGATCTATAACGCCTCCCTGCATTACGCCACATCTTACGAAAGCACGCTGAGTGAGGCCCTGCGTGTCCTGGAACCGTTAGGACACATTGTGGTTTTGGATTCGCCTGTCTATCGCGCTGCCGGGAGCGGCGCGCAGATGGTGCGCGAACGGGAAGGGAAATTCCAGCACGATTTCGGCTTTGCGTCCAATTCCGTTCCCAGCCAAAACTATTTGACGTGCCAGATGTTAGAGGGACTCGGCAAGGCGCTCAAGATCGAATGGAAGTTGATTCCCGTGCATTACGGATGGCGCTGGGCGCTGCGTCCCTGGAAAGCTCGCCTGTTGAGACGTCGGGAACCAGCGCAGTTCGTCCTTATCACCGGACGGCGCAACTTGGAGAGTTGGTGAACTCGTGTCCATCACAAATGGTTTCTCTGCAATCGGCAAACAGACCCTGTTGCCGCCCACGTTTTTGGGCAGAGTGGGACGCAGCTCGGCCTCGCTGCTGCTCGCACGTCTCGTCACGCAGGTCCAGTTGGCGCTGTTTACGGTGCTGGCAGCGCGGCGGCTGGGCGAAGCGGGCTTTGGGCAATATGCGTTTATCGCTTCGGTGATCTTTATCGGCAACGTCATCACCACTTTTGGCACCGACACGTTGTTGATCCGCGAGATTGCTCGAACCCGCGCCACGGACATTTTGACATCTGCCTTTTGGATCCAAGTGGTGCTGTCGGCGCTTTTCATCGGCGGCGCATTTGTGTGGACGGGTTATCTGCCGAACAAAATGACCGAGACGCTGGTGGGCCTCAAGCTCTATAGCCTCTCGCTTGTCCCACTGGCGTTCTTTTCCATCTATAGCGCGGTCCTGCGCGCCTATGAGCGGATGGATTTGTATCTGGTCGTCAATTTGTTTTCGGCCTTGTTGCAAGTAGGCGGCGCATGGCTGATTCTCAAAGTGACCAGCGGATTGCTGCCCTTGTTGCTGCTGTTGCTCGTCGTCCAAGCTTGTATAGCGATGTTGTCCGGAGTGTTATGCCACCGGTGCATTCCGAATTTCTCGTTTCGCTGGCGCGTGAGCTGGTCAAGAGCGATTGAGGTACTACGAGCCGCGTGGCCGCTGGCGCTCGTCAGCATCCTCTCCATCATTTATCAACGCATGGGAACGCTGATGGTTTCCTTCTTGGGCGGCGATGCACTGACTGGCTGGTTTTCGGCGGGCTGGCGCGTTTTAGATGCGGCCAGGATCGCACACCTGGCTGTGCTGGGAACGCTCTTGCCCGTATTGTCTAGCGTGAGCCACGACGATCACGGGAAAGCTCAAAGCATCTTTCGGCGCTCGGTGATCTTGTTGATGGTTCTGGCCGTCGCCCTGGCCGTGATGGTAGCACGCCTGGCCGCGCCGCTGGTGCTGCTTCTCTTTGGCGCAAACTATGCTCCAACCTCAGCGGCACTTCAGGTGCTCTCATTCAGCTTGATTCCGTACACGCTGACCGCCAGCTTTTCGCTGCGACTGGTCGTGCAGAGACAAGAGAGGCGCGTCCTGCTGGTGACCGCGGTCAGCCTGGCGGCCACGGTAGCGCTCTATCGCTGGTTGATTCCAGTCTGGGGACTGATAGGCGCCGGCCTTGCGGCGGTGGCCGGCGAATGTTTTCAGGCATTGGCTTTTCTGCTTTTGGAGAGAGCAAATGAATGAACAGGCGACGAACGTCATAGATCCGCCTGACCAACTTGAGCCTGTGGTACTCACGGCCGCTCAAATGCTGGCGCATAGAAAACACACGGGCAGCTTGACCTCTGATCCGCCCGCGTCTGCCATTCTCTGCTACCAACCGAGTCAGGCTCAATACCTGGCGCGGCATTATCCGGTGAAAAAGATTCAGAGCTTTTTCGGGGATGTGTTGCTGCTCAAGTCAACGCGCAGCCAGGTGGCCGTCGCAGCGAACTTTGGAATCGGCGCCCCTGTGGTCGGCGTGCTCGTCGAGGAACTTGCCGCCTGGGGTGTGCAGCGTTTTCTTTCGGTTGGCCTGGCCGGAGGGCTGCAGACCGATGTGCAGCCGGGCGACGTGGTTGTATGTGATGGAGCGATTCGAGACGAGGGCACTTCGTATCACTACCTGGCGCCCACGCGATATGCCGAGGCAAGCCCGGCGATGGTCGAACGGTTGACGCGGAGTTTGCATTCTCAAGGGGTTGCCCACACGTTTGGCGTGAGTTGGACAACAGACGCTCCCTATCGTGAGACCTTGCGCCAGGTGCAGGCGTACCAGCGAGAAGGCATCAAGACGGTTGAGATGGAAGCGGCGGCTCTTTTCGTGGTCGGGCAATGCCTGGAGAGGCAGGTAGGCGCGGCTTTTGTCGTTGATGATACATTGGCAGACTTGCATTGGCGTCATGAAGCTGACCGAGGTCGCATTCAACACAGCTTGGAGAGATTGCTCGAAGCTGCAATCGTCTGCCTGCAAGGATGGTGAGGATGACGCCTGCCATCGTGATCAACGCGTACAACCGCCCATACGCGTTGGCGCGGCTGCTCACTTCATTGGGCAGGGCACACTATCCGGCTGGCAGCAAAATTCCGCTGGTGATTTCACTCGACCCCTCGGAGAAAACGCCGGAGGTGCGCGCTGTCGCCGAACAGTTTGATTGGCCGCACGGCCCCAAGAACATCATCGTTCATGAGCAGCATCTTGGGTTGGTGCGACACTTTTTTGCCTGCGGTGATCTATCGCAGACTTTAGGTTCGATCATCCTGCTCGAAGATGACGAGGTCGTTTCGCCGGTATTTTATCTCTTTGCCCAGCAAGCCATGACCTTTTATGCGCATGACGAAGCTATCGGCGGGGTCTCGCTCTATGCGCTCTGGTTTAATGGCTACACTCGTCAACCCTTCACGCCTCTCCCGGACGAAGCGGATGTTTACTTCTTGCAGGTTCCCTTTACGCAAGGGCCGGCTTTTACGCCATCCCAATGGTCGGGGTTTCGGGACTGGTGTGCGGCGCAGCATGCCGACGCTGGGCTGGCTGATCGCATGCACCCAGCCTGGTTTCGTTTTCCGCCGAATGATTGGTTCCCGCTCCTGGCCAAATACCTGGTGGCGACTCGACGGTATTTTGTGTGCCCGCGCGTTTCGCTGGTCACCAACTTTGGCGATACAGGCACGCACTTTGCTCAAAGCACGCTGTTCTTCCAGGCACCCCTCCAACGCGGCAAAGCGGTCTATTGCCTCAAGCCGCTGGCCGAGTCCGCCATCGTCTACGATTCGTTTTTCGAGCTACTGCCGGAGCGTTTGAACCGCATGACCGATTGTTTGCACAGCTACGTTTACGATGTTGACTTGAACGCCATCAAATCCAGACGGAACCTGCCATCAGAATACGTCTTGACCTCACGCCTGTGCCGAAAGGCGCTGTACTCTTTTGGCAAGCTGATGCAGCCGATGGAAGCGAATGTGATTGATCAAGTGCCCGGCAGAGGAATCTACTTTTGCCGGAGCGACGACGTGCGCTGGGATCGGCTGGCCGAATGGTCAACGCTCAAGAGCAACTATGAATTTTCCTCTCGCGGACAGCGGCCTGGCAAAAGGCGCTACCTGCAATTTGCACTGGCCGGCCTACTCGGCAACGTACACGTCCAACGACTCATCTATGGCGTGGGGCGCGATTAACAAGACATTGGCCCGAATCCCTCGCAGATGTTGGCGCACCAGTTCTTGTCCGATGCCCACAGGGGCATACACCACAAACAGCACTCGCCGGGTGGCAGACGTGATCCGCGTGCGCTGGTCAGGGCCATAGATCACGTCCGAAATCACGCCCTGCGCATCAGACACCATCATGTCGCCGGGCTTTAAGATTTGCTCCTGGCCGTTGAGCATGAGGTAATGCTCGCTGCCCGTGGACACATCGAGCCGGATCGGCTCTTGGACGGCAGCCAAGTCATGTCCCGCTGTCAAAAGCAGGTTTTCGAGCTCGGCCATGAACATAGCCTCGACCAGCGCCGCCACGCGCGGGATAGATTTGGCCTTCAACGCGACTGACTCGAGTTGCAGTTGGACGTGATAGGTCTTTTTGAATCGCTCATAGTAAGCGGCATACGCCTGGAGA
>Ga0315268_10003146_pt1 | contig 18303 bp, 21 predicted proteins | sample C1_top_MG_FD_204535 | JGI IMG/M metagenome (GOLD analysis project Ga0315268, IMG submission 204535) | Sediment microbial communities from Yellowstone Lake, YNP, Wyoming, USA - C1_top | ecosystem: Environmental > Aquatic > Freshwater > Lake > Sediment | place: USA: Wyoming | collected 2017-08-01
TGAAGTTTTGTTGGAGGCTCCAGTAGGTTTCGTTGAGTTGTTGGTAAGTGCTGTTCAACTGATTGTAGTCGTCAAGTATCTGTTGATGGCTTGCATTCAAGGCTTCGAAGTCCTGTTTAAGCTGTTCATAGTAAACGTTTCTTACGGAGGTTATCGTGAAGCTTGGAGTTTGCTGCATGGGTGCGCTAAAGACCGAGTAGTCTAGGTATAGATCGCAGTAGATGGAGCCGTACACGTCATTTGGTACAAATACGATTGTGCTGTTTTCAGTTGTCTGGTTGAAAGGTATTGAGGAATTCGTCAGCAGACAGATCGTTTGCAATGCAGTTTTCTCTTGACCAGCCATCTTGAAGCCGTAGACGCTTACGTTAAGGTAGTTCACATGCAGCCCTTCAGCCGTGCAGTTCGATGATACATGTATCGTAATGTTTTCTCCTGGGACGGCTTCGTTCGTTGCGTCAACTCTTAGCCAGAGACCTGCATAGTCTACTTGAAAGAAGGTTTGCATTTCTTCTGAAGCTTGAACCTTCATGTTTCGAGCGAAAACTAAGCACAGGATTGTCAGCATAAAAGTTGCAGTTATAACTCTGTTCCTGTTCATGGTTTTTCACCGTTCAATGGCAATGGCTTGAGTTTCTATAGGGTCTGCTTTTAAGGTTTATTGCTGTTCTCTTGCACTCCGGCGTCGCACGTGGAAAGTTCTTCTGGATTTTCTAGGGCTGAAAAGGAAGAGGTTATCTGATCGATCTCATGAAGCGTTGGTAAACGTATATGAAATAGATTAGAGCGAACGCTGTCAAGACTATCTCGAAACAGAGTATGGCAGGGTTTGCCTCAACTGCCGTGAAATGACCTTGTTGCAGTATATCGGTGAACACTAGAATTTGGAGAAAGATGGCGCCGCCTATGCAGCTTAATCCCAGGCTGTGGAAGAGCATTCGGATTCGGCGGTCAGTCGGTAGTCGAGTGTTCAAGGATTATCGTGAATAGCAAGAGACGCTACGTTGACTTATGCGTTATGAATCCGCACACACAAAACCTGCTAAGAATTCTCCCTCAATATCAAACCTAACTCCTCACGATATTAGTTCGAGCAACGAAGGCATTGACAGCACACGCGTTGCAAAGCCTCTTTAGGAAAAAAGCTTTATGAACGAGCAGCATGAAAATAGTATATGAGAAAGATGCTTTTCGTTTTTGGACTCATCCTCACAGCAATCGGAGGAATCCTTCTTGCTACAACTGGGCTGCAGAGGAACTGGTTGATCGTAGCATTTGGATGCTTCATGAGCATCTATGCGGCTCTCGCCAGAAGCAGAAGTCGCAACATCTAAAGGCTTGTTCAACTCAACAAAGAGTTTCCTCACTTTCTCTCTTATATAAGATGATGACTTCATGAAAAAAAGAGAGGGAGGATTTACATTAGTTTCAAGCGTTGCAGGCAACAGTAGTATACTTGCGCTTGAGCCTTCTTAGCTTCATATTCAATTTGCATGTTTTTCACCTCAAAGGGCAGCTAACGACTTTGACGCTTTAAATGTCAACGCACATGCAGCAAGCACGAAAAGAAGTCACAAACTGTTACTGACAGCATCCTTTATATGCGGTCATCCTTTGATAATCCTTCAATATTTCAACCGAACGCCTGAAACTTATGAAAGAACGCTAATGTTTTCAGCTCATTCGATTAAGCTTTCTATAGCTTCTGTCATTGTTGCAACTGACTTCTCCAAGCATTTCATCGTTTCGGGCATTAATTCTATCTGCAAGATTTTCTCCACGCCGTCTCTTCCAAGAACCACAGGCACGCCAATGGCAATGTCTGAAAAGCCATATTCGCCTTGGAGATACGTGGACACGCCCATAACCCGATTCCTACCTTTCAGAATAGCATCAGCCATTATCGCTATGACCGCTGCAGGAGCATATGTCGTTGCACCCTTGAGTTTAATCACATCCGAACCAGACGTCACCGTCAAATTGACGACATGCTCGATTTGCTCTTTCGTGAGCAAATGACTTATCGGAATCCCAGAAACTGAAGCCGACTCCACAAGAGGCACCATAGAATCACCATGTTCACCAATGACCAACGCACGAACATCCTCTCGGGAGACGTTCAATTCCTGCGCAATGTAAGACCTAAAGCGCAAAGTATCCAGAATGTTGCCCATGCCGAAAACTCGGTTCCTCTCAAAGCCAGACTCCTTGTAAGCCAGATAAGTCATGATGTCCACTGGGTTTGTGACAATCATAAGCTTGCATTCTGGAGCATGTTTGGCAACCTCTTTCACCACGGACTTGACTATTTTTGAGTTATTGTTCATAAGATCGATTCTCGTCATTCCCGGTTGTCTCGCTTGACCAGCCGTGACAATCACGATTTCTGACCCTTTCATTTCGCTGAAATCGTTTGTTCCTCTGATTTTCCCGTCGAACTCTATTGCGGGCGCGGCCTGCATCATGTCGAGTGCTTCACCTTTGGCCACGTTTTCAGCAACATCTATGAGAACGACATCATCCAGTCTATATCTCAATATGTTGAAGGCTGCTGAGCTTCCAATCTTTCCTGCACCAACAATAGTTATCATACTTGAAGGATAGAGCATTTCGGTCAAATATAACTACCGCGTGTCGTGTTGAGTCTATGCCATTTTTGGTTTTGCATCTAAAAGTTCACGCAAAATCTATTTCTAAGAAGACTCAATCAAATGATAAAAGAGTTGACGCCAGAAACCTGGACGAGGATTTAGCTGCGACCAGCTCAACATTGAAGCTTATTTAAGATTCGTGCAACTCTGCTTTTGAGAAAGACACGCTTTGCAATCTCATCGACGCAAGCTGATGGGCTGACTTCTAGGTTTCACCTTTCAGGATTCTAGGCTGGCTTACCCAGTTTTTTGTTCAAGCAAGCCTTAACAAATCCGAGGTACTCTGCATCGGGCTTTCCAGGGCGGCTCTTAAATTCGCCATGAAATTGAGAAGCGAAGAAAAAGCGATGATTCGGCAATTCTAGAATTTCCATTCTTCGCCCGTCTGTGCTTTTGCCCGAGAAAACTAGGCCATTCTTTTTGAAGGTCTCTAAGTACTCAAGGTTTACTTCGAAGCGGTGACGATGACGCTCATAAACCTCTTCGCACCCATAAAGTTTGTATGCCAACGTGTTTGGCTCAACGATTATCTTGTGTGCTCCCAAACGCATCGTAGCGCCTTTCGTCTCTACACCTCGCTGTTCAGGCATTAAGTCAATTACGGGATGAGCGGACTGCGGATTGATCTCCGTACTGTTTGCTTCTTTTAATCCGCAGACGTTACGGGCGAATTCCACTACAGCCAGTTGGAAACCGTAGCAGATTCCAAGAAATGGGATATCATTTTCTCTTGCAAATTTGATTGCCATTATCTTTCCTTCGGTGCCTCTTGGACCAAAGCCGTAGGGCACGAAAATTCCGTCAAAATCTCTAAGAACTTCAGCACATTGAGGATTCTGTTCAAGTTTTTCGGCTTCTATGTAGTTGATGCAGACTCGTGTTTTGCATGCTGCTCCTCCATGCTTCAATGCTTCGTTCATACTAACGTAGCTGTCTGACAACCCAGCGTATTTGCCCACTAAGGCAATTTTGACTTCGTGTTCAGGATTTGTTATCGCATCGACAAACTTTCTCCATTCTTTAAAATCCTTCCGAGTTTCAGTCAAGCATAGTCTTTTGCATATGAAATCGCCCATGCCTTGCTCATCCAGAATTAGGGGAACTTGATAGATTGATTCCACATTATATGAACAGAAAACTGCGCTCTCAGGAATTGTTCCGAACAGAGCGATTTTTCTAAGAGCCTCCGCATCAATCATTTCAGGGCTTCTCGCAACAATCGTGTCAGGTTGAATACCTATGCGGCGCAGCTCGTTAACGCTGTGCTGCAATGGTTTAGTCTTCATCTCCTTAGTGACATCCAAAACTGGAACAAGTGCAACATGAACGTAAAGCGTGTTTTCGTAGCCTTCTTCAAGGCGCATTTGTCTGATAGCTTCAAGAAAAGGCAATCCTTCGATGTCGCCGACAGTTCCGCCGACTTCAGTCAACACCACATCAACTTCGGATGTTTTTGCAACCGCTCGGATGCGATGTTTAATCTCATTGGTAACATGAGGCACAATCTGAACGCACCGTCCAAGAAAGTCTCCTCTTCGTTCCTTCTCAATAACCGCCTTGTAAACCATGCCAGTGGTAAGATTGTTTTCCATTCTTAGATTCAAATCGAGAAAGCGCTCGTACCAGCCGAGGTCAAGATCGGTCTCGCCTCCATCATCTGTGACGTAGACCTCTCCGTGCATGTAGGGGTTCATGGTTCCAGCGTCAACATTCACGTACGGATCGATTTTTATCACTGTAACCTTCAAACCGCGTGTCTGAAGCATCTTGCCAATAGAAGAAGTCAAAATGCCTTTACCAACCGAACTTAAAACTCCGCCTGTAACAAAAACATATTTAACCATACCCTTTAGCTCTCCGCAACGACACACCCATAAACTGGAATTTGCTTTTAAACTCTTTTATCAACCACCGACATCAAAATCTTCGAGTCGCAACCAGCACAAGAAAAGGAAAAGCGAGATGCTCTAAGCAGAGAATGCTATCTCAGCAGTTTGACGATGCTAGATGCAACAATCGCTAAACCGCCTGAGATCACTACCCCAGCTAGAAAGGCAAAAAAGCCTATTGACTCACTAGCCGCTAAACTTGCAAAGTAGCCAGCGCTGAACCAGAAAGCTGCTCCAGAAATGGCATCAGCAATCCTACCTATCGAATCGTGAAGTGCAAGCCGCAGCACTAGGATTACCACTTCAAATGCGGCGAAAATGAAGCAGAACTGCATCACCGCTATTGCGATAGAGGGATATGAACGAGTTGGTTCTGGAATGGCAATGTTTCCCGTCACGTTTGAGAGACGCCAATTATCCGGGTTTACGAAAGCGTCAGCCTCCGTATTCAAATCTGAAAAATGAGCAATCCAGATAGCGCCGACGAGCAAGAGGAAGAATCCGAAGGTTGCTAGTCCTAGCCAATCCATTCCTTTTGAACGTTTTTTGCTGTTTGTGTTCACAGAAATGCACTTCTGACATGGCTTCAAAAGGCTTCTCATTCTTAAAACGATTTCCATTGTCCTCGTTAAAAGCATTCTTAAAGGCAAAGAACACATAACAACCTTTTGGCTGTGGAAACCTTGAGAATTCTGTTCATTGAGCCTCCTAAAGAAGAGTGGTTTGTGATGGGAGAATACCTGCCGCCTCCATACGGAATAATCCAGCTTGCGGCTTATCTTGAGCGAGAAGCAAAAGACGTTGACATCAAAGTCTTGGATTGCAACGCCCAACATATAGACTGGAAAGACCTCGAAAAACACATTGAATCAGTCAAACCCGACATCGTAGCTTCAAGCTCGCTCGCTACGTGCAACACTTATGTTGTAGCAAGAACCCTTCAAACAGCCAAGAAAGTAGATTCAAACATTCTCACAGTCACAGGTGGCCAACACTTCACGGCTACAGCTCAGGAAAGCCTCGAAGAATTTCCAGAAATAGACGCAATCGTGAGAGGTGAAGGAGAACAAACCATCACAGAACTCGCCTCAAACGCTCACAACCAGTCAGCTTTTTCAAAAATAAAGAGTCTATCCTTCAGGCAAAGAGGGAAGATAATTCACAACTCGTCGCGACCTTTGATCGAGAATTTAGACAATCTTCCATTCCCGGGCTATCATCTTGTCAAGGATTTCGTTCACAAATATCACTTTGCCTCGATGGCGGGGCGAAATGCTCCTTATGCCTTGATTGAGGGTGGTAGAGGATGCCCACATGAGTGCACATTTTGTACTCAGTGGAGGCATTGGAAAAGGAAGTGGAGGGCAAAATCGTCTAAACGCATCGCGGACGAAATGGAGTTTTGCCATCAGAACTATGGAAGTCAGTTCATATGGTTGACAGATGACAACTTGGGCGCTGGAACACGAATAGGTGAGCTTGCCGAAGAGATAATTAGCCGCAAAATGCCTGATGACGTAACGTGGTTTGTGCAGGCGCGATGCGACGACATTGTCAGAAACAAAGAAGCCTTGCCTAGACTACGAAAATCAGGACTCAACTGGGTTCTGCTTGGCGTTGAAAACTCTGACCCATCAACCCTCGAGAGCTTCAAGAAGGGAATCACACCCAATCAAGCGAAAGAAGCAGTAAAATTGTTAAAGCAGAACGACATTTTTGCCCATGTAATGCTTATTATAGGCAATCGGAAGGATACGGCGAAATCAATATCAAACCTGTGCGAGTTCGCAAATGAACTGGACCCTGATTTTGTGATGTTTGGCATTCTGACGCCTTTCCCTGGAAATGAAATCTATGACGAGGCAAAGCGAAACGGATGGATCGAAGACACCAACTGGTCACACTACGACATGATTCACGCGATAATGCCGACAGAAACGCTGTCAAGAAATGAGTTGCAAGAAGAGCTTTATGAATGCTACAGAAGGTTTTATGGCCCTTGGAGCAGAAGGCTTCGAGGATTATTCTCGAGCAACAGTATGAAAAGAAGAGTTAACTGGTATATGGCAAGCAAGGGTCTGATGAAACAGCTCAAGGCACTCTTGTAGAGGACAACCAACGGTGGAAAACACTCGATTAAACGTCATGTTGCTGTTTTCATTAATTGTCTCGCTTTTCGGACTGTTGGCAATACTCGTGCTTGCACTTCACCCGCCAACAGTTCAGGAGTCTGTTTTCTGGCGAAAACCGCTAATCGGCTCAATTTTCACCCTGATCTGCGTCCTTGGAAGCATTGCGATTTTCTTTCCTCAAGAATGCTCAGAAGCATCACATTCGCTGAACAAGGGAAAAGAAGTGTTTAGTCCCAAGAATCCAAGCAACAGTATTACTGCAATAAAATTTAGAGGGCACCACCCTGACTGCGGAAGATTCCGATCACATGTAGTACAAAGAAATGGGGAAATGGCTTGCGCAGCATGCTCAGGTTTGCTCCTAGGGTCGATAATTGCTGTCATTGGAACAGTCATCTATTTTTTCGTTGGCTGGGATTTGGCGTATGCAAGGCTGTCGCTTGTCCTTACGGGAGAGGTCGGAGTTCTTTTGGGATTCATTCAGTTTAGATTTGAAGGCTATTCAAGACTCGTTCTAAACACATGTTTCGTGCTTGGCGCATTTCTCATACTGGTCGGAATTGACACAATCGCCGAAAATCTGCTAATTGATCTATATGTGATCATCGCAGTCGCTTTTTGGATTTGGACAAGAATACTCATTTCCCAATGGGATCACATGCGAATCTGCAACTCTTGCAGCGTTTCGTGCGAATTAAAATGAATGGAGTGCTAGTATCTGCGTCGCATTCCGTAGATGGCGCCTATAATCATCAATATGCCGATGATGATTATGATAAATGACCACCAAGGTATCTGGAGCATTCCTGGATACATTGTCTGCAGAAAGAGGTTGAGACCGACGAGAATTATTATTAGACCAATCACTATGCCAACGATTGTGCCTCCTCTCGGAATCCCAAAACACTCATCCTCTACTCTTCTGTAAGGCTCACCACTCCTGCGAGGACCATAACATCCACTTTCCACTCGGCGGCGTTGTTCGCCTTCTCCTGTCATGTACAGTGACGCCCCGCATTGAGAACAAACTTCGGCATTATCAGGGTTCTTCGTTCCACACTTGACACAATACACCATTTTGGCTTCTCCGTCTTACTCATTAACAGGGTGAACTGTTTTAACGTTTTTGGTGCAACCACCCTAAGAAGGCACCGTGCCTTGCCTATTCTGCAATTATCCTGTTCTGACAGGGGACTGCAGAGAAAAAACGCGATAGCGTTTTCTCAAACCGCGCCTAAGCTCTTCCAGTTTGCAGTTGTTCAGCTTGACTGATGACGGCTTCTAGCTGGTCTTTGCTGAGTGGAAAACCATGTAACGTTCTCCCCCAAATCTTGAAGTTTCCAAGAATGCTATCTTTCGCTCGCAAAGGTTTCTCAAACCTGATGACATACCTGAATTCTATGGCTTCCTTCCATCGCCACCTGTCGCATTCAGTTTTCTCCTCTTCAGAAAACTCGTCACTTTTACGAACATTCTCTACGACACCATAACCAACAACCGCATCTCCAAAGCCAGTTTTGTGAACAAATACTATCGTTTGACCAGTTTGCCATTTTCTTCGGATGCCCGTATAGTACGTTGCCGTGCTAAAAACTTGATCAACCCATTCTTCGGATGCTATTCTCAGAATGCAGCCAGCAGCATTCGCCAAGCAGAACGCCACAAACTAAGAAGTTACGGCGATAAATAAGCACTGTGGAAACACCTCCGTTGTAGTGCACACCAGCATAGTGGGCCTTTTGGTTAAGTGTTAAATTCCTTGGGCGATAATCTGTTAATGAGTCTGTATGGGTGAGGAAGAGAAGATCGAGAGTGAACTGAAGGGCAACACGTTAAGAGTGTACTGGATGCTTCTGCGATCTCGGAATACCAGCATAGGTGTCAGGGAAGTTCAGCGCCAGCTGGGCTTTTCGAGTCCAGCCCTAGCGAGTTACCACCTCAGCAAACTCGTCGAGTTAGGTTTGGTAGAGGAGAAAAACAGTGAATACCATTTGGTGCGTGAGGTTCGAGTCGGCGTTCTGCGACAGTTCACGAGGTTTGGGTCAATCATGCTTCCTAGATACGTGTTGTACGCAGCCATGTGGACGACTCTTTTCGTTTATTTTCTCACCCAGCTCAGAGACGTGAACTTTTATAGTGTCTTCGCCTTCATCTTCGGCTTGCTCGGAACCATCATTCTGTGGTATGAAACCCTCCGCGTTTGGCGACAAAGACCATAGTGTTCAACCGCTTGAACGGTACTGTTCAAAAACATTGCATTAAGAGCCTCAGCAGCAATAAGGAAATCAGCGAAAACAGGTTGCAATGGAGTAATGTCAAGATGGCATCTCGAAGACATATCCTAACGTTCGCCGTTGCCGGCATCCTGATTGCTATAGGTCTCATAACCATTGGCACATTCGGACCCACAGTGCTTCTGCCAGCCATTTTTCCGGCTAAGGCAGGAACACTAGACATCAAAGTGACTGATGCCCCTGTTGAAGACCTCAGCAGCCTCAACATAACTGTAGATCAGTTTGAAGTCCGCCAACAAGAGACCGACCAATGGATAAACGTAACAATCACCAGTGGACAAGTAACCTTCGACTTAGTCAAACTGAGAAACGTAACCCAAGACGTCGCCCTAGACCAGATGACCCCAGGAAACTACACCAAAATCAGAATGCACGTACTTTCAGCAGTCGCGCAAATCAACGGCGGTGACGTAATAACGGTGAGATTCCCACCAGATAAACTAGACATAATAGTACACTTCGAAGTCAAAGCAGGCCAAACCACCAGCGTAATCCTTGACATCCAAGTCGATACCATAAAAATCGCAGAAAACCCAGAACATAACGCAACCCCAGTGATCAAAGCAACGATCATACCACCAACCTAGGCAGCCACGACCTAAACAAACAACTCAAATCCCTTTCCTTTTTTCTGTTGAAGATCAGACGAGGTTTAGCAATTTGATAAGAAAGCAATTGTGTGAATAGAATGGACGAGTATTCGCCAGAAAACGCAAATAACATGGAGTTGTGGAAGAACTATGGAGTTATGGCGATCTTTATTTCGCTTTTTGATGTCGACAGTATCTCGAGAGCTTCTTTGATCTGGTCCAGCCTCATTTTTCTCGTTATCAGAAGTCTGATGTCTATTGTTCTTGAAGCTATCAAATTCAATGCTTTTCTGAAATGCAAGGGAGTGGCGTGAAAAGCGCCGAGCATTTTTTGCTCTCCGTAATGAAGCATTTCAGCATTGAGTCTGATCTCGGATCCTGAAGGGCATCCGCCAAATTCCAGTATAGTGCCGCCTTTTCTTGCCAAAGTCAAAGCTTGCTCCCACGTTGCTGGGAGCCCAATAGCCTCTATCACAACGTCAGCGCCGTAGCCTTTCGTCGAATTCTTGACCCTTTCAACTGCATTCTCCTTCTTGGAGTTGACCGTCTCATCCGCACCTACCTTTTGTGCGAAGTTCAGCCTTTCTTCGACGACATCGATCATTATCGTTTTCTCAGCACCCATCTTCTTCACGGTTAGCAAGTGAAGCAATCCTATTGGACCAGCCCCAATGATTGCCACGGTGTCGCCTAGTTTTACTTCTGCTTCTTCAATACCGTGCAAAACGCACGCCAGAGGTTCAGTGATTGCGGCTTCTTCGTATGAAACGTGTTGCGGGATTTCCTGCATGTTCACTAAAACCATGCGGGCTGGCACTTTGATGTATTGGGCGTAGGCGCCCCAAAGCCAAATCATATTCTCGCAAAGATTATACTTCCCTCTCTGGCACATTGAACAATGCAAGCATGGCGCACTGTTGCCAGCACGAACACGCATGCCCTTAGTAGGCCAGTCTAAACTCTCATCAACTTCGACTACTTCGCCTGCCCACTCATGTCCAAAAATGGTTGGAAGCTTTATGACTCTCTCCACGTAGCCTCTCTGAAAGATTTTCAGATCGGTTCCGCAGGTTGTCGCAGCCCCGACTTTCACGAGTACTTCGCCCTTCTGAGCTTCTGGAATTTCGACGTCTTCAATTCTCAAGTCTTTCGTTCCGTAAAGCATAGCTGCCTTCATTTTTCGATTACTCATTCAAAACCACGACCTTCAAGCTTTCCCTGCATTCCAGAGCTGTTCGGAATGCCTTGGCCGTTTCGGCAAGACTGAAACGATGTGTTATCAAACCTTTCGCGTTTATCCTGCCAGATTCCAATAGCTCTAACGCCAACCTCGTTTCCAAGTGTGACGTTGAATACGAAGGAATTATCTGGACTTCAGAAAAGAAAAGCTCCTTCGGACTTGTCTGCAAATGCTTATCTGGTTCAGTCGGTGCAAACACGCACAGTTTTCCGCCCTTTCGGCATGTGGTCAAGCCAGCCTTGTAAGCCTCCAAGCTTGGTGCAGTCACTACGGTAACATCCACGCCTCTGCCATCAGTTTCCGCCTTTACAATCTCTGCGAAGTCTTCGCCTTTTGGGTTCACACATACGTTGGCGCCGAACTTCTTAGCCATCGCGAGCCTATAATCAAGCAAGTCGCTGGCAATTATCTTCTTAGCGCCTAGTATCTTTGCCAATGCAATGTGAATTATGCCAGTAGCTCCCGCACCGATGATTGCGACCGAATCGCCCAACTGCAAACCGCATTTCATTAGGGCTCTTAAGCAGCAGCCAATGGGCTCAATCAAAGTTGCTTCTTCAAAGGAAATGGATTCTGGAATTCTCAAAGTGTCAATATGGAGATTGGGTTTGGGGACTACGAAATACTCTGCGAACCCTCCGGGTTTGATGTTTGTTTCGTGAAACTGCTTGCACAGAGTATAGTCGCCATGTCTGCAGTAATGGCACGTTAAGCAGGCGACATGATGGTGGACAAAAACTCGACCGCCAACTTCAAAATCATGAACTTTGCCTCCTTTCTTGACGATTACTCCCGCAGGTTCGTGTCCTAGCACAAGTGGAGCGCGGCTTTCAAGATACCATTCCATCAGGTCTGAGCCGCATACTCCGCAAGCTTTCATCTCAATGAGGGCTTCATCCTCACTAATCTTGGGTATAGGGATTTCCTCTATTCGTATGTCTCGTTGGCTGTAATACACTGCTGCCTTCAACGTAGCTCAATGAATTCTCTTTCATTAGGCACTTAAGACTTTCCGAAATTGTGAAGCGTTGAAGCAAAAGAAGGATTCAGGATGCGTATGCGCGAAGCAGTTGCTCTATTTCGTGCAAGGCATATCGCTTTTATACAACGCGGACAAAGAATGACAGATAATGAGATAACGTGATGCCAGATGAAAATGGAAAAAGCTGAACTAATGTCATACATACTGATAATTGTCGGAGTCACGTTGCTGATCTTGACCTTCGTGATGGCAGTCGTACTGGTAACGTCCGAATTGGGGATTTTGTCTCAATCAGATCTTTCACAGGCGTTGGGCGAAATCCTCGGACCTATCGCTGCAGCCATAATCAGAGTTCTGTATCTTGGAATAATGGGTTGGACAGGCTCAATCGCAACCATTAGAGGCATACAACTATACAAAGAAGCAAAACGCATTCCTCCAGTCAAAACGGAAACGTCAAAAGAGCAGGAATAAGGGCACGTGCCCTGAACCCAAGCTTCTGAGGAAGATCTAGTGCAGCAGACAATCAAAGCTCTCAGTTGGGCAATCGGAATCCTCTGGGTATTCGTGTTAGTGCTTCCAATAACCATAGCAGTTTCGTTGTCCAAACTGGCGGAGCCAGGTACAATAGGAGTCAAGCAATCAGAGGTCTCTTACTCCAACAACATTTTTTCTCTATCTTCACCGTTCTATATCAACAACACAGGCTTCTATGATCTTACAGACATCAACTTCACTATTAGCATTAACGACGCTTTTGGAAAACTTTCCACAACCTCTGCGTTGATTCCAACTATAAGAGCGGGAAGTATTGCCAACTCGAGCTTCATTATCAATGTTTCTGTTGCTAAATTGTCTCCGAGAATTTTCGCACTTTTGACGAATGACACGGATTTGAACTTGGGTGTCTCAGCTTCTTTCGGAGCCGCGCATGCAATGACTTTCAGAGTGTCCACCAACTTCAGCCAGCCATGGAGAGCTCCCTTCTACAATTTCACAGTCCTAGCAATCATCTATGATTCGGCAAGTGCCCAGCTTTCAATATCAGCAAGCTTCGAAAATCACGCCAACTACCCGCTAAACGGAAGCTTCACACTGCAAGCTTACAACAACAGAAGCAAACGCATCGGATATTTCCAAGATGAGGTCAACGTTCAACCAAGCTCACCTTTCAGTGGCTCTTACGAGTTTGGAATAGATGCTGCTGAACTGACCAGCAACAATTACGTTGGTCTATACTTTGAGGACACAGAGATTCTGGAACAGGAGTGGCAGCCATGATGAGTAGCATAGAGCCGAAGCAGCGTAGCCTTAGAGAGAGGTTCATGAAATTTGTTCCGAGAATTTTCAAGGCAACAATAATCACAGCAATAGTGGGAATCATCTTGCTGGTCTTCTGGGTTTTGCTCTCAGGTTTTCTTTCATTTTATCCTAAGTATCTGGCTCTTTTTGCTGTTCTGATCTGGGCAATATTGTTCTTCACTTTTGGCATCAGAGTGAGCGAAGGAACAATATTCAAATATGGATTCATCGTAGGCCGCGCCCTTTTCCTAATAATTTTCTTTACTTATGCGACAAATGGAGGAATCCTCACACTGAGCACGACGGGTTTTGAGTTTACGATGGAATTTATCCCAATACTAGGATTACTGATCGTGGCAAGTTTGCTGAGCATGGGTCAAGGAATCTTGGAAGCCATAGAATTCGTTTCCGAAGGCCCAAAAGACTAAAACTCAAGCTTCAGGCATGTCTACTTTTTCAAGATGATCTTTAACACTCTGCAAAAACTGCGCAGCAGGTACACCGTCAATTATGCGATGGTCATAAGAGAGACTTAGAATCAGCATAAGCTTAATTTCGATTTTTCCATCAACCACTATTGCTTTCTCAGCAGTTTTTCCTACCCCAAGAATGGCAGCTTCAGGCGGATTGATTATCGGAGTGAAAAAGTCGACGCCAAACATGCCTAAGTTTGTTATCGTGAATGTTCCATCAGTCAAGTCCTGCTTAGTTACTCTTCCCTCTTTAGCTTTCTCAGAAAGATTCTTAATTTCATCGTCTATCTCTTTGAGGGATTTCTTGTCAGCGTTGCGGATTACGGGAACGACGAGACCTTTCTCGGTGGCTGTTGCGACACCTATGTTAATGTCTTCAAAGACTCGTATCTCATTTGCTTGCAGCGTTGAGTTGACCACAGGATTTTCGATTAATGCCCTTGCAGTTGCCTTCACGATTATTGTTGTGTAGGAAACCTGAAGCTTTTCATGCAATGTTTTAGCTTTTGAAGCGTCAACCTCCATCACGACCGTGCTGTGTGGAGCGGTCTTGAAGCTCATCGAGAGGCGTTCTGCCGAAGTTTTCCTAAACGCGCTTAGCGCGATTACCTGTTTCACTTTCGGCGCTGTTCCGCTGACACCTTCGACGAATCGCACAACATCTTCCTCGGAGATTCTCCCTTCAGGTCCACTGCCTTTGACCTGAGACAAATCGATCCCACGCTCTTTTGCCAAACGTTTTGCAGCAGGCGAAGCCAAAATACGTGCTTCTTCTTTTTCAGTAGGTTGAGACGGTGTTAGCAGCATTTCCTCTTCTGAAAACGGTTCGTCTGGAGCCGCGACAAACGCCAAAACTGCATCAACTGGCACATCGACACCTTCGCTCACCAGAATCTTGCGCAATACGCCAGATGCAGGAGACTCTAAATCATAAGCTGCTTTTTCCGAAACCACTTCGACTATTGCCTCACCTTTTTCAACAGAATCTCCTTCTTTCTTGTACCATTTTCCAACAGTGCCTTCCTTCATCGTAAGACTAAGCCGCGGCATCACAACCTTGCTCACCATTCTACACCACTTCCTTGACTGCTTTCACTATGGCTTTCTCGCTTGGAATAACATATTGCTCTAACGTTGGGCTGAAAGGAATAGGGGTGTCAGGTTCGGCTACTCGTTTTATTGGAGCGTCCAAGTAGTCTAATGCTTCTTCCGCTACCATGGCTGCAATTTCGGCGCTTACGCCAGCGGTCTTGCAGTCTTCGCTCACGATGACAAGTCTTCCAGTTTTCTTGACCGATCTGATAATGGAGGATCTGTCCAACGGGGTCAGCGTTCTTGGGTCAACAACTTCTGTACTTACGCCTTCCTTGTCAAGTTCCTGAGATGCTTTAAGCGCTTTGTGAACCATGAACAACGTAGCCAAAACTGTCACATCCTCTCCTTCCTTCTTAACGTCAGCCTTTCCAAACGGCACAGTGTACTCTTCTTGTGGAACATCGCCCTCGACAGGGTACAACAGTTTATGTTCACAAAACATAACAGGGTTATTTCCTCGAATTGCAGATTTCAAGAGACCCTTTGCATCATAGGGCGTTGAAGGCACAGCAACGTGCAACCCTGGCACATGCATGAACCATGCTTCAAGGCTCTGCGAATGGTGCGAAGCAATGTTTACTCCGGCGCCAAAAGGCGTTCTGATCACAAGTGGACATTTCGCTTGCCCGCCAAACATGTAACGTATTTTTGCTGCTTGATTCGCAATCTGATCCATAGCAAGAGTCGACAAGTCTCCAAACATGATTTCTGCCACAGGGCGCATGCCTGTTATGGCAGCGCCAACTCCAGTTCCGACAATTGCAGACTCCGAAATAGGTGTATCCCGAACTCTGTCGTCTCCAAACTCTTGTGCTAATCCGTCTGTGACCTTGAAGGCTCCTCCCCAATACCTACCAATGTCCTCGCCTAACAAAAAGACTGATGCATCTCGACGCATTTCTTCTTGAAGCGCTTCACGCAACGCGTCACGATAAGTGATTTTTCTCATATAACAATCCTCTACTTCAAGTGTACACGTCTTCAAGGGCTGTCTCTGGTGCTGGAAATGGGCTTTCCATAGCGAATTTCACTGCATCTTCGATTTCTACCGAGACTTCTTTTTCGATTTTCTGAATTTCACCTTCATCCAATGTGTTCGTTTTCAGAAGCTTCTCTTTGAGTGTCTTCAAGGGATCCTTAGCTAGCCACTGTTCAACTTCTTCTTTCGGTCTATATTTTGCAGCATCCACTCGCGAATGCCCCTTATGCCTATAAGTCTTGCATTCGATAAGCGTCGGACCTCCACCACCCCGTGCTCGCTTGACTGCATCACACGCAGCATCGTAAACTGCCAGCACATCATTTCCATCTACAACCACGCCAGGAATACCGTAAGCTCCTGCCCTGTCTGCAACGTTCTCTATAGCCATGACTCTTGATTGGCGCGTTCCCATTGCATAGAGGTTGTTTTCGCAAACAAAGATTACAGGAAGCTTCCATGTAGCAGCAAGATTTATGCTTTCGTGGAAAGTTCCCTGATTAGAAGCTCCCTCTCCAAAGAAGCATGCGACAACCTGATTAGTCTTCCTCAGTTGTGCAGATAATGCGGCGCCAACTGCTATAGGCAATCCCGCCCCAACGACAGCCGTAGCTCCCAACATACCAATGTTGAAGTCTGCAATGTGCATTGAGCCTCCTTTTCCCTTGCAGTAGCCGGTCTCTTTTCCAAGAATTTCTGCCATCGTACGCTTCAAATCTGCGCCTTTCGCTATGCAATGTCCATGTCCTCGATGCGTGCTAGTAATGTAATCATCCTTCCTTAGACTGCTGCAGACCCCAACGGCAACAGCTTCTTCCCCTGCGTAAAGATGAATCGTTCCGGGAACAAGATTCTGCGCATACAAGTCGAAAACCTTCTCCTCAAACATGCGAATCTCCAGCATTTTCTTGAACATCTCAGCAAGTTTCTCCTTCGGTAGTTTTAGGCTCAAACCTGTTTCCCTTCCTTGATGACATCAGACATTTTGTTATTGATGGTGACGCTTTTATATTGTTTGGCAAAAATCATGCAGAAAAAGATGTTTGTTTTCTCGACGTTACTGTGGTCACAAACGATTAGAGATCATTCTAAATACCAGAGCATAAGCCATATAGACCCACTCGTCACAAATATGAAACAGGAGACAATTGCCAGAAACAGTTGCCAAAGTTTTCAGAGGAATGTGAATGCAAAAATCCTATTCCCGATTACTCGGCATCGTTGGAAAACCCAACACAGGCAAGTCCACTTTTTTCAGTGCCGCAACTCTGGCTTTTGCTGAAATCGCAAACTACCCGTTTACAACCATCAAACCTAACAGGGGCGTCGGACACGTCAGAACACCATGTGTGCATGAAGAATTCGACGTCAAAGACAATCCAATTAACTCCCTATGCCTTGACGGAATACGTCTCGTTCCAGTAGAATTCATCGACGTTGCTGGACTCGTGCCCGGCGCTTGGGAAGGACGTGGCTTAGGCAATCAATTCCTAGATGAGCTTAGAAAAGCCGACGCCTTAATTCATATAGTGGATGCGTCTGGAGGAACAGACTGCGAAGGCAAACTATGCACACCCGGCGAACACGATCCTTTGGAAGACGTGCGATTTCTCGAACACGAGATAACAATGTGGATGGCGAACATTCTCAAGAAAGACTGGCCAAAAATTGCCAGAACGGTCGAAGCCGAATCAAAAGATCTCTATTCTATGCTTGAAGAAAGGCTGAGCGGACTGCAAATACGGAAAACGCACATATTTGAAGCTGCAAGAAAAGCAGGCTTAAATCCTGATAAACCAGCATCTTGGAGCGAAGACGATTTCTTAAAATTCGTTGACACACTTAGACGCATTGCCAAGCCAATGCTCATCGTTGCAAACAAGATCGACATACCAGTCGCTGAAGAAAACCTTGAAAGACTGATGAAGTCAGAGTATACTGTGATTCCAGCCTGCTCGGAAGCTGAACTTGCCCTGAGAAGAGCAGCAGAAAAGCAGCTGATAGATTATAGGCCTGGAGACGGCAACTTCAACATATTGAAACCTGACAGACTCAGCGAAAGTCAGATCAAGGCTCTGGAAACGATAAGAGAGAAAATTCTGCTTAAACACGGCTCCACTGGCGTTCAAGAAGCGATCAATATGGCATATTTCAAGCTGCTTGGAATGATAACCGTTTATCCAGTTGAAGACATGGAGCACCTATCAAACCACAATGGGCAGGTTTTGCCCGATGCGTACTTGGTGCCTTATGGAACGACAGCCCGTCAACTAGCTTACCTTATTCACACTGAACTCGGCGAGGGCTTCATCTATGCTGTTGAAGCTAGAGAAAAGAAAAGAGTCGGAGAGGAATACGTGCTCAAGGACAGAGATGTGCTATCAATAGTGAGCGCCAAGAAAAGAGCCTAGTTTCACGCCCCAAGACGTCTCGTGCGCTTCTGGAAAGTTCTGACAGCCCGCAGAAGGTCAATCAGTCTGAAGTCTGGCCAGTAAACATCCAGAAAGCACAGTTCACTGTATGCAGATTGCCACAAAAGGAAGCCGCTCAGCCGTTCTTCTCCTGAGGTTCTTATGATCAAGTCAGGATCTTGCTTCGGCATGTATGAAGTGTACAAGTATTGCTCAAAGGTCTGCTCATTAACCTTCTCGGGACTCAATTCGCCCTCATGGACTT
>Ga0315268_10003148_pt1 | contig 18300 bp, 16 predicted proteins | sample C1_top_MG_FD_204535 | JGI IMG/M metagenome (GOLD analysis project Ga0315268, IMG submission 204535) | Sediment microbial communities from Yellowstone Lake, YNP, Wyoming, USA - C1_top | ecosystem: Environmental > Aquatic > Freshwater > Lake > Sediment | place: USA: Wyoming | collected 2017-08-01
GAGACAGCTACTGTAGACGAAGTTTTCGTATTCTTCGAACGCCATGCCTGCTTCCTGTGCTAGAGCGTTTATCGGGTAGGGCAGTCCTGTCCATCTGAGTTTGCCTTCTTCGACTCGTTTGTAGAAGATTTCCATTAGTGCTCTTCTTGAGGCTGAGCGCATCCTTATTTTTGCAGGGTCTATGTTTGACAAGCCTTTGGGGCTTGGTTCGCAGAATAAGCCTATGTTTACGTCGATGTTTTCGGCTATGAACTTTTCGAGGGGAGAGACGAATTTCAGTTGGTGTTCTTTTGCGTGTTTGTAGAATGTGTATAGGGTGTCAAGATGTGGGAAGATGATTGGGTATGCGTCGGCCAGTAGGCATTCTTTGTATATTTCGTTGATCAGTGGGAAGGCTAGTTCGGTTCCTTGTATGAGCACTTTTTCTTTGGGTTTGACGGCGACGCTGTAGTGGACGCAGAGTTTTGCGAGTTTTTCGGCTCTTTGGTCGACCATTGGTTTCACCATTTGAAAGGATGCTAAAAAACTCAATTGTGCTTAAAAGCTTGTTGTCGTGTTTTGACCGTGTTGCGGGTCGAAAAGATGGGTGCTGGTCTTGGAATTGGCTGGATTTGTTTGCGTGAATGGTTTGGAGGCAAGTTTTATAAGCTTCTCTGGCTTGTGATAGTTGCGTCGTGCAAGAAGCGATTTTTGCACAAATCACGTAAAAAGGAGTTGAAATCGTAAAATGGCCGAGAAAGAGATGACCAAGGCAGTTTGCGCTGATTGTGGGAAGGAATGTGAAGTTCCGTTCAAGCCTGACCCAAGCAGACCTGTTTACTGCCGTGAATGTTGGTCGAAGAGAAGAAATTCAAGACGAAGATTCTAAACTAAGCCAGTCGCCTTAGAAGAGCATCTTTCTTATTCTTTCTTTGTTCGGAGTGGATACGCTTTGTCAGTGCTGGTTTTGTTGGCGTTTAGAGTCTCTCAGCGTGTTTTATACTCCTCTATTTATACCTTGAACGGTGGTTTCTAGTTTTGGTTCTATTGGGGTTTGTGGTTTTGTTTGTGTTGGATGATGTGGGTTGGGTTTGGGTTGTTGGTTTTGGAACGAAACCTAAATATCGTTTAAGGTGATTGCATTTCAGAATGCGGCTTGCTGGGCCGGTAGTTCAGTTGGTATGAACGCCTGACTTGCACTCAGGAGGTCTGGGGTTCAAATCCCCACCGGTCCACTCATTTTCTGGCATTGACTTGTTCTGTTTGTATCTGATGCTTTCCTGCAGACTCTCCAATTGTTGGGCTTCCCCTAGAATGTTTGTGCCTTTGAAAAAGGAATCTGTTTCCTTTCCAGACCCTGTTGCTATTCTAGCTTAGCCAATTCCAAAGTACAAGTCCAATCAACAAGCTGATGAGCATCGAGATCAAGTAGACGGAATAGATGGAGACTCGAGAGAGGCCTGTTTCTTTTTGTTTTGCCAACTTAGTCAACAATCTGACCAGTAGCTCTGCACCAACTATCCATGCCGCTATTTCACTGAAAAACACAACAAGGAAATAGCCAACCCAATTACGAACATCACTTCTGGGAGTAGGACCAATCGGATCTGCATAGGCAAAACTGAAAGACTGACACACTAGAATCATGAATGCCAGACAAACCCATATGATGATGAACCTATTCGATTTCTTCATAATCCAGTCTGCAAGTAGTGACTTTTATTATTCTATGTTTCAGAACAGCAACGTATCAGAAAAAGAACAGAGAATTCAGGGACTCCCAATTATTGTAATTTCGAACAGGAATCTAAGATTCGTTCCTTCAGAATGATTTCTAATCCAAGATCAGAACTAGATTCTTGTCAATATTCTTGGCTCTTTCCATTCTTCTCTGAGAATGCTATACATGTAGTGATCAGCCCAGTCACCATGAATAAAATACGCTTTTCTGATAGTTCCCTCTCTCTTGAAGCCAGCCTTTTCCAGAGTCTTCTGTGATTGTCTGTTTTTGACATGCGTGCCTGCTTGCACACGAACAATATCTCTGGTAAGGAACAGGTAATCCACCATCAGTTGAATGGCTTCAGTCCCGTAACCTTTTCTTCTCTCTTTCGGAACTATGAGATAACCAATTTCTGTCCATCCATCTGGTTGAGCAAGTCGATGGGAAATCCACCCTATCTTAGTGCCATCTTTCTTTTCAACGATGAAACGTTTTCTTTCAATCACAGCCTGCAAAGGTGTTGGGTCATCAAACTCTCTCATCATTTCTTCCTTCGACATTTGTGTGACGAAATCTATTCTGCCCCATGAATAGGGGTTGTTGAAATTCTCTAGAAAGAAATCTATGTCATCCTTTTCCATAAGCCTCAAATTCACATTTTTGCCTTCAAGCAATTTCTGCCACCGTTCAATAGTTCTGGTCTTACATCTTTATGATTTGTGGCATTTCCAACTATGATGGGTTTCCACCAAGGAAACTGGGTTTCCTTCGTCAGTTGCTTAGTCTTTGTTAGGCGAGTAAAGGCAACTCTTAAAAGAACATCACACAACTGCATAGTGGTGAATGGATTTGGTTAAGAAAGCTATAGAAGCCAAGAAAGTAGCTTCCAAGAAGAAAGAAAAGAATAAGACAAAGAAGCCATAACCTCCGATAGTTGACGGATAAGGTTCCTAGTTTCCAGTTTGAATGACTTCATCAAAAGCTAGGGATTTCTATGGAGAATACTTGGTATTTGACGAAGATGCTTTCTTTCTGAGGACTCCCTAGAATGTTTGTGACTACGAAAATGCGAAAGCGCATCACTCCCAGTCACAATGCAGTTTTTAATACTAACCCCATTTATTCTATTCTTTTAGGTGTCAATGATGGTTGACATACAAACGATATCAATAATGGTTGCAGCCTCAAGCGTGGTTGTAGGAGTAGTCTACTACATTTTTCAGATACGAAACCAGACCAGAACGAGGCAAACAGACCTCGTCATGAGACTGTATACTACCTTCAGCGGCAAGGAATTTCAAGACGCATGGGCAAAAGTCAGAACTAGGGATTTTGAGAGCAACGATTTTGACGAATATGACCAGAAATTTGGGCTAGCAGAAGTGAATCAAGTATGCTTATTTTTTGAGGGGGTAGGTATTCTCCTTCAAAGAAGACTCGCAGATACGAAGATGATTGAAGACTTGTTTGGCGGTGCAATAGCAAGGGCTTGGGAGAAGGTCAAGACTGGAGTGATAACAGCTAGGAAACAGCTTAATGACCCAACAATATACGAGTATTTTGAATACCTCTATAATGAAATGCAGAAAAGAGGGCAAAGACTTCAGCAATCAAAAGCCTAGAAAAACTGCCACAACTACTTGTCGAAATTGAGGTTGTTCGTGTTATCGAATCTAGGTCTTCACCATTCTCCGGTTATTGCCATCTGAACGAATTCCTTGAGTTGAATGACAATGGCTAGCGTTACAAAAGTCCCTATCACATACGCCAGCAAGACTGTTTCCTTATCTGGAAAGACACGATAGAACAGCTGAAAGAAAAGCAGAACACAGGCTGCAAAAACGAATACGAGACACCATCTGCCAAAAAACCGTCTTGAACGAAGGATCAATGGTCTTTTCGCCTTTCGGCTATCGAGAACCTCGTAAGCCAAAAATGCAACGCCAGCCGCGGTAGGAATCATGCCTCCCATATAATAGGCGAAGAGAATGTTGAATGCCACAAGACCACTATCTACGATATAGAGGCAATTGAACACGAAAACAAAGAACACGGCCAAGCCGACAATACAGCTGTACCCAACAAGCAGTTCTTCCTAGCTGTGCGTAGTATTCCTGATCAGTTTTGGCCCAGTGACTGCAAGTCCCAATACGAGTGCCGCAGCGTACATTTCGTATTTGACGATTTTTGGAATGTCGGGCGCAAATTCGTTAACGAGCATAATACAAATAGTCAAGAGGAGCCCAGGAACAAATGCGAGAATAAGAACATTTTTTCTTCTCTCAGCCTCCAACTCATCATACGAAGTCAGCGGGGTCACCTCTACCGTTCATTCAAGTATGCGTAGCCTCATTGGTTACAAAAGGCTTACGATAACCAGCTGCAATAAGACCCACAGCAAAGGATTAATGCAGCGTTGCACACTCTACTATGCGGTGTTAAAAATGAGGAATCGCGTTCTCTGTCCGTGAAAACAAAACCTTTAATACACCACAAACCAAACAAGACAGTTTTATGGAATTTTTGAAAAAAATCGAAGAAAAATGGCAGAAAAACTGGGAAAACGCCAAAATCTTCGAAACCAACCCTGATCCAGCCAAGCCTAAGTGCTTCATAACCGTAGCGTACCCCTACCCAAACTCTCCACAGCACATTGGCCACGGAAGAACCTACACGCTTGCCGACGTGCACGCACGTTACATGCGCATGAAAGGCTACAACGTGCTCCTGCCAATGGCCTTTCACTACACGGGCACACCTGTATTAGCAATGGCCAAACGCCTCGCAGACAACGACAAAGACCTGATCAGCGACTTCGTCAACGTCTACAAAATCCCCAAAGAAAAACTCAAAGAATTCACCGACCCAATAACGATGGCAAAATATTTCCACCAGGAACAAAAAAGCGGCATGAAAGAAATGGGCTTCAGCATCGACTGGCGCCGCGAATTCACCACCATAGACCCACACTACAACCGCTTCATAGAATGGCAATTCCAAAAACTCAAGCAAGGCGGATACATAACCCGCGGAAGCCACCCAGTAGGCTGGTGCCCCAGAGACGGAAACCCAGTCGGCCAACACGACACAGTTGGCGACGTAGAACCAGAAATAGGCGAATTCACACTCATAAAATTCAAACAAAACAACCTAATCTTCCCAACCGCAACTCTGCGTCCAGAAACAGTCTTCGGCGTCACCAACATCTGGCTCAACCCCAAAACCAAATACGTGAAAGCCACCGTAGACGGCGAACAATGGATGATCAGCCAAGAAGTAGCAGAAAAACTCATCCACATGAACCGAAAAGTCAAAATCCAAGAAACCATCGAAGGCAAAAAACTAATCGGGCAATATGTGGAAAACCCCGCAACAAAAACAAAAATCCCAATCCTACCCGCCGACTTCGTAGATCCCAAAAACGCAACAGGCGTAGTCATGTCCGTGCCGGGACACGCACCCTACGACTACGTCGCACTGGAAAACATACGGAGAACACCAGCACGACTGAAGGAATATGGCATAAAACCCGAAGAAATCGCCTCTGTCAAACCCATCTCACTCATCCAAGTTCCAGGCTATTCCGAAATTCCAGCAGCCGACGCCGTCAACAAAATGAACATCAAAAACCAGACCGACCCGAAGCTGGAAGACGCAACCAAAGAAGTCTACCGCCACGAGTTCCACAACGGCAAAATGAAAAACAACACAGGCAAATACAAGGGCATGTCAGTCGCCGAAGCAAAAGACAAAGTCAAACAAGACCTCATCGCCGAAGACAAAGCCACAACCATGTACGAACTGCTCAACAGGCCAGTGCTCTGCAGATGCAAAACAGAATGCATCGTCAAAATAGTCTCAGACCAATGGTTCATCGACTACGGAAAACCCGAATGGAAAAAACTAGCACACAAGAATCTAGACAAAATGGAAATCCTCCCCGAAGAAATGCGCTCAGAATACAACTACGTCATAGACTGGTTGCACGAAAAAGCCTGCGCCCGAAAGTCCGGGATGGGAACAAGGCTCCCATGGGACAAGGACTGGATCATTGAGTCACTGTCCGACTCCACGATATACATGGCATACTACACTATCGCCAAACACATTGAAAAACACAAAATCCAACCCAAACAGCTCACTGATGAAGCGTTCGATTACATATTCCTCAGAAAAAGCGAAGCCACGAAAATTGCCAAGAAAGTCGGCTTGGATGCCAAGATACTTGAAGAAATGCGCAGAGAATTCACCTACTTCTACCCGCTGGACAGCCGGCACTCGGCCCACGAATTGATCCCTAACCACCTGACGTTCATGATATTCAACCACACTGCCATATTCCCCGAACAGATGTGGCCCCGCCAAATCGTGACCAACGGCGTCGTCCTCATGGAAGGCTCAAAAATGAGCAAATCCTTCGGCAACATAATCCCGTTGCGAGAAGCTCTAGCCAAGTTTGGCGCAGACCCAATCAGACTGAGCGTTTTAGCAACGGCTGAACTGTTACAGGACGCTGACTTCAGCCCGTCAGTAGCTAAATCGATGAGCGAAAGGCTCGAACGCCTCTACAGATTCGCATCCGAAATTGCCAAGGCCCGAAGCAAAAGCAGGCTCACACAAAAATCGTTGACAGTCATCGACAAGTGGATGCTGAGTCAACTGCAGAAACACGTACGAGAAGCAACAGAAGCCATGGACAAACTTGCAGTTCGCAAAGCCATACACATCGCACTGTACGAGCTTGACCAAGACTTCCAATGGTACCAGAGACGCATAGCGGATCACAAAGCAAAACGAACGAACGCTATAACTTCCGTGTTCAAAGAAGTGCTGGATGCTCAGGTTCGAATGCTCGCTCCAGTGGCTCCGCACGTGTGCGAAGAACTATGGGAAATGACAGGCGGGAAAGGCTTCATCTCGCTGGTCGACTGGCCGAAACCAGATAAGCTAAAAGTCAGCATTGAAGCTGAAGAAGACGAGGCCCTGATCAAGAGCGCGCTCGAAGATACGTTAAACATCTTAAAAGCCACAGGCGTCAAACAGAAAAAAATCCACTACTACACAGCCGCACCTTGGAAATGGAAAGCCTACCTCAAAGTTCTGGAGAAGGCAGCTTCAGCCAAAGTTCAGCAGAAAGACCTAATGAAGGAATTGATGGCAGACCCCGCTCTGAGGGCTAAGGCTGAAAAAGTCGCGAAGTTTGTCAGCCAGCTCGTGGAGGAAGCCAACCACATGCCTGAAGAAATGAAGCAAAGGCACCTGCAAGTGGCTATCGTTGACGAAGGCAGAGTGTTACGAGAAGCCGAAGGCTTCTTCAGGAAAGAACTAGGCGCGGAAATCGGTGTCTATGACGAAGAAGATCAGAAGCGTCATGACCCGAAGCAGAGAGCGCAGCTTGCTAAGCCCTATCGTCCAGCCATTTTCATAGAATAAAAATATATCAATCTACACTCTTCTTTTATTGCCGAGAATTGGATCCGTAGCGCAGCATGGATACGGGCTAAGCCATAAAGCGCGTCGGCCTTCTAAGCCGAAAGTCCTGGGTTCAAATCCCAGCGGATCCGCCAACCACTTTTCCAATAGTAGGCGATTTTCTGGCGTACAGGTACGGTTATGAAGACTGGAAATTTCTGACGCAACTCACTCAAAATTACGAAACCGCCCAATGAGAAGAAATCAATCTCGGAAATATGTTGACATCAAGCGAACTTTGACTGTTAGTGTGGAAGTTAACTCACCTCAGGCTTTATATGACTTAAGACCAATAGCACTTGTGAGGTCGGTCATGGCGATAGTGGAGTCTGCCATAGCTATCCGCGTTGATATGGTCAGGGAAAAAATGAAGGAGCTTGGAGCTGTTTCGGAAGAAACTGCTGTGAAGCCTGAGGAGTTGGGCGTGCGAGAGTGGTTACTCAACCATTACCCTGCTAGAATTCGGGGAATAAAACGAACAGCAGACGGGCGCTACTTCTTGGAAAGTAAGAAATGAAAAATAGTGCTGACCTTGGTGTGCAGGTTAACGCGACCTACGTCGACCATTAGAGAGTCATTGTGATAAGTGAGCGATTTAAACGGGAGTTTGAACCTAAGCGGATCGTCACTTTCCAAACGATGAGCACGCTGTTTTTTCATGATGCAAATGTCAAGGGTTTCGTTGCTAGCAAAGTATATATCCGTAATGCAATAATAGAAAAGGAACGCTTTGGCGTTTGACTTATCGATGTATAAGGGATTGATATGAGCACGCATGCGGATGACTTGAAGCTTCGGTTGATGACAATCGAACTGCTTAGAACAGCAAAATACAAACGGAACATAACTTACCGCGAGCTGGCCACAAAAACAGGTTTGCCAGTTACTGTCCTGAGCAGATACGCGAAAGGACACGTTTTGCCGAACACTTCCCGAGCCAAGCAACTCTGGAAAGTCCTGACCAAACTCGTCGGGCTGGAAACTGAACTGCGCAGCAGAATAAAATTTGACGAAGATGGCTATTTTGACAACACCGAAATAGTCGGCGATTTCAATATACTTCAGCAAGCAGCCAACCATGCGCTTGCGAATTTTGCAGGCAAACGCGTCACCAAAATCCTGTCAGCCGCCGTGGACGGAATCCCCTTGGCAACAATGGTTGCAAACGCGCTCGGAGTCAACCTCGTAGTGGCCAAGCGGAACAAGGAGGTCGGAGTCAAAGCCTTTTTGGAGGAGACCTACGTGCTCAGAGGCTCAGGAGTCACGATAACTATTTACATTCCAAAAGAATCCATCAAAAAGCGAGACAGCGTCCTAGTCGTGGACGACATGATCAAGACAGGCGAAACGCAGGCTGCAATGGTGAACTTGGTTCGGAAGGCAAAAGCGGAAATGTCTGGCGTTTTCACGCTCATAGCCGTTGGAGAAGAGTGGAAGCGGGTTTTGAAGCTTTCAGGCGAATGCCCAGTGGAAGTCATCACCTACGTGAAAGCGCCCTACGACCCGAGCACGCATTATTGACAAAGTGAGCCCCGCATTTTCCTTCCATAAAATCTTATAGCACTGCAATAGAGAACAGTCTGTTTGAAGGCCTGGGTTATGCGGACGATAGAATGGCTGAACGGAACAGTCACAACGATAGATCAGACGAAACTTCCAAACGAAACACTAATTCTCAACCTGAAAAGCTGCGACGAGATGGCTGAAGCGATCAAGACGATGAAAATAAGAGGCGCACCCCTCTTGGGAGTAGCCGCTGCTTACGCTCTGGCCTTGACGGCATATTACTCGAAGGCAAAAAACAAGGGAGAACTGGTCAAGGAATTGGAGAAGGCCGCAGAAACTATAAGGAAAACGCGACCCACTGCTGTCAATCTTTTCTGGGCGCTTGCCAGAATTCTGGACAAAGCAAAAGCCGTCAGTGGAGACGCTAAAGATTTGGCAAGGTTCGTCGTTGAGGAAGCTAACAGAATTGCAGATGAAGACGTGTCCGCAAACCGTCTGATCGGCAAGCATGGTGCCAGTTTGATCCGCGACGGCGATGTTGTTCTGACGCACTGCAACGCGGGAGTCTTGGCAACAGTCGATTATGGCACGGCTCTCGGCGTCATAAGAGCCGCGTGGGAGCAAGGAAAACGCATCAAGGTCATTTCTGCGGAAACGCGACCGCTTCTGCAGGGTGCACGATTGACAACTTATGAGCTTAAGCGTGATGGTATACCTGTGACTTTGATAACGGACAGCATGGTTGGCTACGTGATGTATAAGCGAATGGTCAACGAGGTCATAGTCGGCGCGGATCGCATAGTCAGAGACGCGGTCATCAACAAGATTGGAACGTATTCAGTTGCAGTTCTAGCCAAGGAACATAAGATTCCCTTCTACGTTGCGGCTCCAAAATCCACGTTTGACATGGCTCACACTTCTGCAGAGGTCACTATCGAAGAGCGAAAATCGGAAGAAGTCGCTCACATTGGCTCGCAGCGCATTGCCACGGAAGGAGTGCCTGTTCTCAACCCAGCTTTTGACGTAACCCCGCTTGACTACGTGACGGCAATAATCTGTGAGACTGGTGTTCTGTACAAGAAGGACTTCGGCAAATTCAGAGCCAACCGCTATAAATGAAAACACCGTTCTATTGATAGCTGAGGGTTTGAATGAATAGGAATAAGGAAGAAATGCCTAGTAGTTCGCAATCTGCGGTCAAAGGTCTTCTTGTGGATAAAGGTGTCAGGGTTTCTGAGAAGCGATTTGTGGATGAGCTTTCTTCCAGAGGCTACGGCGTGGCTGAAAATGGTGAGCTTCTGCTTGCGTTCTATGAGGCGCTTTACCTTTTGGACAAGGGAATGCTTGAGGTGGAAGGCAGGAAAGGCAAGAAACCAGATTTTCAGGCGTTGCTGCAATGCTATGAGAAGGTTAATGGAAATGCGTGGGCAGAATACTTGGTCTACCGCGACTTGAGAAGTCGCGGGTACGTGGTTCGTGAGGGTTTTGGTTCGAGCGTGGATTTTCGGGTTTATGAGCGCGGAGATTACAGTAAGGACACGGCTAAGTACCTGATCATAAGTGTTCAAGAAGGTAAACCTGTTCCGGTTGAGGATTTGACCAAGGCGTTGACGCAGAGTTTGAGCCTCAAGAAGGAGTTGATTTTGGCGGTTATGAATCGTAGGGGAGAAATAGTTTACTATTCTGTTTCAGAATTAAGCTTGAGATGATGAGGGAGAAGTGTGGAAAATGTCTGAATTCAAAACTGTGCGGGGCATGAGGGATTTCTTGTCTGATGAGGCTGAAATGCTGCGGTATGTGGAAGGCACTGCGAGAAGAGTGGCTGGGCTTTATGGGTACGAGGAGATTGTGACGCCTGTTGTGGAGTCGTATGAGCTTTTGGCGGCGAAGGCGGGGGAAGAAGTCAGGTCTCGCATGTTCGTGTTTAAAGATTTGGGCGGGCGTGACGTTGCGTTGCGTCCGGAGTTCACGGCTTCTGTGGCTAGGCTGGTTGCTACGACGTTGAGGAATGAGCCTCGCCCGTTTAGGCTTTTCAGTGTGGGCGCTGTTTACCGTTATGATGAGCCGCAGCGGGGACGTTACCGGGAGTTTTGGCAGTCTAACTATGAGCTGATGGGTTCGAAGAGGCCTGAAGCTGACGCTGAAATAATGTTGCTGACGGACAGTTTGATGAGGAAGGCTGGTTTGAACAGGTTTGCTTTCAAGATTGGTCATGTTGGAGTTTTGAGGGGAATATTGAACCAAGAGAAAGTGGAAGACAAAACCCAAAGCGCAGTAATGCAGTTGATGGACAAGAAACAGTATGATGAAGCGCTGAGAAAGGTTGAGGATGCTGGCGTGTCTAGAGAGTGCATGACAGTTCTTCGAAGACTTGTGGAGTTCAGTGGCAAAGATGTTCTGGCGGTTGCCGGTGAAATAGGCGTGCTCGTTGAGGGCTATGAGAAGGCTGTTGAAGCTGCAAAGAATCTGCGTGAAATATTGGGGCTCTTGTTGGAGAGCGGATGCAAGACGGAGATGACGGTGGAGGCTGGCTTCGCGAGGGGTTTGGAGTACTATACTGGGCTGATTTTTGAGGTGTACGTGCCGGACATGGACATTGCCTTGGGCGGTGGTGGTAGATATGACAGGCTGATCGAGTTGTTTGGCGGTGAACCTACGCCTGCGGTGGGGGTTGCGCATGGGATAGACCGTATAATGCTGGGGGTTCAGACACAGAAAAATGCACAGAGATTGGAGAAGGCAAAGAGTGCGATGGTGATTCCGATCAAAGAAGAGTTGAGAGGGGAGGCGTTGAAGATTGCGCAGATGCTCAGAGACGCGAGTGTAATGGTTGAGGTTGAGGTTATGGGGCGTAAGATGGCTAAGGCGTTGGAAGATGCGGATCGGAGAAAAATGGATTATGCGGTCATCGTGGGCGAGAGAGAGCTGAAGGAAGAGGCAGTGGTGATTCGGAACCTAAGGAAGCGGGTGCAAGAGACGGTGAAAATTCAAAGAATGACAGAAAGAATGGAAAACCAGAGCACGGCCTAGAAGTTCCGTTCAATGTTGTTGACAGTAGCGCGCGCCAAAGTCAACTATGAACAAAGGTTATGTTTCTCTTCTCAGGAAATCGCCTACATCAGAAACGTTCTTTACAACAACGTCTTTTTCTCCGCCTTTGTTCAAGTCGCGCGTTATTGTGCCAAACCCCAAGCACTCGCCATACTTGTTCAAAACCAAAACACTTGCACCTTTTTCCTCTGAGTCTGATGCCTTCACTATGCCTCGTCTAAAAATGTCTCTTCCACAGATGAAAAGCCACGCAGATTTCGCGTCAACAACCACTTTGTTCGCCTTTCTAGCTGCAATCATCGCCAACAGGCTAAAACTTGGGAAGAACTTCCCGTTCTTGGTTTTTCCAAGGTAAACGCCCGCATAGTAGAAGTCTTTTGCCATCAGTTTCTTCAGATTCTCGTTGATCAAGAAGTATCGATTCTGTTCCTTCACAACAAGACTCTCATCCAAGCTCACGTTTGCCTTGAAGCGACTCGCAAAACTGCTTATCGGCTCAATCATGCACGTTCACGCCTTCCTGAGTTTGCACACAAAGAAGCCTTGAGTCTGCCCTGGCCAAATCCTTCTACAATTACGCGCCGAACTATCCAAACGCGTGCCAAAAACGTCCGTCAATCCCTCCTGCCCACAACAGTCGATTCTCTCAACCTCAAGATCCAGGTTTCTTATTGCCCAATCAATGTTAAGCTCATCTTCTTCCGGCTCCAATGAGCACGTCGAATAGACTATTTCTCCGTCATCCTTCAGCGTTTTGACCGCTTCGGTTAGTATCTCTCTTTGCAGCATCGCATTTCTTTCCACGTCTTCAATCGTTCTTCTTCTGAACCAGTTCTTGTCCAATGTGAAGCTGCCCGAACAGGGCACATCCAGCAAAATACGGTCAAAACGTATCTTCAGCCGCGAAGCTTGCCTTGCATCCAATGGATACACTATCGCGTTCTTGACCCAGCACCGCTCCAACTGATTCGCAAGGGCTCTCAGTCTTTCCTTCTTCACATCCAACGCAATTATCGCGCCCGAGTTCTGCATCAAGTCAGCAAGCTGAACAGTCTTTCCTCCAGGCGCCGCGCACGCATCCAGCACTCTTTTGCCCTTCAAATCTGTGAACAATGTTGCAGGGATTTGAGCCGCCGGCTCTTGAATCGAGTACAAACCTAGAAGATATTCGGTCGTTGCGCCCACGGAGAACTTCGATTCGTAAACCCAGTAGCCATCTTCCAAAAAAGGAATTTTTTCAAGCTTCACTCCTAACGCCTGAAGCCGATCCACAATGTCAAGCGTGCCTTTGACATTCATCTTGTTTATCCTGATCGCTTGGCGAGGCTCCACCTTTTCAAGTTTCCAACCCAACTTTTCATAGCGAGTGACGAAGAATTCTCGACCTGACATCGACAACAGTCTGTAATCTTGTTCATAAAAACCTGACGTTTCACTGTCTTCTAGCAAACAACTTTCTGACCTCTTCAGCCAGAATCACGATTCCAGCCAAGCCTGCTAGAAACAGCCAATCCATCAGACCTATTGCCGTCGTGCCGAAAAGCCTCTGCATGACCGGAACATAAACCAGAATGGACAGAATTGAGATTTGAGCAACAATACCTACCCAGATCCACTTATTGCTCTTCAGATTGATCTTGAAGAGAGAGACCTTGCTTGTCCTGCACGCAAGCACGTTGCCGACCTGAGCCATGACTATACCTGCAAACGTCATCGTCGTCCCTTTCATGTAAACGGGATCATCCGCCAGCAGCTGCATTCCCAGATGCCAACCGCCAGCTGACCAAGCCATCAAACAGCCCACTATGGCGCCAGTGGCGATGATTGCACCGATGTAGAGAGAGCGGAGGAAAACTTTCGCATTAAACAATCGCTCCTTTACGCTTCGAGGTTGTTCCCGCATGATGCCTGCCTCCGGCGGTTCGCGGCTCAATGCCAACGACGGAATAACATCTATGCCCAAGTCAATGGCTAAGACCTGAACGACGAGGAGCGGAAGCGGTATCCCCAGCAGCGCATAAAGCACGTAAGGAATCAGCTCAGCCCAGTTATGAGCAAAAACGTACACGATGAACTTCCTGAGGTTCTCATAAATAGCCCGACCAGACTCGACTGCCTTGACTATCGACGCAAAACTGTCATCAAGCAAAACCATGTCCGCAGCTTCTCTAGCAACATCCGTGCCTGAAACACCCATAGCTATGCCGATGTCCGCCTCCTTCAACGAAGGAGCGTCATTAGCACCATCTCCAGTAACCGCCACAATCTCCCCACTTTGCTTGAGAGCCTTCACAATTCGAAGCTTCTGCTCTGGCGAAACCCTCGCAAAAATAATGTTCTTCTTCCTGACTTCCTCCAAAATCTGTTGGTCAGTCATCTTTTCCAAATCAACACCGCGAATAATGCGACAGTTCGCCGCGTCAACGATGCCCACTTCCTCAGCAATGGCCTGTGCAGTCGGCCCATAATCTCCCGTCACTATCACGATTTCTATGCCCGCCTGCTTGGCCAGCCTTACCGCTTGTTCAACTTCCACGCGAGGCGGATCCCGCATGGCCGCAAGCCCGACGAGAATCATGTTCCTTTCAACATTCTTAGTTTTGAAGCCACTGTCCTCCTTCAGCTCCGCGTAAGCTATGGCTATGACACGCAGGCCTTCATCTGCAAACTCACGGATCTTCGCCTCAACAGAACTCAAGCACTCGGCTGTCAACCCCTCGACTTTGCCGTTCACGATAATCCTGTTGCATATGGAGAGAATGCTTCTTGGTCCACCTTTCGTGTAGGCACAAGTCCTGTGCTCATGCTTGTGAACCGTAGTCATTCTCTTTCTTTTGGAATCAAAAGGTATGAGATGAAAAATGGGCTTCTGCACAAGCATACTTTGAACGTTCAGACCGTACTTCAAAGCGGCGACAAGCAAAGCTCCGTCAGTTGGATCCCCAACGATACTCCAAGACTTGTTTCTGTCTGAAGGCGGCTCAACTTTGGCACTGTTGCAGAGTGCAGAAATTTCAAGCAGTTTCTCAGCCGTGTCAGACTCCTCCTTTCCCAAAGGTTTGCCGTTGAAGACGAATTCGCCCGCAGGATTGTATCCGACACCCGAAACTTCGACAACCTTGTCATAGAACCACATCTTATTGACGGTCATCTCGCCCTTTGTAATCGTGCCAGTCTTGTCAGTACATATTACAGTCACACTACCGAGCGTTTGGACCGAAGACAGACGCTTGACAAGAACGTTCTCCTTAACCATCTTCAGAACGTTGATTGCCAACGCACTTGACACGGTGACTTGCAGGCCCTCGGGGACGCAGGCCACCATGACGCCTATCATGAACAGAATACTGTTGATGACAGTAACATGAAGCCAAATCAAGCTAGCAAGGAAAAATATGACTCCGACAGTTATGGCCAGTATGAAATCGTATTTTGCAGTGTAGGCAATCTCCTTCTGCAGCGGACTTGGCTCTTCTTCTATTTGCTGAGTCAACCCTGCAATCTGCCCGAACTTCGTGCTCATGCCAGTCTTGACTACAACTGCCTTTCCTTGCCCTTTGGCAACGCTTGTACTCATGAAAACGAGATTGGGCACATCGAGATACGTAGTGTCCACAATTCTGATCGGATTCGTCGTTCGGGGCTGCGGTTCGGATTCGCCGGTCAAGGGAACGTTGTTAGTCCACAAGTCAAAAGCTTCAATCAACCGCGCATCTGCCGGAACGCGGTCACCTTCTTCCAAAACTATGACGTCGCCCGGAACCAGATCCTTCACCAGTATCTTCCGAAGCTCGCCGTCACGAATCACTTTGGCGTATTCAGGCATCCAGCTTTTCAAGGTCTCCATGGCCTTTTCAGCTCGCCATTCCTGAAAGAGGCTGAGAACCGCGTTGAGCAAAACTACAGCCAAAATTATGAAGCTCAGCTCCCACATGTTGCCAAATGCCGCAAGCAAACTCGCAAAAAGCAACAGCACACCGAACAAGTCCTTGAGGTGAATCACGAACCTGTAAGCAACGGATTCACCTTTCTTCTCAATGAGCATGTTCGCGCCATACTGGACAAGCCGATTGCCAGCTTCATCGCTGGTCAGTCCACTGGGCGAGGTCGCGAACGCCTCAAAAACCTCTTTGACTTGCAGACTAGCGGCATTCTTCAACAAAACCACATATCCAAAAACTCGATTGACGGGATTAGTATTCTCTCGGAAAGTTTTTCTGGTTCATGCCTTCCGCTAAGAAAATGGCGACGTAGGTTATGCTTGTCTGCATCAACGTTTTACGCATGCTGTACATTTTGACCATCTAGCGCAAAATTGGCATCATTCACATTTCTCTGTAGTTTTCCGTGGATCACCGATATTTTGCTGTTTACAGTGACAAGGGCTTAAATTTAAACCAATCGGACTGTTAGTGTATTTTCGGTTTAACAAATTTTAAATTCAGAAGCGTGCAATCATGGTTGTTGTGCTGGTGTTACAATGAATGGTAAACACGCGTTTGTAGTTATGATTAAAGAGAAATGGTGGAACGAATTCCGCCGCAGACGCAGTCAAGGAAAAGAAACTCACGCCTACATACAAAGAGGAACGGCACCGCCAAAAGATACGTCTCTGATCCTTTTCTACGTGGTCAAGCCCGTGGGCGAACTGGCAGGACATGCTGAATTCATCGAGCGGAAAGTCGGAGAAGCCGGAAAACTGTGGAAAGAGCACGGCAAAGAATCGGTTCTGAATTCAAAGAAAAACTACGAGGAATTCGTCAAAGGCGCAAAGAAAGTTTCCTTCATCAGATTCAACAACCTAGTCGAAGCTGCCAAGCCTATACCGCTCCGTAATCTTCTCATGCTCTTAGGCGTGAAAAGACTAGCTAGAAAAGGCTTTTACTTGGACAAGGAAACTACAGACAAGTTCATGATGTCAATGGAGTAGGTTCGCCAGTGGCGTCTCCAAATAGATCGAAAACCGGTTTGAAAGACTGCTAACAATGAGACTGCGGCACAAAAATCGGAAAGTAGCATCCTTATCCAATGCAACAAAAAGTTAATAGGCTGCGGTTTTTACATGCATGTAGCTTATCTTTAAGCAGTGAAAACTCATGGTACGCTACAGACAGGTCGAAGAAATCCAGAAACTAATGAATTTCACCGAAATGATAAGGAACACGAGCATCATAGCTCACGTGGACCACGGGAAAACCACGCTCTCAGACAGCCTTTTGGCAGCAGCTGGCATAATCAGTGAACAGAGAGCTGGGCAGCAATTGGCTCTTGACTCTTGGGAGCTTGAGCAGAAGAGGCAGATGACGGTTTTTGCATCAAACATCAGCCTAGCCCACACGTTCCAAGAGAAAGAGTACCTCATCAACCTCATTGACACGCCTGGTCACATCGACTTCAGCGGCGCAGTCACCAGAAGCCTGCGTGCCGTGGACGGAGCCTTGGTGGTTGTGGACGCCGTTGAGGGGCCCATGACGCAGACGGAAACAGTTCTGATGCAGGCTCTGCGCGAAAGGGTCAAGCCGATTCTGTTCATCAACAAGGTTGACAGGCTCATCAAGGAGATCAAGCTCACTCCTGATGACATTCAACGCAAATTTGCGAAAATCATCACGCGAGTAAACAATCTGATTGAAAAGTACGCTCCGGCAGATCACAAGAAGGATTGGCAGGTCAAGGTTGAAGATGGACGCGTGGCCTTTGGTTCAGCCTTGCACAAGTGGGGTCTGAACCTGCCCTACATGAAAGCCAAAGGCATAACGTTCAATGACATTATTGACGCGTACAGTGGCGCGCCGGAAGACATTGGCAAGAAGGTTGATGCGTTGAGTAAGAAGGCACCGTTGAATGATCCGATTCTGGACATGTTCGTGGAGCATTTGCCTAATCCGCTTGAGGCTCAGCCTTATAGGCAAAGTCAGATTTGGCCTGGAGATCCGGACGGTCCAGTAGGCCAGGGGATGGCGAAAGTTGATCCGAACGGGCCGCTTTTGATGTGTATTTCCACGATTGAGGTTGACCCGCACAGTGGAGTTGTGGCGATTGGTCGCGTTTTCAGTGGGACGGTTGAGAAGGGAAAGGTTGTTCAACTGATTACTGCTCGCACGAAGGGAGTCGTGCAGCAGGTTTACATGAGCATGGCCGCTGATCGAGTCATAATTGACAGAGTTCCGGCGGGGAACATTGCCGCGCTTTCAGGATTGCCGGCAATGCATGTTGGCGAAACAGTTGCGGAAGACGGTGTGGAAACGCACGCGTTTGAAGGACTGAAATACGTTTCAGACCCAGTGGTCACGGTTGCTGTTGAGCCTGCAGACGTTAAGGATCTGCCGCTGTTCGATAAGGTAATGCACAAGTTGACGACTGAAGACCCGAACCTGCATTTTATCATAAACAAGGAAAGCGGAGAGTACCTGCTCAGCGGCATGGGTGAACTTCACTTGGAAATTACGGCGTATCGGATGCAGGAAGCAGGCTTGAAAGTGAAGATCAGCAAGCCCATCGTGATTTACCGTGAGACCATCAGTCACGACTACAAGGGTCCGGCGATAATGGGAAAAAGCCCCAACAAA
>Ga0315268_10003149_pt1 | contig 18300 bp, 19 predicted proteins | sample C1_top_MG_FD_204535 | JGI IMG/M metagenome (GOLD analysis project Ga0315268, IMG submission 204535) | Sediment microbial communities from Yellowstone Lake, YNP, Wyoming, USA - C1_top | ecosystem: Environmental > Aquatic > Freshwater > Lake > Sediment | place: USA: Wyoming | collected 2017-08-01
TACAGCAAAAAAGAGATGTGATAAAATTTATTCAAAATAATCCTCATTCGACAATCCCAGAAATTTTTAAAGGAACAAAAGTAAATGTTATAAGAACATTCGGCAGCATAATAAATGCATATAAACTCGCTGGAAGAGAATATGTTCATAAAGAAGTGTCTTCTGGAGTGATGAACCTGTTTGTGGTAAGAAGGTGCATAGAATTTGAAAAGTGTATAATTGGATTACTTAAAAGATTTGGGGAAGTTAAGCCAAAAGTTAAAACTTCTAGCGGGGTGGCAGATTGCATTTTTACATATAAGAATAAAACTTTTGTTGTTGAAATAAAGGATTTTAGGGCAAGAAACAACATAACCATGTCCCAAATAAAACAACTGGTTGGATATATGCGCGCACCAAACCAAAAAAATGGGTTGATAGTCTGCCCAAAGGAAAGCTTCCCTAAAAGAAAGAATAGCAAAAAACTTTATATATCTGACCTTTTCATAGGTATTCTGTCCGAGGAGGATTTAAGGGGACGTAGTATAAACCATCTGGTAAATCCTTGATGGGTACAGCCTGGCTAGATGCTTTAAGCAAAAGCTAGCAAATGGGAGGCTCCAGTTATGGAGCGATGAGCTGCAGAAATCGCAGTGATGATTAATGCTAGGGTCTGTTGAAGCCATTTGCTTCAAAGAAGAGACCTTCAGATCGGGGTTCGAATCCCCGCGTCCCCACTTTTATTTATGATAACTTACAAACTGGTTAAACAGAAACCCTATTGCTGTGTTGCTGCTTGTACTTTAATGATTTTAAATAGAAGAAAAATAAAACATGTTTCTCAGGAAGAGATAGCTTATGATTTAGGATTAATTATCCCAAAAAAAGAAGCGCACTTTTTTGCTAAGGTTAGAATGGGCAAGAAACCAGTTGCAGGTTATGGCACTCAGGTTGGCAAGAAAAACTATTCTATTAATAATTATTTTTTAAAAAATAAGATAAAACTAAAAGAAAAATACTTTTTTATTGACAAAATAAGTGGTATTCAAAAATTTTTAATTGAAAAGTTAAGAAAAAACAATGATATAATGGTCTGTTTTAATAATAAAAAACTTTATGGAAACGGGGATTATGGACATGTTTCTCTGATTAAAGGTATACAAAATGATAATGTTATCCTAATGGATCCTGAAAAAGGCAAAAGAAAAGTTAAATTATTAAAATTAATAAACGCTGCAAAATTACATGGCATAAAGAGAAGAGGAGGGTTTTGGATAATATCTGGGAAATAGATGAATTAATAAATAATCTAAATAACAAGTTAAAAATAACAAAAAAGAGGCGCCATGAAAAAGGAATATTATGCAGTCGCAACGATGATTGGAATGATTGTCGGCGCAGGTATGCTGGGCATACCATATACCTTTGTCAAGTCCGGCATTTTCTACGGGATTCTTAACCTGCTTGTCATCGGCTTTTTTGTGACTATTATAAACCTTCAGCTTGGAGAGATTATTCTCAGGACAAAGGGAAAGCACCAGCTGACAGGGTATGCTGAAAAATACCTTGGCAGGTGGGGGAAGGAGCTGATGATGTTTGCGATGATTGTCGGGGTTTACGGGGCGATGATTGCCTACCTCATAGGAAGCGGGGAAACAGTTGCGTCGTTTTTTGGAGGAAATCCCCTATTCTACACAGTCATTTACTTTTTAATTTTCTCATCTTTGATATATTTTGGAATAAAAACAGTAAGCAGGACAGAGCTTTTCTTTATGTTCGCAAGGCTCGGGATTTTTCTCGCAATTTTAATCTCCCTTGCTGTTTTTATCAGGCCGGAAAATTTTGTTCACAAATCATTTAGCCTTTCAGGCTCGTTTTTTCCGTTTGGAGTTGTTCTTTTTTCGCTTCTTGGAATGTCCTCAATACCCGAAGCAAGGGAGGTTCTTGAAAAAGACGCAAAAAAGTTCAAGAAGGTAATATTGCTTGGGTCAATAATCCCCATAATAACATATCTCCTTTTCAGCGTGTTTTTTGTTCTTGCCTTTGGCACAAATATTAACGAGGTTGCAACAATAACGCTCAAAAGCGCGGGGATTTTTATTTTTGTAATCGGCTCCTGCTTCGCCCTCATCGGGATGACAACAGCGTACCTTGCAAACGGAGTGGCGCTTCAGGAGATGTATAATTATGACTACAGGATTAACAGAAAGCTTTCTTTTATTTTCACATGCATAGTGCCTCTTCTGATCATTCTTTTGGGCGTGAAGAGCTTCATAAAGACAATAGGGATTGCAGGAGCAGTTTCAGGGGGGATTTCAGCAGTTTTGGTGATGCTTATGTTTTACAAAGCCAAAAAGACAGGCGACAGGACCCCGGAATATAGCTTGGGCAAGAGCAGGATTTTGAGCGCAACAGCAGCAGTCATATTTATTCTCGGCATAGCATTTGAAATCATAAGCTCTTTTAGCTAGAAATAATCTCCCAGATGCGATTCTATTTTTTCAGACAAGACAGACTCTTCCTCAACACCGGCAATTCTCCCGATTTCCCTTCCGTCCTTGTATATAATTATGCAGGGAACGCCCCTTAAATTATTTTTGTTTGCCAGGCCAGTGTTCTTGTCTATGTTTATGCTGCAGAACTTGACATTTCCTTTAAATTTTTTTTCCAGATTTTCAAATCTTGGCTTCATTATGGCGCAGAATTTGCACCAGCTGGCTGTGAAATATGCAACAACAGGCCTTTTTGAATTAATCACCTCTTCTTCATAATTTTTTTCATTTACCTCAGTTATCATTTTACCACAACCTTTCCCTTGAAGTTTGAGTCATACATGTCAGCATATGCAAAGTATCCTTCAGAATCAAATCTTTTTGTCCAGCTTTCTCCGGGCTGAAGCCTTCCCGAGGTTTTCGGGCTTGTGCTTGTAGGCATGGGAAATGTGGGCCCGGATATTGTGTGGTCTTTTGAGTCGTAATTTGTCCATGTCACGCTGTCTCCCAGCGAGATTTCTATAGTTTCCGGCCTGAAACCGGAGCTTCTTATCTCAACACTGTAGCTCTTTGCTTCTGGTAAAGACTCTGATGCGGGTTTTTGGGCCTGCTGGCCAGCTTTTGTCTGGTCTGCAGTCTGGGTTGTTTTTTCAGCGCACGATGAAATAAAAAAAATCAAAACCAGCATCGCACAGGCAAAAATGACTGTTTTTCTCATTTTTTAAGCTCCTCATCAATCATACTTTTGATTGCGTCATAGGTGTAATTTTCAACCAGCCTGTCATTTACAAAAAATGATGGAGTTCCTTTCAGGTCCTTGCTCATGGATTCTTTCAGATCGTTTAGGACAGTTTCCTTTTTCGCTTCTGTATCAAGGCAGGCCTGAAAAGATGTGATGCTCAGGTTTAATTCTTCTGCAATTCTTATGTAAAGCGGGTCTCCAAGGTCCCTCTGGTTTTCAAACAGTTTATCGTGGTATTCCCAGAATTTACCCTGGTCATTGGCGCATTCAGAAGCTTCTGCTGCCCTGAAGGCGTTTTCGTGTATGTTTGTTAAGGGAAAATGGACATATCTGAAGGCGATTGTGTCCCTGTACTCTGCCCTCAAAGTCCTTATAATCGGCTCTGCATACCCGCATGCCGGGCACTGAAAATCCGAGTATTCTGTAAAAACAACCTTTGCAGTTGTATTTCCCCCGTAGGGCTTTGGAATGTAAACTTGGGGATAGGTTTCCTTTACAAAAACATTTACATAAACAGCGTAGCCAATAACAGCCAAAACAAGAATTGCCATAACAATAACAACTGTTCTTGTCTTTCTTGCCTCCTTTTTGTCTTTCATATTTTGCTATGATTTTGATGTATTTATTAATTTTATTAATGTATCATGCAATTATTTTCTGCTCACAGCAAAAAGCATGGCAATCCCGGCAACAAACAGGATAATGCTAAACAGCTGCCCCATTGAAAGATTCCAGAATATGAACCCAAGCTGGGAGTCAGGCATTCTGAAGAATTCCACAAAGAACCTCAAAAAGCCCGAAAGCGCGACAAACGTCCAGAATATAAACCCCTTTGGAAGCTTTTTGTCCTTGATAAACCAAAGAACAGAGAATATGAACAGGTTTTTGAAAGACTCGTAGATTTGCGACGGGTGCCTGAATCCTTCTGTTCCAGGAAATTTTACAGCCCAGGGAACAGATGTTATTCTGCCGTAAAGTTCTCCATTAAGGAAATTTGCAATTCTGCCAAGCATAAGAAATGCAGCAGCAGGTATTGAGATTATGTCTGCAAGGTCGTAGAATCCAATCTTGTTTTTTCTGCAGAAAAGCAGAACAGCAAGAACTGCCCCAGCCAACCCCCCGTGAAAGGACATTCCCCCGTGCCAGGGCATCAGGATTTCAAGCGGATATTTCAGGTAATATTGAAGGTTGTAAAAAACAACATAAAAAATCCTTGCAAAAACCACAAGCCCGATAATAATGTAAATAACCAGGTCAGAGACCTTTTCCTTGCTTAATCTTAATTTTCTCTGCTTCGCAAGGTAAAGAATGAAGAAATACAGTAAAATAAATGATAGGGCATAGACAACGCCGTAAAACCTTATCTCAAAGCTGCCTAATTGCGCTAAAACCGGGTTAATTTGGCTGTAAAACATGTTATTAGGATTTATAAAGCCATTTATAACATTTGCGCTTTTAAGTGCAAAAAACAAAAAGATTTATATATAAGGTATTCATTATTCAGTAACAACTTAGGAGTATTTACTATGAGTAACAAAAAACTGTTCACTTTAATCTTTGTAGCTGTTTTGTTTTTAGCTGTTTTTCTGCAGTTTTCAACAGCCTTTAGCGAGGATTTTGTGTTTTACAGCCAAAGGCAGGACATTGCAGCATGCTCCTGCGGCGTTACAGCAGATACTTATACAATAAGAAACACAGGGGCGGTAACAAGCACCTACCAGATTATAAAATCAGGGAGCGCAGCGTCATATTCAACACTATCAGAAGATTATTTCAGCCTTGAGCCCGGGCAGGCAAAAGAGGTTACCAATTACATAAACCTGCCATGTTCTGCAGAGGGAGATTATGGTTTGGATTTGAATGTAAGCACAGTTTTTGGGCTTTCAAAAGAGTTTGAACAAAAGGTCTCTGCAGGAAGCTGCGTTAATTTCAAGATACTTGTGAAGGAGAGTGCAAAGGAAAAATGCCCCTGCTCGCCAACAACCTATGAAATGGAGATTGAAAACACAGGCTCCTTTGAAGACACATACTATATAAATGTCACAACATACCCTCAATATGCTTCCTTAAGCGAAGGCGTTGTCAAATTAGCCCCAGGCGCAAAAAAATCTGTTTTTGTCTACTTTAATCTTCCCTGCGGGATATTTGGAAAACAGGACCTCGGGTTAACGGTTCTTGCGGAAAGATCAAACCAGATGGCAGATGTTCCTCTGACATTGGACATAGGAAGCTGCTATGATTACTCAATTGAATCAGATTCCCAGTTTGATCTCTGCGAAGGAAGCAATATAACAGTGCCGATAAAAGTTAAAAATACAGCAGGCATAGGAAACACTTTCACATTAGAATCATCAAAGGGATTTGCAAGAATATTGAACAGCACCTTCTTTTTGTGGGGAAATGAGAGCAGAAGCGCATTGATGACTGTCGATGCTTTAGACCTTAAGGCAGGGGATTATGATTTTCAGGTAAATGCATTCACTGAAAGAGGAAATGACAGGCAGTCAATAGATGCGAAGCTGACTGTAGAGAAGTGCTACGATTTCAGCACCAAGCTTTCAGTTCCAGATGAAAAGATAATCGCAGGCAAGAGCTATACATACCTGCTGGATGTTGAAAACAAAGGAACAAAGGCAGGAAAGTTTTTTGTCAGCATCGACGGGCCGGCCTGGATAAAGGCAATTGAAAGCAATTTCACTCTTGAAAGCAACGGGGTAAAAACAGTCAATCTGAGGGCAGATGTTCCTGCAAATGCCTCAGGAGATTATGTTTTCAGCCTGACGGTGGACTCAGAAGGGCTGTATGATGAGAAAAATGTTAAAATGAATGTCATAGATGCCAGCACAGCCTATGAAATTGGCATCAAGGAAAGAAACAAAAAGGTCGGGCTTGGGGAAGGAGAAATACTTGTTGAACTTGAAAACAAGGGAATCTCTGGAGCAGCCTACAGCCTTTCACTGACAGCGCCGCCTTGGGCACAGCTGTCTGACAAATCAGTGTCTCTTGAGCCCGGCGAGAAAAAGGAAATAGCAGTGCTGACAACCATTCCAGAAACAGTTGAGGAAGGCAGTTATGTCATAACGCTTCTTGCGTCTCTGCCTCAGGCAGGAATAGGCTATTCAAGGGATATTCAGGTCAAGGTTATTTACGCTCCCTGGTATGCAAAAGCATATAATTTTATAGCACCATATGCAGCAGCATACTGGCCTTATCTGCTGATTGCAGTTGCAGCACTAATTGTTTTGATATTCCTTATATGGATGCTTAAGAGAATAATCAGAAGGGCAAAAGAAAGGAAAAAGGAGAGGCCCCTTGAATCAGCAATTGAAGAGAAAAGGGAGCCAGAGCCTGTTCTAAGAGAATTTGCCACAGCAGCCTTTAAGGATGCGGAACATTTCAGGCTAAGCGTAAAAGAGCCGGTAAAAGGAAAGAAATTTGGCTGGGCAAAATTTTTCAGGATATTTTTCCTGCTGATTTTCTTTGGGGGAATTGCAGCGTTGATATGGCTAAACTGGCCAGCAATACATGATTACAGTTCAAAAGTTTTTGCAGTTAAAAATGAGACAGGACCATCTTCATATTCGCCTCAGGTTGATATAAACAGAAGCACAGGCATCGAAGGATACGGAAATGTTGTATACATAAGGGAAACAGGAGACTTGGATATCCCGGTGATAATAAAAAACAGGGCTCCTGCAAAAGTTATCTATAAGGTAAGGGTTGCAAACAGCTCTTTCATAGCATCAGACACAGAGAAGCTTGAGCTGGATGTCAACGAAACAAAAACAATGCATTTGATTGTGCACTCAACGCCGGAATTGTCCGACGGGGTTTATGAGATAATCTTGGGGCTCAATATTGACGAGAAAGACCTGAAATATTCTGAGAAGATAGAGCTAAGGATAGAGAAGCAGAAATCAACATTTGAAAAGTATCTTCCTTACATAATAGCGGGGGCTTTGCTTGCACTTGCCCTGATAGTTGTGCTTATGCTTACAAGAAAATCCCAGTTTGAAAAGAAAAGAAAGAAGCTTGACATAAAGATAGCGAGGTCAAAGGAGAGAAACCTCAAAAAGCCAATAGGCATAACAGTGCTCATAATTGCAATTTTGGTGGCAGGATACGGGGTATACTCATACATTTCAAGCCTGCCTGCGCCAGTTGAAGAGCAGCAGGGAAATCTGGATATTTCAACTTTTGAAAATCAGACAATGGTCCTTGAAGTTAGGCCAAACCAAAAAATAATAATTCCTCTGGCTTTTGAAAACAGGTACAGCCAGAGGTCTTCATATTCCATAGAAGCAGATGCAGACTGGATAAAGTCAACAGAGGACAGCTTTAGGCTTGACCCGGGGCAGTCGCTGGAAATAAACATAACAGCAGAGCCCACAAAGGTCGCCCAGGAAGGAACTTATAATATTTTTATCAAAGGAAAGGTTGAAGACCAGGAATATTCAAAGCAGGTAAGCTTTAACCTTAAAAAATATCCTACAGTGGGGCTTTTGCAAAATAGGTATTTTGTAATAGGCCTTGTGGCAATTGTTCTCGGGGCAATAATACTTCTTGCGTCAAGGAAAAGAAAAAAGGACAGAAAGCATTTCATAGAGGAGATAAGGCAGGAGCTTAAGGAAACAAAAGCAGTTCAGCCGCCAGTTCAGACACCTGCAAAGCCTTCGAAAAAATCAACAAAAATAAGGCTTGGCCCAAAAAGAAAGGCAAGATAATTTACTTTATTTTTTCTAAAATATTATCCAATTCAGAGTCATCAAGCGCGATCAACGGCCGCATGACAAAAATGCTTGTTTTGTATTCTTTTATATTTTCAATCCTGTCCTGAACAACAACAGCCCTTGCATCTTCCTCTTTTGCAATTTTTTCAATCCCGCCAAATGCATGGATTTTTATGAATTTTAGCTCCCTTGGACAAAAAAGCGAGATTTTTGAAAAATCAAAATCCTCGAGCCATGCAAAAATCACTTCACAGCCCCTTTTCATTGCAAGAAAGGCAGCTGCAAATCCTTCAGTACTTTCAATAAAGCAGACAACCTTTCCTTCAACGCCAACAGGCAAACCCCCAAGGCAGCCTATCTTCTCAAAAAAAACGTAAAAACAGTCTGATATCTCAATCTGGGCATTTAAGTCAAAATTTTTCAGGTCAACCCTTTTCCCGGTATTTTCAGCAATTAAAGCGCCAAGCTCCCTTGCAACTTCTTCCGATGTTTTCTGAAAATCCTTGTTTGTTCTTGAGGCAGTTACCCTGAAAGTTTCAAATTTTTTTGCCTTTACCAGCTTTAAGACAGTTTCTTTTAACTCTTCATAGGAGCTGGCTTTTTCTGCAGTGCTGAAATTTACAATGCCAAAAACCCTTTTCAGGTTTTCTGAAACATCTTCCTCTACCTCAAGAATGATTCTTCCCTGTTTTTTTGATATTTTGAAATTGCCTGTTTTTTTCTTTATGGAGAATTTTATATTGTCTACCAGCTTATTTTCAAAAAACGGCCTGTTAAGGCCCTTAAGCCCTATCTCCCCGTATCTTATTATGTAAAGCATATTGTTTAATCAGCGTCCGCGTTTTTAAAAGTTTGTACATAAAGTTTATAAATGGTTTTAAAAGAAAAAACCCATGATATGCATAATAGCGCTCCCGGTATTTTTGATTTTAGGAATATTCAGCCTTAAGTACAGAATGCTTGCAAAGGAATCATTTGAATGCGTTTTCAGGACAATAACATTCAGGAAGTGCCATTCAAAACTTGACCAGAGGATAAAGAGCAGGGTCACAGGGCATATCCTGAAGTACCATCCCGGGGCAGCAAGGTTTTTCTTTAAGAATTTCGGGATTTTGTCATGGATATTCACAGTTCTCATGGTGGTCAGCTTTGTTTATTCAGCAATAGGCATTTACAACTATGCTGCCTACGGGAACTGCAATGGCCCGGGCTCAACTGCATTCTGCATATTTAACCCGGCAGGAAATGAGGCATCAGGCAGGATAAACGCGCTTGCAAACTGCACAGAGCCGATAAATACTTATAGTCCTTTAAACAAGAGTGCAACTGAAAATGGGCCTGAATCCTGAAAAAATAAGAAAGGACTTTGAAATTCTTTCAAAAGACATTGTATACTTTGACAATGCCTGCATGAGCCTGAAGCCAAGGCAGGTTGTTGGCAAGATAAATGAATATTACAGGGAATACACCGGCTGTGCCGGAAGAAGCGAGCACAGGTTCAGCAAAGGGGTTGAGGAAGAGGTCCATAAATCAAGAAATAAAATTGCAAAATTCTTCAACGCAAGAAAAAGCTCCGAGATAGTATTTACAAGAAACACGACAGAGGGAATAAATCTTGTTGCAAGCTCATTTGGTCTGAAAAAAAATGATGCAGTGCTTTTGTCAGACAAGGAGCACAATTCAAACCTGATTCCATGGCTCAATCTTAAGAAGAAAATTGGAATTAAAATTAAGTTCTTTAAGTTTGGAGACATAGCCGATTTTGAAAAAAAGCTTTCAGGCGGCACAAGGCTTGTTTCAGCCGTTCATACATCAAATCTTGACGGGACTTCGCAGGACATAAGGGAGATTTCAAAAATCGCGCATAAAAAGGGCGCAAAGGTTCTTGTTGACGCAGCCCAGTCCGCGCCCCACAAGGAAATTGATGTAAGAAAGCTTGATGTTGATTTTCTTTCCTGTTCCGGCCACAAAATGCTTGGGCCTACAGGCACAGGGATTTTATATGGAAAATTTGAGGAGCTCTCCAAGCTGAGCCAGTTCATATCCGGGGGGGAAACTGTAAAGGATTCAAATTATGATTCTTTTGTAATTGAAGACATTCCTGCAAGATTTGAGGCAGGGCTTCTGGACTATTCAGGAATAATAGGTTTTGGCGAAGCAGTTGATTATCTGAAAAAAATTGGAATGAACAGCATACAAAAGCAGGAATTGTCCGTGAACAGGATTTTGACAGAAAAACTTTCGGGCAAAGTTGATATTCTTGGCGGGAAAAATCCAGAATCAAAGCCCGGGATTTTCAGTTTTAATGTAAAGGGAATTGATGCAAAGGAAATTGCAGGAATTTTAAATTCCGCAGGCATAATGATAAGGGCAGGATTTCACTGCTGCCATTCGTGGTTTAATGCCCATAAAATAAACGGCTCTGCAAGGGCTTCTTTGTATTTCTACAATACTGGGGAGGAGGCAGAAAGGTTTGCTGAGGAAATGCTTAAAATCATTAAACTGGCAAAGTAAGATTTTTTGGGCTAATAACCAGTAACTTTAAGTTCTTTTATTCTTTTGAAATGTTCTACATCTCTAGTTATTATCTCATTGCAATCATTTGAAAGGCTTATTCCTGCAATCATACAATCTTCACTTTCAATTTCTTTGCCATTTTTCACCAAACTCGCAAATATCTGTGAAGCCTTTAGCGCAGAGTTGGTGTCAAAATTAAAAATTGGAACTGCATTCAAAAGCGAAACAGCTTTTTTAAGATTTTCATCAGAGTAGTTCTTAAGATAGGCCCCAACCATAACCTCATATTCGCAGATGGATGTTGTGAAAGTTTTTTCTTCTTTTATCTCTTTTAATTTTTCCAAAGCCTCTTTTTTCCCCTTTAAAATATCTATTAAAAATGAGGTTTCCAGGCATATCATCTTACATCATCCTTTCTATTTTCTTTAGCATGCCTGCAGTACTTTTTTGCCTGAGCTTTCTAATGGTTTCGTGAAGCTCCTCAATTTTCTCATCAGGCACATCGCTCCAGGCGCCAGCAAAATCCCATATTGACTTTTTCTTTGGAATAACTTTCCTGATTACATCTGAAAAGCTCTCCTTTTCTGTTTTCTCTGCTTTTAGCAGTTCATAGGCATCTTCCATTATCGTTATTGTTTTTGTAGCCATAAACATATGTGTATGTGTACACATATTTAAGGCTTTTGATTTGATATATTCAATATTGTAAATTATTAAAAATAAAAAACAATTGTTTTTTTAAAAAAACAATAGGTTTATAAAGTTAAAAATAAAAAACAATTTATGAAAAATCTGCCTTTAATGCAAATCGCGGCTTTTTTCTTAAAAAATCCCTATACTGAAATTTACCTCCGGCAACTGGCAAAAGAGCTTAAGCTTAGCCCCTATTCTGTAATGCGGAACATTGACCTTTTAATTAAGGAGAACCTCATAAAAGAAGAAAGAAGGGCAAATCTGAGATATTTTAAGGCGGACACCGATGGCTTATTTTTCAGGCATCTTAAAATAGCATTTAATGTCGGCACCCTGTCTAAAACCGGGATTATAGATTTTTTAAAAGAGAATATTTCAAACATCTCTTCAATAGTCCTGTTCGGCTCAATTGCAAAGGGTGAAGATGACAAGAAAAGCGATGTTGACATGCTTGTTATTGGAAAAGAAAAATATTTTGATCTTGGGCAATTTGAAGAGAAACTGGGCCGAAGGATTACCCTGCATGTCTATAGCTGGTCAGATTGGAATAAAAAGGCAAAACAGGACAGTGCATTTTATTATGATATTATAAGCTACGGCATACCTTTATACGGGGAATTGCCCATAATGCGATAAAATGGAAATAAAAAATTTAGATGATTGCTTTAGATTCAGGCTTTTGAGAAGAATAAAGCCAGATTTAGATAAAGCCCGCAGGTCTGTTGAAATATCAAAGGAAAGGCTGAATGAGTCTAAAAATGCCATAAAGCTCAAAATCTTTCAGTTTGCAGTTCTTGAGGCATATATGGCAATGTTTCACGCAGCAAGGGCTTTGCTTTACAAAGACGGAATCCAAGAGAAGAGCCATTATGCTGTCTTTATTTATCTGAAAGATAGATATTCCGATAAGATACCCATTCACATATTGAATTTTTTAAACATCCACAGGATAGAAAGGCATGAGGCGATGTATGGGCTGGAATACAAGCCAAATGAGCAGGATGCATTAAGGGCGTTGGAGGATGCTGAATTGTTTGTTAAAGAGGCTGTAAAATGCTTGACATAGTATTTCCCCGGAACAACGAAAAGGAGCTCGCAGAAATGGCAGCCAGCCTTGGCTATGATGAGATTGTTTTTGCCTATGATGAACAGCATCTTCCAAGGGAAAATTTTGAATTCAGGAAGCTGAAGGCAAAGATTGCAGTTTTAAACCCGAAAAATCCCCTGAAAGCGAGAAAAAATGCCGATATGCTGGTTGCTGACAGGGACGCAAGGCATTATCTTGAAAAGACAGACATTGACATTGTTTTCGGGCTCGAGGCAAAGGAAAAAAGGGATTTCATGAAGCAGAGAAATTCCGGCTTAAACCACATACTTTGCGCAATTGCATCAAGAAGAAACAAGACTTACGGGCTTGATTTCAGGGATGTTTTAATGGCAAAGAACAGGGCAGACATTATCGGAAAAATGATGCAGAACATGATGCTCTGCAAAAAGTATAAAGTCAAAACAATCATATTTTCAGGGGCAACAGAGCCGTTTGAGATGAGAAATTACAGGGATATGAAATCATTGTTTGAGATGATGGGGAGAAGATGACCATTGAACAAAAAATGGATTTCTTATGCAACAACAATTGCATTTTTTTGATTAAAACTAAAAATAAAAAAAAATTTAGAAAAACAGAAGAGCTGAAAAGCATCCTTGGGAGAATTTTAAAAAGAAACAGCAAAATAATAATCGATGAAGGGAAATTTAAAATAAATAAAAAAATTTTAGAAATTATATTTTTATGCCATTCATTGGGTTTCAAAATAATCAAATTAAAAAAAACAGGGCTTGTTCTGAGCAGCGCTTTTTTCAGGGATTACAAAAAAGAGCTTAGAGACTGCCTGGCAAAACCCCCGAATAGTTTTGATGTTTCCTTTTACAATCTCTTAAGCAGCCTTTGCACCGGAAACTTCAGATTTGAAGAATTAAAAATGGAGCTAACCTATGACTGCAACCTTTCCTGCCCGCACTGCTACAACAAGCTTAGGAAGAGAAAAGCAGGGGTGAAGCTGCTGGCTGTTGAGGACTATTTCAAAATACTGGGTTTTATGAAGGGCAAGATAGACAAGGTGAGGTTCACCGGAGGAGAGGCGCTTTTGAGAAAGGAGGTTTTTGAAATAGCAGGAATTTCAAAAAATTTTGGCTTTAGAAACGGGCTAAATACAAATGGCAGGCTGGTTGACAGCCACATTCAGGACATAAACAGGCATTTTGATGATGTCTATATCTCTGTAAGGAGCCTAAAAGAGCTTTCTGACTACAGGGGGATTATTCCAAAATTTGAAAATGTATCAGTGACATTCTCAATAGTGCTTTCTGAAAGCAATATTGGGGCTATAATCAAGGATTTCAAGGAAATTGAAAAATTTGAATTTGATTATTTCATGCTCCTGCCCATAATAAAAAATGAGAAATTTTTTGGAATAGACACAAGAAAGCTTAAAAGATTATATGCGCTGATTTCTGAGCACAATGAAAAGTACAAAAATAAAAGAATCTATTTGGGGCATTGCCACAACCTGAATTTTTCAGCCTATCCTTTTTTAAGAAGCATAGCTGATTATGATGAAAGCTACGAGTTTGGAGACAAGGTCATTGTTGTGGATCCTTTTGGCAGCATAAGGAGAAATTACATATCAAACAAGATTTATGGCAACATAATTGAAATAATAAATAAATCTATTAAGACATAGCAAGATTAATGCATAGCGCCTGATAAAAATCCTTTGTTGTTATGTTCTGGGTTGAATTGGCGACATAAAGGATTCCCTCGGGGTTAAGTCTGCTGCAGAGGGATGGTTTTTTATTTGCAACAGCATTAACCAGGATTTTGATATCCTCTTGGGTTGATCCGGCCAGCGCCTTTGTATAGTCAAGGTTGAAGATATTATTGCAAAATTCAACTTCGTCAGGAGTTTCAAAAGAGTTACATACACTCGTGTCCCTTTTTGTTAGCCCATTGCAGACAATTTTCAAAGCAGGCGCGCTTAAGAAGCCATCATAAATCGGCGTTTCCTCTCCAGGCATAAACAGCCCGTTTTTCCCGTAAAACATGCTCCAGTATTCTTCAGAGGAGCAGTCAAAATTTTCATCTGAAAGCGCTTCTGAAAAATAGTATGAATAAAAGCAGAAGTACATGTCATCTCCCTTTAGCCGGTCGCAGAAATCAACCCCCCTGTCTGCATAGGTTTGGGCAAGCGTTTCAGGTACAGCAGCTCCTTTTGTGGCATTTAAAGATGGCTTAAAAATTTTTGTAATGTTGATGCCTATGCTGACTGCTACAAGAATGATAATGATTATTAGCGCAATCCAAAGTTTCTTGTGGTTTTTATTTGGCATGGTATTTTAAAATGGAAAGGTTTTAATTAATTTATTGCTAACTTATAAGTAGGTAAATGAATGTGCATTATAAACTATACTTCGACCATATTTTTTATTATCACCAGCGGAGTCTTGTATTTCTTGTATAGACATGCAGGAGATTTTAATGAAATGTCCAGAAGGTCCCTGCCAAAGCTTATGGAAGGCAGGACAATCTTGTCAAACCTGATTTTTTTCTTCAAGGCTTTTTGGATTGCGTGCTCATAATCATCTATCAGCAGCATTCCGGCGCAGGTTATATTGCCCCCGATTGTAATTGGAGCAACCTCCTGAAGATGCACATTTTTAAGATTCAGCTCTTTGGCAGCAGCCCCGATATGGCGGGAAACATTTTTTGTGTGAAGAATTAATTTTTCGCCTTCAACAGTTTTCAGAAGTCTTAGCTGGCTTTTTAGCTCTTTCCTAATCTCCTTCTGAAGCACATCATAGTCCACCAGGCGCTTGCCCATCCAGTTTATTTTTTTATATTTCAGCTTCAGGCCAAACAGGTAATTCAGCAGATGCTTTTCATCATGCTTCAGCTCCCTTTTTATTTTGGCAGGGGTGTATTTGTTGTAGCTTGGAGGCAGGAACGTGACATCCATTGCGCCCGTTTTGTTTATAACATATTCTACAAATTTTTCCACAGTTTTATCCTTAATGTTCTTCTTTAAAGGAACCACGAAGATTTTGAAGTCCAGCCCGTGTTTTGAAAAAAGCCTGAAAAGTTCCCCATAATCAGGAATTTTTGGAAAGTGGCATATTTTCTTTACATCGGCGGTTTTAAGCGCAGTGATTGAAAGGGCAAGCGGGATTCCAAGATTTTTAACTTCCTTTATGGCTTCCTCATTTAAATTAACCCCATTGGTGGCTATCCAGTAGCATCCGTCAGCATATGGGCGTATAATCCTGAGTATTTGCTTATAGCCGGGGTGAAAAAACAACTCCCCAGCCTGGGTGTGGTCTGAAACACCTATGTACCTGAAATTTGAGGGGACATAGTACATAAAGTGCTGAATTTCCTCTATGGACAGGAAGGGTATTTTTTTCAGCACATCCTTTGGAAAGTTTTTGTTAAAGCAGAATTCGCAATTGCCATTGCATATGCTTCCAAAATCAAGCTTGCCCTTTGAGTAGTCGCTTGAGATAACATAGTATGTGTCTTTGCCAAGTCTTTTTTCAATTTCTCCTTTTTCTTTCATAAAAGCCTTATTTACAACGCCTTTGCAGCTGTGATTTGCGTAGTCAGGGCAGTTTAGGCAGGCCGTTGAAACGTACTTTTCATGACTGGCCAGCTTATAATCCTGATTAAACACAATGTTATGTTTCAGCAAAATCATTTTTTTATCCATTATGATATATTTGTTTGCAGGAGAATTATATTCAACAATATGCTCCCTTAAGGGATTTTTCAGGGAGTTCATTATGCAGGGAGGAATTGGGCTTGTAATGCATACCCTAAACCCATTTTCAATATTTTTAGAGACAAATTCAACAAACCGCGATTTTTCAGAATTTAAACTATCTTCTGTAAATTCAAACTCTTCTGAAATTATGCTGTTATTTTCCTTTTTCATTTTTTTAATAGTAAATATTCATGTTCTCCAGAATATTCCTGTCAATCTCGCTTTCAAGAAGGCATATCACCTCTTCGGCATGACTCTCTGCTTGCACCTTGTTATTTATTTCTGTTAAGATTTTGCTGTCCAGCAGTTTTACAAATTCTGGCATGTCTTTTGGGTGGAAATGCAAGATTCTTTCAAAATTTTTGCCGTGAAATGACAGGTGGAGCATTTTGCATTCTTTTAGCAAGTCTGTTATTTTTTTTGAAAACCCAAGCCTTTTCCGAATTTCAGCATTTTCCAGCTGCTTTTTTGTAATGCAGGGATAAATCTTAATGCCTGTCCTGCCGTTAAAATAAAGGTCTATGCCAAAGGCAAGATAGTCATTAGTTAGAAGCTCTTTTATTTTCTCATTGCATCCGTGAATTGACAGGATTTGGGCGATTTTTTCAGGGCAATCTTTTACTTCAAGGTATATCTTAATGCGCGAGTCCTTTGCATTTTCCCTTATGTCTATTCCAGCAACAACCTCCTGCACTTTGGCCAGGTCAAATTTTTTATCAAGGATTTTTTTAAGCAGGTCATAGTTGATGCTGACATCTTTGCATCTGGAGATTTTTTTAAAGAATTCAAATATCAGATTGATGTTTTTTACGCAATTCTCTTCCCCATACCACAAGTCAAACCTTGCAGGATATATTTTTTCCTTGGCAATCTTGATGGTGCACATGAGGTCTTCTATTTCTGAAGATTTCAAAAGCTCTTCAAACAAATCCAGGAAAATGCTGTATTTGATGTTAAATGTCTCTTTATGAAAAAGATATTTCTGGTATTGTGAATCTTCCATAGGTTTATGGGGTAGGGCAAAATTAATAATTCTTTTGTTTTTATCTGGAGCTTTTGGCAAGATCAGTTTTAATAGCCTTTGTTATGCACAAGAAATCCGTTTGCAAAGAAGTTTTTGTTCTTTTCTATTTTCTTTAGGTTGTATGTCTGCACCTTTCCCTTTATGTATTGCAGGTTTTTGATTTTTACCCACCCCTTTGTGTTGTGCAGTATGGAATCTCCCTTTTGAAGCTTGTTTATTTTCCCGATTTTGTAGCTCTTTTTTGCCTTTGCAGGGTTGAATGCTGCCCAGCACGTTTTTCCATCTTTTTTCCTAGTCCTTATCGGGTGATCATCTGTAACCTTGAGCTGTCCTTTGTTTACTGAGTAGAGCCCTTCCCTTATTGGGCTTTCAATTTCTTTTACAACATCTTTTTCTTTTTTATCCGATGAGAAATTATAGCTATAGACCTTCTGTCCAGCTTTTATTTTTTCAATTCTGACATTCTTTCCTTTGGCGAGAATCATTGTGCCTGCGGGAAAGCAGCACTTGTTGTGGACAAGAAACCCGTTTGCGAAAAAATTGTTGTTCTTCTCTATCCTGTCAAGGTTGTAGGTCCTTACCTTTCCTTTTACATATCTGAGGCTTTTGACCCTTACCCATCCTTTTGTGTTGTGCAGTATGGAATCTCCCTTTTGAAGCTTTTTTATGTTTTTCAGGCCAGGGCAGCTTTTTTTTGCCTTTACGGGGTTGAATGCCGCCCAGCATATTTTTCCGTCCTTTTTCCTTGTCCTTATCGGATGTTCGTCTGTAGCCTCAAGCTGTCCATTGTTTACTGAGCAAAATCCTTTCCTTACAGGGCTTTCAACTGCCTTTACAACATCCCTTTCTTTTTTGTTTTTTAAGAAATTATAACTATATACCTTTTGCCCTATTTTTACCTTTTCAATTTTAATATTCTTCCCGGGCGCAGAGATTATTGTTCCTGCTGTGAAACAGCAGTCTGAAGAATGCTCGCTGTGCTCCATGTGGTTTCCATGAGATTCCACGCAGTGGCTGTGGGCAGCAGTGAGCTTCGAGAACATGTTTTTTATTGTCAGGCTGTTGTCGTGGGCAGCATTTGCGTGGTCGGTATCTGTTCCCTTTGCTGTGTTGATTTTTGCATTTGAAAGCGGGCAGTCCCCGTCATACTTCCCCTTTTCAATCCAATCTGCCCTTGCCCTTGCAGCGGAAAATGCAACAGCCCCAAGCACGATGCCTGCCTTGAGAATTGATTTTTTTGTTATCTTTCCGTCTTCTTTTAACAGAAAGGCAGCTATCCTTGGCTTGATTTTAACCATTTTACAAC
>Ga0315268_10003151_pt1 | contig 18286 bp, 14 predicted proteins | sample C1_top_MG_FD_204535 | JGI IMG/M metagenome (GOLD analysis project Ga0315268, IMG submission 204535) | Sediment microbial communities from Yellowstone Lake, YNP, Wyoming, USA - C1_top | ecosystem: Environmental > Aquatic > Freshwater > Lake > Sediment | place: USA: Wyoming | collected 2017-08-01
TTGACGATTCGAATTAGTCGGAAGCGAACGAAAAAAGATTTCAAAGGGAGGAGATAGTGAAACTAAGAATCGGACGCTTATTGCTTATCCCATTTCTAAATTTCCTGATTTATGACGCGAGGCCGAGTCAAAAGCCCGAGTGGAAAGGCAAAATCGAAACGGAAAACGGCATCACGGTCATAAAAAATCCCAAATCGCCCCTCTTTCCCGCCGCAAATTTCCGTCTTGAAGAAGAATTTACCCTGGGCAAAGCCGAGGGCGAGGAGGCTTATCTTTTTTCCAGAATCACCGGCCTCGACGTCGATGAAAATGGAAATTTCTACGTACTGGATTTCTCCTCAGCCCAGGTTCGAGTTTTCGATAGCCGAGGTATTTTTTTGAGAGCGATCGGGCGAAAAGGGCAGGGCCCCGGAGAGATGGAAATGCCGGTGTTCGTCCAGGTTGGCCCCGCGGCCGGCGAACTTATCGTCTTCGACTCTCTCCGCAGGAACCTGATCACGTTTTCCCAGGACGGAAAATATCTTCGGCAAAGCCGGGCCCGTGAGCCATTTGTCCCGATCGGCCTCGATCCTCAGGGAAATATCGTGGGCATGGTCAGCCTTGCCCCTCCGCCGCTCGGCGGGCGGGAATTGAAGAAATATTTTCTGGCTCAAGATAAACCTCTCCTTATCGCCAGGGAAGAGCAGGACAGGAATCGACAAAGAACAGAGATGGCCGTAGCAAAGCCCACGCTTGCTTGCGCGGTTTCGAACCGAGGTCATATCGTCTGGGGCAAATCCGATGGTTATGAACTGCGGATTCTCAATCCCCAAGGTATTGTGATCCGCATCATTCGGAAAGATTATGATCCGTTGCCGTTTTCGGAGCAGGATCGGAAATTTTACCAGGAGGAATATGCCGATTGGACCCGGGCGGGAGGGAAACTCATCTTTCCGGAGCATTTGCCGGCGTTCATGAACATCTCCGTCGATGCCCAAGAGAGAATCTTCGTCAAAAGCTACCTGCGCGTCGAGGGGACAGCCGACGGCCGATATTTCGATGTGTTCAGCTCCGACGGCCAGTATCTCGCTCGTGTTCCGATTCGGGCAAATCTTGACCACAGTTCCGTATGGAAAAACAACAAGCTTTACACCATTGAAAGCGACTCCGCAGGTAATCCTACCGTCCGAAGATATGCCGTCCATTGGAAATTCCGATAATGAACCCGGCCCGGCCTATTGGGACGATTTGCATTGAAAGTATTTTAGGCTTAAAATTTTGAAGAGGTAAGTTATTCATGAGGAGGGGAATTGAAAAAGCATATGCTCGTTATGGTTCTTTTACCCGTAGTCTTTGCACTATCGGGTGGATTTTCGAGATCTGGAGCTGAAATGGACATGAACGAAAAAGGTCTTGCTTCACCGGTCGGGGACAATGAAGTTTCCTTCATTTACCTTGGCTATTCGGGCGTCATCATAAAGACGGCCAAGGGAACGATCCTTGTCGACCCGGCTGATTTATTGAATGCAGGCGAATTGCTGACCCTGAAATCAGCGGGTCTTGGCCTTGTGCTTTTTACGCACAGCCACGGCGATCACTTCAGCGCCAATATTGCCCTGGAAATATTCAAGGCCACGGGCGCCCCGGTGGTTGCCGAATCCTCTGCCGCCAGAAGCCTGATGGCAAAAATACCATCCAGTAAATTGACGCACGCCGTGCCCGGAAAGACATACACAGTGGGCGAGTTCACCGTGAGCGCGATCAAAGGAATTCATGTTGGTCCGATCTGCCTTTTCCAGATCAAGGTCGGAGGGCTCAGCATCTTTCACGGAGGAGACTCCGACTACGTGCCTGTCAAAGATTATCCTTCAGATTTGGCCTTCCTTCCCACGGGGAATCCTTCGCCCACGGCATCTCCAGAAGCGGCATTCAAAATGGCCGCAGACCTCAAGCCGAGCGTGATCGTGGCCATCCACGGCTCAACCGCTGAAAGCAAGGAATTGGAGCGAAAAATCAAGGAGAAAATGCCCAATTCAAGCGTCATTATTCCGGTGCCGCACGCGGTGAAGACTTTAATGCTTAAGAAATAGCCCTCAATCCTCATTCGCCGCCCGTTGGGAATTCCCGCTTGGCACGCCGCTGACAGCGGTTTGGAGTGGAGGTAAAGATGAAAAAGCTCCTCTCGGTGATTATCGTTTTGTTCTTGATCTGCCTCTGTTGCCAAAGACAACAGCAAATTGAAAGAATAAAAGAAGCTGGGGTGGAAGTTATCATCAATCATGTCGAACCTTACAAAATCAAAGGGGAATCCGGAACTCCTGTCCTCGAGCGGGCATTTTCCATCGACACAGAAAAAGAAGAAGTTTTAAAGACTGGACTCACCGACATCGAGACATTTGATGTCGATCCAGAAGGAAATATTTTCATTATTCAGTGGCATAGCAAAGAGAATTTTTTATTTAAGTTCAGCTCCAAGGGACAGTTTCTAAAATCTTTTCTGAGGTTCGGGCAGGGGCCGGGCGAGTTGGAATATGGAGGCATGGTATTGATCAACCCGGAAAACGAAGTCATGGCTAAAGACCCCTCCAAGACGAAATTCGTGGTCTATGACCGGGAGGGTCGATTCCTTAGGGAAGCTCGTCTGGAGAAAACGTATAGCCTCGTTCCACTCAGGAATGGCAAATACCTCGCATTTTGGGGCGAAGATACGCCGGAATGGCGAAAACAGTTTGTCGGCCTGTGCAACTCAGAATTTAAAGATGTCAAAATGCTTGATACATTCCAATATCCCAATGCCATGAATGTTAAATCTCCGGTGAACCGTGATTTGCTGATTTACAGAGCGTCAGGGGATAAAATCTATATCGGAAACACAGCCAGGGGATACGAAATACGTGTCTATGACCTTGAGGGAAATTTGCTGCGAAAAATTAGGAAGAACTTTAAGGCCGTAGCCGTTTCAGAGCAGGTTAAGAAGGCCTATTTCGAGCCTTTGCCAAAGGGAGATCCTTTAACAGACAATTTCTTTTTTACAGAGCACTGGCCTCCTTTCCGTGGCCTCTATACCGATGACCGGGGGCGCCTGTTTGTCCTGACATATGAAGCAGGGCTAAAATCAGGGGAATTTATGTATGACATTTTCAACGCCAGCGGAGCCTTCATCGGAAGGATGAGTTTGCCCAATATGAAAAATCTCTGCCGGCCATACTCATTTACCGTCAGATGGATAAAAAATCATCTTTATGCAGTTCAAGAAAAGGACAGCGGCTATAAAGAATTGGTGGTTTATAATGTGAGGTGGGAATAGGATTAAAGTCAGGCTATTAGCGGGAGCCAATAGCCTAGATAGAGAGGGATCCATGAAAATTCAGACGATATTGAAAGAAATAGTTATCCTTCTGTCTTTGGGTACCTTCGTTATTTGTCTTCCGCTTTCTACTCTTGGACAAAACCAGAAGCCTGCTTGGAAAGGGAAGATCGAGACAGAGAATGGAGTCAAGGTCATCAAGAATCCGAGGGAGCCTTTATATGGCGAAATGAAGTTTGATTTACAGGAAGAACTGAGCATTGGCAATGAGGACGATAAAAACTATATGTTTTATGTCGTGAAGGATATCGCCGTTGATTTGAAGGGCAATATCTATGTGCTTGATGCCAGAAATTTCCGCATCCAGGAATTCGACCGGAACGGGAAATTTCTTCAAACGATCGGACGGCAGGGCCAGGGGCCGGGAGAATTTCAGCGGCCGGCACGAATGCGATTAGATGACCAGACCGGATATCTTTACGTTAGAGATGGCCCGATCAACCTCCATATCTTTGACGGCTCGGGCAAATATGTCCGGACGGTTCATTTCAAGGATGTTTTTGGTGATTTTGAGCCGATAAATCCTGAAAGCTTTATGGCCATACTCCATAAAAGTTCTGATAAGGATCTCATCAGCACGCATGCTCTTTGCCGGGTCGACTTAAATGGCGAGGCCATAAAAACATTTGCTCAATTCCCTTATACAATATTTGTACAGAAATCCGGACAGGGTGTTCTTTCGGTAAGTACGGGCTTCGAACTTGCCATGCATTTGTCGAAGCTCGATAGCGGCGCATTCATTTACGGCTACTCGAAGGAGTATGAAATTAATGCTATTGACCCTGAGGGGAGTATCCTCTTTAGGATAAAAAAGGAGGAGCCACGCCCCGCTTTCACAGCTAAAGAGAAAAGCGAGTTTGGGAAAATTCCGATTCCCGAGAACAAGCCCTATTTCTTTTCGATCTTCAACGATTCGGCGGCGCGGATATATGTTCAGAGAAACTATGCGGACGGGATCCGGGGGAGAGGTCCGACCGATATCCGGGATAAAGAGATCGACATCTTCAGCAAAGGCGGATATTTTTTGTACAAAATGACCTTACCCGCCAATACATGCGTTATTAAAGATGGCCTGCTTTATGCCTATAAAATCGATGAAGATAGAGCCATGGAATATGTCAAACGGTACAGGATTAAGAACTGGGATCAAACAAAAACGGGAATCTGATATAGTTTTGTCGGGCCGCTCAGGTGGTCCGAGAACTAGCAAATAGATCTTTCCTTGGCCAATTAGGGATAAGACTTTCCTTTTTCTCGGCGAAGTATTTTCCCTCGCATTCGGCTTGGAATCGCTGCCTCTCTTCATGAAAAAATGATATTCCCGACCTCGGCTCTAAGTCAAGAACAAGAAAATTAGCGTGAGACGGGTTCGCCGGCGACATCATTGTTGCGAGCGACCAGAAAACCTCCCGAAAGATGACAGGCCTCCGGGACCCCTGAAAACCACATGTCCTTAAAAATAGTCCGTTCTCTCCTCGGCCGCCATCAAGGCGACCTGCTGGAAGACATGGGAGGGCGGCGGCTTCTCGGCAATGAAGCGCAACTTCAGATGGTCGATGATCCGGTCCACGGCGGGATAATCGGTGATAAAGGCGACGACCTTCATCACTCCCCCGCACTTCGGGCAAAGCATCGGGTCCACTTCGTAAACCTTGCGAATCATCTCCGCCCAACCTTTCGACGGGATGCGCCGCACTTCCTCCTCGGCCAGCTGCGTATCATCAAAGGAGCCGACCTTATGGAAGGCGCCGGCCGCATCCACCCCGCCCTCGGTCACCAGGAAATGGAGAGGGGGGTGGAAATTGATGCGGTCCCCGAACGTCTGGATGACGGCGACAAGGCCGGGCTCGAGCACCGTCCCCGATGCGGCTTGAAAATAAAAGAGAAGCGCCCGGACGGCACAGCGGCAAAGATCCCCCAGGAGCTTCCGCTTGAACTTGAAGAACACCCGGAGCATCTTCGGGATGACGAAGACCACCTGACGATGCGGAACATCGAGGAGGAGCGTCTTCCGCACCCACTCGCCCCACTCCTCAAGCCTCTTGGCATGGCACGAAGGGCAAAATCCTCGGGTCTTGCAGGAAAACATCAGCAGATGTTCCGCCCGGCAGCTTGGGCACCGGATCCGGGCAAAGCCGCAGCGCGGATTGCCGCAATCGAGATAGCGCTCGACGACCTGCTTGACGATCGGCCGGAAAAAGCCGTATTCCCGCTCGAACCGGCTCTCGTATTCCGCGACGAACCGCTCGAAATGGTGGAAAAGCACCCTGTAGAGAACGGTCCGTTCCGGATGACGAGGGCGATAGATTCCCGGCACATCGGAAACGAAGTATCAAGAAACGCGCCAGGAAGGGGAAAAGGCAAGAATCCAGGGACAGCGACAAGAAATGGCAGGACGCACACTCCAAAAAGCGTCGAAAACCGCCAACGTCCGTTGACGCAAGATCAACCAAGAAACGGCAGAGGGGGTTATTATGAGAGGCACGGCCGACCGTAACCTTCCAGCCGTCAGCCTCGACCACGTCGCCCGCATGGACTTCCTTCACCAGCGGCATAGGCCGCTTTCGCGGCGGCGTCCCGCCGCGAGCCTGGAAAACATCGATGCTGCTCTGGTGCTCGATGCGCGCGCGGATATCGGGCCCGTAGACTCCTTCCGGGCCGAAGAGCAGATCGGTCATGCGAGCGATGGGCGAAGGTCCGTATACTTTGAGCTCGGGGATCCGGTCCGCACCCTGGTCCCAGCGCTGGAGGACGAGGCGCGCGTAATCCATGCAGTGATCATAGTGCAGGTGGCTGAAGAACGCGTACCCCAAGTCGACGGCGCGGCAACCACTCTCGATCAGCCTATGATGGGCGCCGGGGCCGTGGTCCATCACGATGAGGTCATCGCCAACCTGGAAGAGGTAGCCCGAACCCTGCCTCTTGAGCGATGGCGCGGGCGTTCCTGTTCCCAGCAGCGTGATCTTAATAGGCCTCTTACGAAGACGCTGAGAAGACGCGCCAGTCGCAAACGATGAAGCAGCCGATGAGGCCGCAAGAGCCGTTATGAAAGTTCTTCTTCTATGGGACGGATGTCATTGAAAAGGGATTCATCAGCCGTAGGAGGGGCGGAGTGGCTGTACAGGGTCCCAAGATGAACATTGTCTCTTATGGGATCGCTGCGGACGGCAAAGGTCGGATTTGGGTCATTACATTACGCCGCCAGCTATCCAAGGAAGAAATGAGTACAGGCCGATCAGTCGTAACGACAGATGCATGCGTTGTCTCCAGGAAAATCCCCGCCCAGCCCAAGGTCGTAAACTCAGATGTCTATGAACTTGAGGTCTTTAGCCCGGATGGTATCTTACTTGGCGAAATTCCTCTTTCCCATCACGCCCATGGCATCCGGATATTTGGCGACAATCTTTTTATTCTGGAATATTACAACACGGTATTCTATCAATATAAGATCCTAGACAGACAATCTGAAAAGGGGATTAATATTGAAAAAAGATCAGCGGAGCATGCCTGTAATCGGAAGCAAAATCCTAAAAATTAGCTGAACTGGAACGTGTAAATAAATTTTACTCTCGTAAGATTCCGTTTATGCTTCAATATATAGGGAACTGAATGTCGGCACGTTTTTTTATCAGGAAAAGCCTTGAGAAATGATAATTGCATTTGCCGCATCCTAACCCAAAATTACCTCGTCTGTTTTTCAGGCACGAAATATGCATAGGTTCTCGGCGGGAATGGAAGAGTTTGAGCAGGGGAAGCCTCAGTCGGCTTGTCGGAGTTTTCCTCGAGTGGGAATAATTTGCGGTGCTGATTGTCTTTGTATTTGTGAACCGACCTTTTTGACTTTCCGCTGGCATTCTGTTACGTTTCATCTAATGGGTGTTGCGCCTGTAACGATTTCGCCAAAGCGGGCGTAATAATATTAGGTTCCGCTTTGTTTCCGGGGAATCTCAGTGATTCATAGCGTCAACGCTGGAGAGGGTTAATATGGTCATACCAAAACGGGTGTTGTCTATTTCCTTGCTTATTATCATTATAGCCGTCCTGGTCTATTTTCTTTTCCTGAAAAAAGGCGGCCAGACGTCCGAAAATGCCACTGGAGCCGCTTCCTCGTCCCAGACAACCGCCGGCTCAACAAGCGGTTCCGCTCCCCAAGAGAAAGCCGAAGCGGCGCCTCTTCCAGTCAAAGCCGCCCCTGTCAAGAAGGGCGAGCTCATCATTAAGCTGAAGTCGCCGGGCGAAGCTATTACGGACAGAAGAATTGCGATCAAAGCCGAGGTCAGCGGTTTGGCTAAGAATCTTAGAGTCGTTGAGGGAAAACACGTCAGAGAGGGGGAGGTGCTTCTCGAGCTCGATGACCTTGAATATAGGCTGAAGCTCGAGAAACTGCAGGCCTACCGCTTGAAGCTTCTGTCTGACCTCTTCTTGGAAAAACAATTTGCGGCGCCCGATACTGCACCAAACCGTGCCGCACTCGATAAAATCAATAAAGCCAAGGCGAATTATGAAAAAGCGAGCGAGGCGTTTCAAAAAGGCCTGATCTCCCAGGTTGATTTGGAAAAAGCCCAGAAGGATTACGAGTTGATTTTGATCGAGGCAGGAAGCAAAAAAGACGAAATCATGGCCACCAACCTGACCCAAACGGAAATCGACGTCAAAATCGCTCAAATGGAGCTGGATAAGACGAAGATCCGGGCGCCCTTTTCCGGCATCATCACGGAGATCAAGATATCGCCCAAAGAGCATGTCTCATCCGGCCAGGAACTATTCACTCTGGTCAATATCAGCCAGATCAAAGTCAAGGCCAAGGTGCTGGAAAGCGAGATCGGCAAGATGAGGGTCGGCCGCGAAGTCGATCTCCGGTTTAGTGCCTATCCGGGCAAGGTCTTCAAAGGTGTGGTCGAGGCGATAAGCCCCATCGTCAACTCCGACGACAAAACATGTTCCGTTCACATCGCCGTCAATAACCCGAGCGAGGAGCTCAAACCAGGGATGCACGCCGAGGTGGAAATCGAATCTGAAATCTATAAGGACAGGCTGATTGTCCCGCAGGAGGCCATTCTGGTCAGGGGCGGGCGGAAGCTTGTCTTTGTGGTCGAAAACGGCCTGGCCAAATGGCGGTATATCCAGACTGGGCTTGAAAATGAAGCTTACGCGGAAGTCCTGCCCGGAGCGAATCCTGGGGAGGGCGTGAATGAAGGTGAGATGGTCATCACCGAAGGACATTTCACGCTGGCCCACGATGCCCGCGTCACTATTAGATAATCCTTCCTCGATGCAAGGGGGAAACATGCGAAAATCCATTCCGGCTGCTGAGAAAAAGGCTTGCCTTGTTTTTTGTCTGGCGATTTTAGCCCTGTTTTTCTGCCGGCTTCAGGCCATCCCCCAGGAGCAAAAAGCGGGGCCCGAGAAACTCTCCCTCAGTCTGAAAGAATGCATCGCCAAGGCGCTCGCCAATAACCTCGATCTCTCCATAGAAGCTTTCAATCCGGGCATCAATGAGGCTTCGATCTCAGAAACCAAAGAACAATTCCTGCCCGAATTCGGGCTCTCCTATTTCAATCAGAAACAAACGGTCCTCGGCAGCTGGGGCGTGGAAGGGACGAGCTACCCTTATAAGCTTGACTCCTATTCTCTTGATTTAACCCAGAAGGTGGTGACGGGCGGGAGTGCGACTCTCTCCTTTTCGAATTCTATGCTCGATTCGGGAAGAGCTTTCCAGGTCATTAACCCTTCTTATAATAGTGAATTTCGAATCAGACTGACTCAGCCTCTTCTCAAGGGCTTTGGCCCGAAGGCAAACAGGTATGGCACCCTTCAAGCCATAAACCAAAAAGATATTGCCGTGTCTGTGCTCAAGTCCAAGATCATCCAAACGATCTATGATGTCGAACAAGCGTACTGGAATCTGTATTCGGCCAGCGAAAACATGAAAGTTCAGGAACAATCTCTGGAGCAGAGCCGGGAGATTCTCAAACGAAACCGGGAAGCGGCTCGGGTAGGCGCAAAATCGGCCATCGAAGTCTTAAGCTCCGAAGCGCAGGTCGCCCAATATGAAGACAATATTGTCTTCGCCGAGCAGCAGGTCGAGCAGGCCGAAACCCGTCTCAAAGCTCTATTAAACCTGCCGTCGGAAGCGCCGCTATCGGCCAGGTCACTCGCGCCGACGGATAAGCCGCTCGTCGAAAGAATGGAAATCACCTACGAGGCTGCCTTGCAGCGCGCCCTTGACCAAAGGCAGGAAATCATCCAGCTCGAAAAACAGCTCGAGAATAACGCCAGCGAGATTAGCTACAATAAAAACCAACTTCTTCCGCAGTTGGATTTGTCTTTCAACATGTGGAGTCCGGGGCAGTCGGGCGTCAAATATATCTACCAGGACAATAACCCATTCACAGGGATTGTCGTAGGGAAGGTCGTGGGCAGCCGAGTGGATGCCCTAAAGGAGGCACTCAAGACAACTTATAGAAATTGGAGTATAAACTTAACTTTGAACATTCCCATGGGGAGTGTTTTTTCGCGGGCGAGTCTGGCCAGGGCTAAATTGGCCCAGGAGCAAAGCCAGGTTCAGCTCGAAAAGCAGAAGCAGACGATTGGCTATGAAGTCGCCCAAGCCATTAAAAATCTTCAAAACTGCGAAAGAAAGATCAAAACCTCTGCGGCTTCCCGGGAGCTCCAGGAGAAGCGGCTGGCGGCTGAAATGCAGCGGTATCAGCTTGGTCTGGGTGCAATCGAGTGGGTGTTGAATTACCAGAACCAGCTGACCAGCGCAAAAACGAGCGAAATCCAGGCCCTGATTGACTACAAGATGGCCGTGGCCAACCTGGAGCGAGTCATGGGCACGACCCTGAAAACAAAAGGACTCAAGTTCAGGGATTATGAATTTTAAAAAGGAAGGCGAAAACGGGGATTAAGAAGTTGGAGATGAATTGTTGGCCGCTCAAAACATGAAATGAGAATCATGAAACGAAAAAGAGGCTTGCGGGGGAACATCATCTTATGCCTTTTTTTTGTTTCTATGGGCGTTTCAATTTGTGGCGCCCAAGAGATCGTCCAAAACCCTGATAAACCGCTGGCCAAGAACGCCGGGCGGGTCCTTAAGCTTCAAGAAATCTGGCGGATCAGCGATGAGGGCGGCCTATTCTATTTTAAATATCCGGGAGAGATGCGTCTGTCGTCAGACGGCCATATATTTATCGCCGACGAGAATGAACTGCTCAAGTTCTCCCCCGAGGGCAAGTTTATCAAAAATCTTTTCAAGAAAGGCCAGGGCCCCGGGGAAATCGTGAGTGATTTTGCTTATTTTGTCCACGGCCAGGAGATATGGATATATGATTTCATGGCCCTCAAAATCATTCGAACAGACATGAATGGCGAGCTCATCAACCAAGTCCGTATAGAATCCGGACCCTATAACGGGTTCTATGGAGTATCTAATGATTGGCTGGTTTTTTTAAAAGATGTCTTTCCGCCCCCTTCCGAAAGGAAATCTAAGCTTCAGGATATGCCCTGTTCGATTAGGCTTGTTTCGGAAGATGGCAAGATCGATAAAGAATGCTACGTTTTTCAAAGGCTAATGTTTTTAAGGCCGAATGGCATGACATCCTGGACAAGATGGTATTCGGTTTTGAGCGAGGACGGCGCCCATCTCTATGTCATGCATACGCGGGACTATCTTGTTGAGACGCTCGATTTGAATAAGGGCCAAGTTATCAACCGCTTTAAACGAAAATATCCGAGCGTCAAATACAGAGAACGAGGCTGGGAAGAGAATTTTTATAAAAAATTCAACGTTCCGAAAATTCGATATGAAATTGATGTTGCCGGTCTGTTCATAAATCAAGATGCCCTCTGGGTGAAGACTTCGACAAGCGATAAGGAAAAAGGGGACCTATTTGACGTGTTTGATGCCGAAGGACGATTCATCGATAGCTTTTATCTTGGCCCCGGTCGAACGCTTCTTAAAGCCCAAAAAGATATCATCTTTGTGCTGGAAAAAGATCGAGCGGAGAATTATCTATTAGTTAAATATAAGGTCTTGGGTTGAGGGGGGAATAAATGAGGCCGAAAACTAAAGTGATCGTAGCAGGAGGAATTGGATTCTTACTGCTCTTCGTATTCGCTTTTTCCGGACAGAAGCCGCAATGGAAAGGCACCCTTTCTAAAGAGGGTGATACCATTGTCGTCAAAAATCCCAACGAACCAATTTATAAAGACAATATTTTCATCCTCAAAGAAGAGTTGACCCTTGGCGGAGCGGAGGCACAGGGGCCCTATACGTTTTCGGAGATTATTGCCTTGGCCATCGATGAGGCCGAAAACATTTATACTCTCGATTATAAAGAAGCCCACATCAAGGTTTTTGATAAAAGCGGAAAATATCTTATGACGTTTGGACGAAGCGGGCAGGGACCCGGCGAATTGGACCATCCTTTGTCGATTTCTATAAACAAGACAACCAAAGAGATCATCGTTCAAGAGATCAGCCGCCGGCTTTCGCTTTTTGATCTGAACGGGAAATTCTTGAGAAATTTATCTCTCAAAGAGACGTGGGGACTCAGGGTGCGCACGGATTCTCGAGGGAATATCTTTGTCACCGAAGCTGTCGTCGACCCGAAAGAGCCTCATTATCTCTTCAAGAAATTTGGTCCGGATATGAAGCTGATCACCGTTTTATCAAAGACGCCTGCCCCTTCGCCCCTGTCCCTCAATCCGTTCATGGCCGTGGCCTATTGGGAAATCGACAAAGATGACAAGGTCATCTATGGCTATCCCAAGGATTACGAGATCCAGGTTATCGACCAGGCAACCAAGGTTATCAAGAGGATCAGACGAAATTTCGATCCTGTAGAAGTTACGGCAGAAGAGAAAAAGGAGATGCTGAAGGATGTTCCTGCCGGCATCAATATTAAATTTGATTTTTCAAAGTACCATTCCGCCTTCCGGCGATTTTTTCTGGATGATCAAAACAGGATATTTGTCCAGAGCTGGGAAAAAGCGGGCGGCGAAAAAAGATTTTTTTACGACATTTTCAATGAAGAAGGAAAGTATTTGGCCAAAGTGCCGTTGAAATTAACGCCGGCGACTTTGATAAAAGGAAAGCTCTATTCCTTGGAAGAAGACGAAGAGGGCTACCAAATCGTGAGAAGATATACTGTGACCTGGTTGGTGAAATAAAAAGGAGGGAAATCAAATGAAAAAAATATTCTGGATTAGCTTTTTAGCGATTTTTGTCTTGTTCATTTGGACGGCGATCTTTCCTCAAAAGATCGAGACGGTGGATGGAGTTCGCATCGTCCACAATGTCAAAGGCGGCCAATGGGGGAAGAATCCCCAAGTTTCCATAAAGCTTTTTCAGACGATCGGCGACCTGAACACCGAAGATGAGAATTTGGCCTTCAATTCGCCTGCGGATGTTGCGGTGGACGCCGCAGGGAATATCTATGTTCTGGACGCTTCTAATCAGCGAATCCAAAAGTTTAGCCCGGCTGGGAAGTATCTCACGACGATCGGCAGAAAAGGCCAGGGGCCCGGGGAGTTCAGTTATCCGGCGGCGTTCGATATCGACGGACAAGGCAACTTTTATGTGCTGGATCCTTTCGTGAAAAAAATTCATGTTCTTTCTCCCCAGGGAAAAGAAGAAAGAACGATCCGGATTCTCAAAGACACAATTTTTAGGACCCGCTTTTTAAAAACGGGCCAGTTCGTAGCCAGTATCTTCCCTGGTATAGGGGCCGAATCCAAGCAACAAACTAAGGAGTCCGGCCTTCCAAATATGCTCAAGCTTTGCGATTCGGCAGGTCAGGTTGTCCATGAATTCGGTCCGATATTTGATTATGGCGACAATATTTCGAATTCCTTCGGCAATTTGGTGCAGTTCGATGTGGATAAAAACAATGATGTTTATGTGTCTTTCTCAAGCCAAAACAGGATAGAAAAATATTCTTCGGATGGGCGCGTCGTCTGGAGAGCCGACCGTCCCTTGAATTATGGAACGGACATTATTGAAAAGGGCAGACAAGAGAGCAGGGGAGTGTCAGGGCCAAAAATGAATAATGTCTCGGCCGGAATAACAGCGGATGATAAGGGGCGCGTCTGGGTAGCGACATTGAACCGGCAGATAAATAAAGAAGAACAAATTTCTACGATTGTGGTCGGAGGAGCGGGCGGACTCACCAAGGTTAAGACCGAGGGAAACAGAGAACTCCAGAAAACCGACATATACAAGCTGGAAATTTTCGGCCGCGATGGGATCCTGCTCGGTGAAATCTCCCTCGAACAGTTTGTGGATTACATCCGGATTCAAAAAGATAACCTTTTCCTCATCGACGCCGCCCGGGGCGCAAAAATTTATCAGTATAAGATCATCGAAAAATGAAGGCTTTAAGCTTGAACTCGGTTCGAAAGGATAGGAATAGCGCCTTAGAAAAATGGGGATATATTTGTCCGTTATTCCTACTGCTGTTCATTTCAGCGGGAGCGTCTGCTCGAGCCGAACAGAAACCGCAATGGAAAGGCTCGATAACTAAAGAAGGAGATGTCATCGTCATTAGGAACCCCAAGGAGCCGCTTTATAAAGAGCCGGTTTTGACATTAGAGGAAGATCTATCAATCGGCGGCGCTCAAGCGAAAGACGAATATGTTTTTTCTAGAATAGACCCGCTCATGGTTGATGAGCTGGATAATATTTTTGTTCTCGACAGAAAAGAAAACCATATCAAGGTTTTTGACAAATCAGGTAAATATATCAAGGTGATCGGGCGAAGAGGGCAAGGACCTGGGGAATTGGATATGGCGGCGATGATTTCGATCAATGCCGGTAAAAACGAACTCGTCGTCTGGCAAATGAATGGCCGCCTCGCGTTCTTTACTCTCGATGGAAAGTTTCTCCGAAATCAAATGCTCATCGCGGGTGAACTGCCACTGAATGCAAAAGTAGATCCCCTTAGCAATATTATTCTCACAGTGGGCGCGATGGATCCGAATAAAAAATGCGTGACGGTGAAAAAGTACGATTCCAATATGAACTTCATTAGGGATCTAAAAAAAACCCCGATATTAAAAGCTGGGTTCGATCCCTTTGAACCTTATCCGTATTGGGATATCGATAGCAACGGATATTTCGTGTATGGATTCCCGAAGGATTATACGATTGAGATATGGGATACTCAGAATCGGCTCATCAGAAAGATCGAAAGAGCCTATGATCCGGTGGACGTAACTGGTGACGAAAGAGAACGCTATTTAAAGAACCTTTCGCCAGGATTGAAAGCGAAACTAGATTTTTCTGCAGCTCATTCCGCTTTTCAGAGATTTTTTCTGGATGACCAGGGAATGGTATTTGTTCAAACGTGGGAAAAAGCGGAAGCGGGCAAGAAATTTATTTTTGATATATTTGACAAACAGGGAAAATTCATGGCCAGGGTCCCGCTTAAACAGAAGCCGCAGCTCCTCAAGAAGAATAAGCTGTATTCGATCGAAGAGGACGAGGAAGGGTATCAAACCGTCAAGCGCTATGCCGTGAACTGGCTGAACCAATGAAGGAACGAGAAAACAGGCGAAAATATTTGATCCCCCGGAGAGGAAAAGGTGAATAGAAAGATCTTAGCAGGATTTGTAGGGATCGCATTCATTTTCGCAGGCAGCTATGCGAATTCCCAAAAAATTGAAATTGTCGACGGCGTCCGCATCGTCCACAATGAGAAGGGCGGCAGCTGGGGAAAGAACCCCCAGGTTGGCATAAAGCTGATGAGGACTATCGGCGATGTCGATACCGAGGATGAAAACCTGGCCTTCAATTCCCCTTCCGATATTGCCATGGATTCCGCCGGCAATATCTATATTTTGGACTCGGGAAATCAGCGCATCCAGAAATTCAGCCCTGAAGGGAAAATCCTTGCGACAATCGGCAGAAAAGGACAGGGCCCCGGCGAATTTACTTCTCCTTCCTCGCTCGATATCGATTCTAAAGGCTATCTCTATGTCTTGGATACCATGAGGCTCCAAATGCTGGCACCCGATGGCAAGGTCCTCAAGATCATCAATACGGTCGAGCTAAATCCTGAAAAACTCCGCGTGCTAAAGTCCGGGTTTTTTGTCTCGAGAATCCCGTTCCGGCGCGGGGCCTTTTTTGAAGAACGCAAAAGCCTTCCCAAAATGCTTAAACTCACGGACTCCCAGATGAATGTCCTAAAACAATTCGGGGACATGTTCGATTACAAAGAAAATATCACGAATGAAGCTGCCAATTGGGCTTTTTTTGATGTCGATAGTAGTGACAATATTTATTTGGAGTTTAGTAATCAAAACAGGATTGAAAAATATTCGCCGGACGGCCAGCTCTTATGGAAAGCCGACCGGCCGCTGAATTACGGGACAGACATCATTCAAAAAGGAAAATTAGTGACAACCGCGACCAGTCAAAGTTATTTTGCGCCGAAGATGAACAAGTGTTCGAATGGGATATCGGTTGATGAAAAAGCTCGGGCTTGGGTTCTGACTCTGAATCGGCAAATAAGAAAGGAAGAAGAAGTCATTCATTATACAAGCGGAACCCCCTCCGGCATGACCAAAAAGACCATCGGAAATACAGACCTCCGGACAACGGATATGTACAAACTCGAAATCTTCGCACCCGATGGCATTCTGCTCGGCGAGATCTCCCTCAATCATTTCGCGGACAGCATTCGGATACTCGGTGACAACCTCTTTTTGTTCGATCGCGATCGGGGAGTGAAATATTACCAGTATAAGATACTTGACAAATGAAATAGGATAAATGTCCTTTTAGTAAAGGGAAGAACTGCCATGAAAATTGCGCGCTTCGCCATCGACCGGCCCGTCACAACCTGGATGTTTTACATCGCCATGGTCCTGCTCGGATTTGTCTCCCTACGGCAGTTGAGCATAGACCTTTTGCCGAACATCAGCTATCCGCGCATTTCAGTGATGACCCAATATCCCGGCGTGGCGCCCGAGGAGATCGAAACTCTTGTCTCGGCGCCCCTTGAAGCAGGAGTCAGCCGCGTCCCCGGCTTGAGGCGCGTCGAATCTGTTTCCAAGGAGGGAGTCTCCTTCCTAACCCTCGAATTCGCCTGGGGAACGGACATGGATTTTACCATGCTCCACACTCGTGAAGCCCTCGATAACGCCCGGGACAGGCTTCCCGAAGGCACGGATAATCCCATCATCATTCCCATGGACCCGCAAAGCAAACCGATCCTCGTCCTGGCGCTCTCCGGCGAAACCAATCTCCTGGAGCTCAAAAGCTTCGCGGAGGAACTGGTCAAGCCGCGGCTCGAGCAGATCGAAGGCATCGGCTCGGCCGAGATTACCGGAGGCATCGAACGCGAGATCCAGGTTGAAATCGATCCAAGGCTTTTATCTCTTTTTGGCATGACGATCAACGAAGTCGCCGCCCGGATTGACGCCTTTAACCAAAACCTTCAGGGCGGGACGATCCGCAAGGGGACGTTCAAATATGCGATCCGGGTGGTCGGCGAGTTTGAATCTGTCAAAGAAATCGGCGAGATCAGCCTCAGGACGACAAAAGAAAAGGGCGTTATCCGGCTCAAGGATATCGCCCGAATCAAGGACTCCATCAAGGAGCGTCAAGGGATGACGCGGCTCGACCGGATGGAAAGCATCGGGATTCTCGTCCGCAAAGAGGCGGGGGCCAACACGGTCAAAGTCACTAAGCTGGCCAAACAGGTTATCGACCAAATCAAAAAAGAAAACCCCAAAGCCAATATCTTCATCGTCTCGGAACAAGCGGGATACATCGAGTCCGTTATCAAAGCCGTCTCCGATGAAATCATCCAGGGGGCGATCCTGGTATTCCTGGTCGTTTTTCTTTTCCTGCAGGAATGGAAATCGCCGATCATCATCAATATCGTTATCCCTATCTCGATCATCGCTACCTTCAACCTGCTCTATTTCTGCAATATTACGCTCAACATCATGTCGCTCGGCGGCCTGGCCTTGGGGGTGGGCATGCTCGACGACTGCGCCGACGTCGTCTCCGAAAACATCTTCCGCCATCGAAGCCTGGGGAAGAGCCCTCCCCAAGCGGCCTATGTCGGCACGAAGGAAGTCGGTGGAGCAGTGACGGCAACTATGCTCACGACCGTCGTCGTTTTCCTGCCGATTATCTATGTCCATGGGATTGCGGGTCCCCTGTTCAGGGACGCGGCGCTGACCGTCACCTTCTCCCTGACGGCGTCCCTTATCGCCTCGCTGACGCTGCTGCCGATGCTCCAGGGCCGCACGTTCCGGTTGAAGCCGTTTGAATTCAAACCCGCGTCCGACTTGATTGGCGCTTCGCCGAAAAGCAAGCCCGCCCGGTCGAGACTTCGATTCTTACTCTTCCCCTGGAAAGGACTGCAGTGGCTGCTTTATAAAATCCTGAAAGGCGTTTATCTTGTCCTGAATTTTCTGGCCAGCTATTTCATGCAGCTTCTGACCCTCATCTTTCATTACCTGGCCATGCCCTTCAAGCCCATCATCAAATTTGTTTTCCGCGTTTTCAACTCCATCTATAATCCTTTTCGGACGCACTATAGGGATTGGCTGGTTTGGAGCCTGGACCACAAGGGCACGATCAGCGTTGTTTCTCTGATCTTTTTTGGGGCAACATTTGCGGTCGGAGGAATTCTTCCCCGCGAGCATATGCCGCCCATCAAGACCACGTCTTTTGACCTGCAATTAAAAACGCCAGTCGATTATTCGCTCGAGCAGACGGCCGGCGTCGTCTCCTCACTCGAAGACCATCTCAAAAAGATGACCGGGGTCAAGGTCACATTCTCCCAAGCCGGAATCGTTGCCGGCATGGAAAGCTCCAGCGCAGGCGCCTCACTCAATTCCGCCGATATCTTCGTCAAGGTGGACAAGCCGTCCGAACTCGAGCCGACCCTGGAGAATCAAGGAGCCGGCTCGCTGATTTTC
>Ga0315268_10003152_pt1 | contig 18281 bp, 12 predicted proteins | sample C1_top_MG_FD_204535 | JGI IMG/M metagenome (GOLD analysis project Ga0315268, IMG submission 204535) | Sediment microbial communities from Yellowstone Lake, YNP, Wyoming, USA - C1_top | ecosystem: Environmental > Aquatic > Freshwater > Lake > Sediment | place: USA: Wyoming | collected 2017-08-01
TCTCCTTCGTTCCTTCCCGTACGGGAAAAATCACCTGGAACTGCGGGCCCTCATTCTCCGGGAACGCCTCTGGGGGGCCTCACCTCTTGCCTGCGGCGGGGATGGTTTCCCGGCCCGGCGGCGCCGGCCGGAAGGTGGTCCCGAACCTTCTCCTTCCCCGGCGGGGCTTGGAGTCTCCTGGGGGCACCTTTCCACTCTCTTGCCGTCGAGATACCAGCCGTAGCGCAGGTAGCCCTCCTTGAACATGAGTGCCCCGCATTTAGGGCAGGTCAGCAAATGTTCCTCTTCCACTGGGCCCTCCTTTCCCGCACCGCGCTCAAGGCAAACGGTGAACGGCTCCGCGGCGGCCGGGGTACTGAAGCCGGGCTTCAGAATTTGCGAGCCGCGGCTTAACCGCCCCCTCAGTTCCTGGCCGACCCTGTTAGCTTCCGCCGCCGGCCTGGATGGCGGCCAGGATTTGCCGGTCCCGGAAGTGCAGCATGTCAATGGCCCGCGCGGGACACCCCGCGGCGCATAGGCCGCACCCCTTGCAGTAGGCCGTCTGGTTTTCGGCCCTGAACCTCTGCCCCGGCACCTTGACCAGGTGTATGGCCCCAAAGGGGCAGGTCAGCTCGCAGAGGCCGCAGCCGAGGCAGAGGTCATGGTTTATTTGGGAAACCAGGGGCTCCCCGGCGACCTGTTCCTGGGCCAGCACCGTGGCGGCCCGGGCCGCGGCCGCCTTGGCCTGGGCGAGGCACTCCTCCAGGGGCTTGGGATAATGGGCCAGGCCCGCCACATACAGGCCTTCCGTGGCAAAATCCACCGGGCGCAGCTTGGCATGGGCCTCGATGAAAAAGCCCTCGGCATTGAGGGGCACCTTAAAGAGTTCGGCCAGGTCCTGGACCGGGTTGGGCAGGATGGCGGTGGCCAGGGTGAGGAAGTCCGGGGAAAGCTTAAGGGGCCTTCCCAGAATCGGCTCGAGGACCGTGACTTCCAGGGTGTTTTCGGGGGTGATGTGCACCCGGGGCTGGTTTTCCGGGTCGAAGCGGATGAACATCACGCCTTCTTCCCGGGCCTGCTGGTAAAGGGTTTCCTTTTCCCCCCAGGTGCGCATGTCTCGATACAGGATAAAGACATCCATGCCCGGGTTCAGCTCTTTCAGGGCCAAAGCGCTTTCCACCGTGCGGGTGCAGCACACCCGGCTGCAGTAGGGGCGCTCCGCCTCCCGGGAGCCCACGCACTGGATAAACACCGCCTGGCTGGCGTTTGCCACCCTGGGATCCCGGGACCCGATGGCCCGGTCCAAGTCGGATGACAGATAAATATCGGGGTGCTTGCCATATTCATATGCCGTCGGGATGTATGGCCTGCCTCCGGTGGCCAGGATGGTTACCCCGTGGTCTACCTCCAGATCGCCCCCCGGGGTGGCAAGGGTGGTGTGAAAATTACCGATGAAACCGCGGGTGGCTGTCACCTGGGCCCGACAGACGACCGTGACCAGCGGATGGCTTTGCGCCGCCTGAAGCAGCTCCCGCAGAAACCCTGGGTAGTCGTATGCTCCGGGATGACTCGCCAGGTTCCAGGCCTGGCCTCCAAGCCGGTCGCTCTTCTCCACCACCGTGACCGGAAATCCCATATTTGCCAACGACAGGGCGGCTTCCAGGCCGGTCACGCCGCCCCCCATCACCAGGGCGGCCTTGGTCACCGGAAACTGCTCTTTATGCAGGGGTTCCAGATGGGCGGCCCGGGCCGCGGCCATGCGCACCAGGTCTTTGGCCTTCTCCAGCGCGGCCTCAGGCTTCTGCTGGTGCACCCAGGCGTCCTGGTCCCGGATGTTGGCCATTTCCAGGAGATAGGGATTGAGGCCTCCTTCCCTCAAGGTCTCCTGGAAGACGGGCTCATGGGTGCGGGGCGAACAGGAGGCCACCACCACGCGGTTGAGACGATGTTCCGCCAGCCGTTCCTTGATGAGTTTCTGGGTGTCCTGGGAGCAGACAAACAGGTTGTTTTCCACATGCACCACGCCGGGCAGGGTGGCGGCGTACTCCCTGAGGGCCGCCACGTCGATGACCCCGGCGATGTTGTTGCCGCAGTGGCAGATGAAGACGCCGATCCGGGGTTCTTCCGGCCACACCTCCCGTTCCGGGTACTCCGGCTGGACCCGGGTGAGAGTATCCCGGGCGGACGCCAACAGCTCACTGGCGGCCGCGGCCGCGGCCGCGGCCTGGGTGACGGATTGGGGGATGTCCTTGGGTCCCTGAAAGGCGCCGCACACGAAGATGCCCGGCCGGGTAGTGGAAACCGGGCTCACGGGCGAAGTCCGGGCAAAACGGTGCTCATTCACCTCCACGCCCAGGCGGCGGCTTAAGGCCGCCACCTCGGGGGCCGCCTCCAGACCCACGGACAGGACCACCATGTCGAAGGCCTCTTTCTTAAGCTGGCCGTTTTCCTGGACATAACGCACCGCCAGCCCGCCGTCGCCGGGAACCTGGTCCAGGCTGTGCACCCGGGAGCGGATGAACCGCACCCCCTGATCCAGGGCCCGCTGGTAATACTTGTCAAAATCCTTGCCGGAGGTGCGCAGGTCCATGAAGAAAATGGCGGTGTCCAAGGGTTCTTTGCTGTGCTCCCGGGCGATGAGGGCCTGCTTGACGGCATACATGCAACACACTGACGAACAGTAGGCATGGTCCTGGGCATGCAGACTGCGGGAGCCGACGCACTGGAGCCAGGCGATCTTCCTGGGCTCCTTATGGTCTGAGGGACGGACCAGATGGCCCGCGAAAGGCCCCCCAGCCGACAGAATGCGCTCAAACTCCAGGCTGGTGACCACGCCGGGGAGATCCCTCAGAAGCCTCTCACTGCTGCCGGGGTCAAAGGGGCGAAAGCCAGGAGCCAGGATGAGGGCTCCCACCCGCTGCTCCACTTCCACATCGCTTTGGGAGAAATCCACCGCCCCCCGGGGGCAATAGATCTCACATTCCCTGCATGTCCCTTTAAGGAAAAACAGGCAATGGGTGCGGTCTATGGCATATTTCTGCGGCAGGGCTTGGGGATACAACAAATGCACGGCTTTGCGGAAGCCCAAATTCTGATTGAAGTCATCCAGCACTTTGATGGGACATTTTTCGGCACATGCCCCGCAGGCGATGCATTTGTCCGGGTCGATATAGCGGGCGCGTTTTTTCACCTGCACCGCAAACCGGCCCGGCTCCCCGGTTATGCCGGTGACCTCGGACAAGGTGTGAATCTCGATGTTGCGGTGCCGGCCGACCTCGACCAGCTTGGGGGAGATGATTCACATGGCGCAGTCGTTGGTGGGGAAGGTCTTGTCCAGCTGCGCCATGGCCCCGCCGATGCCCGCCTGCTTCTCCACCAGGTGGACGAAATAGCCGCCGTGGGCCAGGTCCAGGGCGGCCTGCAGGCCGGCGATGCCGCCCCCCACCACCATTACCGACCCGAGCCTCTGCCCGTCCATAAGGGACCTCGCGAAATTTTTCCCCAGGGATTAAACCTTCCGGAGCCCTGGGAGCTGGTCCGCCCCCAAGGCCGGCACCGATCTTTCCCTCAGCCTGCGGCGGGCATCGCTAGCTGGCCTGCCGCTGCAGCTCCAGTAAATGCTTGGCCGCGGATTCCTTTTTCTTTTCAGACCATTCCAGCAGCTTGGCCATCAAGGTCTGGGACAGCAAGGGGACTTCCCTGGGGCTGAGAAGTTCAATGTCCCCCCGGAGGGCCATGGCCAGGAGCTCCTGCCCTTTTGAGGAGCGCACGATGACCGTGGTCCAACCCTCGGGTGCCCCCAGCCCCCCGAAGGAGAGATCGGCGAATTCCGCCGCGTAATCGTCGCAGAACTGGCAGGCATGCCGTTTCATAAAGTTCAACTGGTCCAAGGGGATGCGGCGGATTTCCCCATGGCGCAAATGAACCCTCAGTTCTTCCTTGATATTTATCTTGGCAACTTCGGCCCACTTAAAGTCGGCTATCCTCTCCAGGCGCCCGCGCTCCTCCGGGCCGAAATGAAAGTTCCCGGCGCAGAACAAGCCGAGAATGATCTTGATGACTTCAGAAGGCACCACTTCCAGGACTTCCATGCGCCGCAAGGTGTTGATCTGGCAGGGCGTCCCCACAAAGGCCACCCGTTTGAGAGGCATCATGGCCAGCCCCTTCAACTCCCCGATGGAGGGCGAATAAGTGGTGTACACTTGGGAGAAATGTTTAAGGCTGGAAAGGGTGTCGAAGTGGAATCCGGCCGCGGCGATGATGTCCTGCCGGGAGAGGGCCAGCCAGGGCTGGCGCTGGAACGGCCCCACCGTTCTGCTGACGATGGCCGAATCAATCCGGCCATGGTCAAAGAGGTGCAGGAGCAGGGCGGTCACCACCCCTCCATCGGTAGCGCCGGCCCGCACCTCCGGCTCGGCGGCCCTGGCCACCGCAGTTCCCAGGATGCGGCCCATGGGGGGGCTCCAGGACACCAAGTTCCTGGTTTCCCCGTCCAACTCTTCGATTTCCGGGCAGATGGCGTAACAGATGCCGCACTCGATGCATTTATCCCGATCCCGGTAGCGCGGCTTGCCGTCCTCCCCCAACTCCAGGGCCCCGTAATTGCTGGCGCTGCAGAAGGCCACGCAGCCCCCGCAATGATGGCAGCGCCCCTTCTCCTGCACCTCCTCTATCAGGTGGGAAAAAGTCTTCATGGTGCCCTCCTGTCCAGTGGCCCCAGGTTCCGGCCACTTTGATCTGGCCTGAGGCACCCAGCCGAAACCGGGTCCAAAAGTGTCGCGGTTTCTCAGGCCTTGCCCAGGGCATAGATGGGATACCCCTTTTCCCAGCCCTTGGTGAGGATACGGCCCTCTTTGGCCATGTCCGTCAGGATGGGGGTGAGATTCTTGACCGGCTCTTCCAGGGCCCGGGCCAGGTCCGGCGGGCTGAGAGGCTGGTCGGTCAGGGCCTTGAAAATCCGGGAAACCATGAATTCCTCTTTGAGCACGTCCAGCATGGTCTCGTCTGCTTCCACGGCATTGAATTGGGAACCGGGGAACTCCTTCTCCGCGGGCCGCCGCAGGCTGGTCCCCAGGACCCACCGCACCCGGGGCCGGTGCATGGTGGCGTGAATGGCCCACAGCTTGCCCCTGGTTTTGTCGTCCTGGGGCAGAGGCGGCAGTTTGGCCATGGCGTCCAGATGGGATTCCACCATACGCACGAAGGATTCGGGCTCGTTGACCTCCACGTAGCCGATGGAGATGCGCCGCCGCTCCAGGCCGGCCAGGGAGAGAAGCTTTTTCATGGCATTGACCCGGTACCAGCAGTGGTCGACGCCGTAGTGGTAATGGCAGGAATGCTTGGGGGTGCAGCCGGCCAGCATGATGCCCTTGGCGCCGTTGAGAAAGGCCATGGACAATATGGAGGGATCCAGCGACCCCAGGCAGTTCACTGCGATCAGGTTAATGCCGCTGGGGTAGGTGAGCCCCTTGACCGCGGCCTGCTCCGCGGAGGCCAGGCCGCCCCAGCCGCAGACAAAGCCCAAAATTTCATTTTCTTCCATCCGGGCCAGGATGGCCTTGACCCGGGCCTCCAATTGCTGCACGGTATTATTGACGACCTTGATGGCTTCGTGGGGGCAGGTGGCCGCGCAGGTGCCGCCGCCGGTGCAGAGATGGTTGTCCGTTTCCCGGGGCACCGGACCGCTTCCCGGCTTGACGTGCTCAATGCCGCCGCAGGGGCAGATTTCCGTACACAGCCCACAGCCCTCGCAGAGGTCTTTATCCACGTGCACCACCACCGGGCTCACCAGCCGTCCCTGGAGGGCCTTTTCCCGCAAATTCAAGACCCCCCGGGCCGCCTTTTTGCCCTGCTGCAAGACTTCGTTCAGGTCGCAGACGCCGCCGGCGGACCCGGTGAAGAACAGGGATTCGTCGGGTACCTGGTCGGGCCAGAATTTGATATTGCTTTTTTGGAGCCGACCCCCGTTTTCCGGGTAGATGGGCAGCCAGCGGAGCAGCTCCTGGGCCTTGGCGGCCGGCTCTCCCGGCGCGCCGGGCACCACCAGGGTGTCCCACTCCACTTCGTGCTCCAGGTTGTCCGCCGGGCTCACAAAGCTCACATAGCCCGACTGGACCACCGGGTGCACCTCCGGGGCGTAAGACTGGAGCCCGATCCCGTGGGCCCGGGCTTCCACCAGGTCGGCGCCGGAAAGGGGGAGGGTGATATTGGCCGGATAGAGCACGGTGGGTTTGACCTGGGGGTTTTCCCGGGTCATTACCAGGCTGTCCCGCCAGGCGGCCATGGCCGCCAGTTGCTGGGCCGCCTGGCCGTGCTGGGGGCTGTTCACCCAGAAGACCACCTTGCCGGAGGGAATCCCGCCTTCGCCCAGCATATCTTCCAGGTCCAGCAGGTCGCGCACCCGCTCCCCGCCCCCGATATATTCTATGTTACCCGGGCCGAATTCCCGGTCCAGGGCGGTGATGATGGCCGCGCCGAACACCTCGGTCACCCTGCCGTCAGGCTGCTTGAGACCCACGCGGTAGTCGCCCACCCCGCCGATGATGTACTCGATGGGCTGATCCGGCAGCACCTGCACCCGGGGGCTGGTGAACACCTCCCGGAGCATGTCCGCCAGATCCCCGCAAAAAATGCGGCAGCCGGGAAAGGTCCAGTGGAGCTCGTCCAACACCCGTTCCGGAGTCAACGCCTTGGAAAACACCACGCTCTCCATGCCGTGGCGGGCCAGTTCCCGGGCCGCGGCGAAGCCGGAAACCCCCCCTCCCAGGATGAGGGCCGGTCCGGTAAAGGCCAGGGACACGGGTTCATAGGGCTCTATCAGCCTGAGGCTGGCCAGCCCGCCGGCGATCAAGGCGGCGGCCTTGCGGGCCAACTCCTGGGGAGTGCCTTCATTAACGGCCGCCACGTGGTCTTTCAGGTTGATCATCTCCACCTGGTGCCTTTCGAGGCCCACCGGCCCTAGAGCCCGGACGAATTTCTTTTTCATGACCCGGGAGGAGCAGCCGCCGATCAGGATGCGGTCCAACCCCTTGGCCTGGACTTCCTGACGGATGGCCTCCATCCCGGGCGCCAGGCAGGGGTAAGGGTAGACTTCCAGGTGGGCCCAGGGCTCATAGCGCAGCAGTTCCCTGACCCGCGGCAGGTCGATGCGATTGCCGATCTTGCCGCCGCATTCACACAGGAAGATGCCGATTTTACCTTCATTTTTCATGGCCGTCTCCTTCTCTGGCCTGAGTCTTAAGGTGCGCTGACCTGCGGGAACAACTGTTCCATAGCCCCGGTGGGACAGACATAGAGGCAGGTCCCGCACCTGATGCATTCCGTACTCCTCTGGTGATAAGGCGCCGTGACTTCTTTGAATACCCCCCGGTTGCCCAGGGATATGGCCCGAACTCCCACCACCTCGTCACAAGCCCGGACGCAGAGGCCGCAACGGGGGCAGGCGTCTTCCGGCTGTTCCACTTTAAACCGGGTGGAGGTCACGCCGTACTGCCTAGCCAATTCCCGAATCTGCGCGGACGCCGGGCAGTTGGCCAAAAGCATCTCCAGGACCCAGCGCCGGATATTTTGCACCTCCTCGGAGTGGGTCAAGACTTCCACGCCTCCCTGGACCGGGGTGATGCAGGAAGCCGCCACCCGGGAACGGCCATTTTGGAAAATTTCCACCACGCAGAGCCGGCAGGAGCCGATGGCGGCCACCGCCGGATGAAAGCACAGGGTGGGGATGGTGATTCCGTATTGGCGGGCCGTCTCCAGGATGGTCCAGCCTTCCCGGGCCTGCACTTTTTGCCCGTTGATGGTGAAGTTGATCAGGCCGCCATCCTTTTCTTTTTTCGCTTGTTTCTTCGCCTTGGCGCTCATGAACACCTCCTAAGCCACCATCACCGCGCCCACCGGGCATTCGTCCATGCACATGCCGCAGCGGATGCAGGCGGTGGGGTCGATGGTGTGAGGCTTCTTCTTTTCGCCGCTGATGCACCCCTGGGGGCAGGTGCGGGCGCAGACCCCGCAACCGTTACAAAGTTCCGGGTCAATGGAATAGGTGATCAGGTCTTTGCACACCCCGCCGGGGCACTTGTGGTCCAAGACGTGGGCCAGGTACTCATCTTTGAAGTACTTGATGGTAGTCAGGACCGGATTGGGGGAGGTGCCGCCCAGGGCGCACAAAGAGCCTTTCATGATGGCCCGGGCCAGGCTGTGTAGGTCGTCGATGTCCTGGGGGGAACCCTGACCCTGGGCGAACTTGTCCATGAACTCCAACATGGACTTCAGGCCCAACCGGCAGGGGAGACATTTGCCGCAGGATTCTTCCTGCAGAAACCGGAGGAAATAGCGGGCCACGTCCACCATGCAGTCTCGCTGATCCATGACGATCATGCCGCCGGAACCCATCATGGCGCCCACTGCGGTCAGGGAATCAAAGTCCACCGGGGTGTCCTTGAGCTCATAAGGAATGCAGCCCCCGGAAGGGCCGCCGGTCTGGACCGCTTTAAAACGGTCCCGACCCGGCACGCCGCCGCCGATTTCATCAACGATGCGGCCCAGGGTAATGCCCATGGGCACCTCCACCAGCCCGACGTTGTTGACCTTGCCTACCAACGAAAAGATCTTGGTGCCGGTGCTGTGGGGCACCCCGATACCAGCGTACCACTGGGCCCCTTTTTCAATAATCTGCGGAACATTGCCCCAGGTCTCCACGTTGTTGATGATAGTGGGGCGGCCCCACAGGCCTTTTTCCGCAGGATACGGCGGCCGGGGGACGGGCTCTCCCACCCGGCCTTCCAGGGAGGCGATTAGGGCGGTCTCTTCGCCGCAGACAAAGGCCCCGGCGCCCCGGTTGATCTGGATGTCAAAATTGAACCCCGTGCCCAGGATGTTCTCCCCCAGCAACCCCAGAGACCTGGCTTGCTCGATGGCGACGCTGAGGTGGCGGATGGCCAGGGGGTATTCCAGCCGCACGTAGATGTAGCCTTGCTGGGCCCCCAAGGCATAAGCCCCGATGGCCATGCCCTCCAGAACCGCGTGGGGATCGCCTTCCATGAGGGTGCGGTCCATAAAGGCTCCGGGGTCGCCTTCGTCGCCGTTGCCCACCACATAAACGGGCCCCGGGTTCCGGCGGGCGTTTTCCACCGCCAAACGCCACTTGCGGCCGGTGGCAAACCCCGCGCCGCCCCGGCCTCGCAGTCCGGCGGCTTCCACCGCGGCGGTCACCTCGTCCGGCGTCATGGTGGTCAAGGCCTTGGCCAGGGCCTGATAGCCGCCCACCGCGATGGTGTCGCGGATGTCGGCGGGATCGATCTTGCCGATATTCCGGAGGACAATGCGCTGTTGGTGCTTATAAAACGGGATTTCGTAATCATGGGGGATGGGTTCCCCGGTATGGGGGTCTTTATATAACAGCCGCTCCACCGGCTTCCCTTCCAGCAGGGTGGTCTTGACGATCTCCTCGGCGTCGCTGTCCTTGACCTTTTGATAAAACAGACTGGAGGGGTGCAGAATCACCAGGGGGCCGCGGGAGCAGAAACCGTGGCAGCCGGTGGTCTTGATCTCCGGGATTACCTGGGTGCCCAGACCGGCTGCCGCAATGGCCTTCCGTAAAGCCGCCGCTACCTTGGGGCTGCCGTTGGCAATGCAACCGGTGCCGTGGCAGACGATGATCACCGTCCGGTTAGGGTCTCGCGCCGCCAGGATGCTTTCCCGATACGAAACCAGCGCTTCGGCGTTGGGAAGGTGAAAGTCCTCTATTTTCCTTGCAAGGCTTTCTTGTACCATAGCTTCACCCTTTTGATGGCAGGTTTAAGCCTGCTTCAACTCTTTCAGGACCTTGCGAAGTTTGCGGTGAGTGGCGTTGGGCTGATATTCCTCATCCACCACCACCACCGGAGCCAGGGCGCAGGCGCCCACGCAGTTGACCGTGTCCAGGTCGAAACTGAGATCTTTGGTAGTGTGGCCGCGGCAGACGCCCAACTCCCGCTCCAATCCTTCCACCAGGCGGACCCCGCCCTTGAGATGACAGGCGGTTCCCAGGCACACCTTGATCCCGTGCATTCCCCGGGGTTCAAGCCGAAAAGACTTGAAAAAGGTGGCCACCGCCCAACCCCGGGACAGGGGCACCCCCAGGTGGTCGCAGACCGCGGTCATCGCCTCGGGAGGAATGTAGTTGAACTGGCTCTGCACATCCTGGAGGGCGCTGATCAGGTGTTCCGGCCGCGGCGGAAAGCGCTCCAAAATATTTTCCAAGACTTTGAAAGTCACACTCATAGACCTGTCCTCCCGGGCCGGCGAATTTTCTTTACCGACTAGTGAGCAAGGACGGGGCCATGAAGTTATCTAGGCGATATTACAGGGTAATTTTGGAGACGGGCGGAAAGGGCGGCGATTTTCCGGAGGGGAAAATGGGCGGAATTAAAACATATTGGCGGTTCTTGGGAGAAAAGTTAATAATATCAATAGACTAATTCTTTGGCAAGAATGTCGCGCTTTTAAAGAACCTGTTTTATTATCACTAAAGCCTCATGCCTTCCGGTCTTTCTCTTGGCTAAATTTGGTTCTAGAAGAAATATATTTAATGAGGCAACGTTTCTATTATGAAACATAAAAAAAACCAAAACAAATTTATCTGTAAATCAAGTAAGTTAGTTTATGTTTAATTTTGTTGCATAATTGACCTATGTGCTATTTTTTAAAATCTCCATCCTTGATGTGATAAAGCCGCATCTTGCGCCACAGTTTGCTGCGGCTGATTTTGAGCACCCGGGCCGCCTCCTGCTTGCTGCCCTGGGCCAATTCCAGGGCCATGAGGATGGTTTTCTTTTCCAGGGCCTGGAGCGGGCTCATCCCTTTTTCGGCCAGGGGCAACTCCAGTTCCCGGCCCCCCCAGGCGGATTCCAGGCGGGGCAGGTGGCGTTCGGTGATGAGGGGGCCTCTGGCAAAGACGAAACAGTATTCCAGGACATGCTGCAGCTCCCGGACATTGCCCGGCCAGACATGGCGGCAGAGGATCTTCATCACCTTGGGGTCCACTCCCCGGATGCGCTTGTTGAATTTGCGGTTGAGCTGCTCCAGGAAGAATTTGACCAAAATAGGAATATCCTCCCGTTTTTCCCGGAGCGGCGGCAGGTTGATGGGCACGGTGAACAGGCGGTAGTAAAGGTCGTCCCGGAACTTTCCCTGGCGCATGGCTTCCTGGAGGTCCAGGTTGGTGGCCGCCACGATCCTGGCCTCCAAAGGAATCCTGCGAGTCCCTCCCACCCGCATGAAAGCCTTTTCTTCCAGGACACGCAGGAGCTTGACCTGGAGTTCGGGCTTGAGGTCGCCGATCTCGTCCAAAAAGAGGGTGCCCCCTTTGGCCAGCTCGAAGCGGCCCGGCTTGGTGCTAACGGCCCCCGTAAAGGCGCCCCGCTCATGCCCGAAGAGCTCGCTTTCCAGCAAGGTCTCCGGGATGGCCGAGCAATTCAGGGCCACAAAAGGTCCTTTGCGCCGGGGGCTATGGAAGTGCAGGGCCCGGGCCACCAGTTCCTTGCCGGTGCCCGATTCCCCCTGGATCAGCACATTGGAATCAGAGGCCGCAATGACCGGCAGGGATTGGATGATCTCCTGCATCCGGGGGCTCACCCCCACGATATCGGCAAAGGGCTTGCTCTCCAGCCTATCCGCTTCCCACTCCGGGCAGGTCAGGTAATGAAAGGTTTCCACCCCGCCCAGCACCACATTCCCTGGACTCTTGAGCTGCGCGGTATTGACCAAGATCAAGATTTTCCGGCCGCTTTTGGTGGTGATCTCCACCTCCCGGTCCACCAGGACTTCTCCGGTGCTCATGGAGAGGCGCATGGGACAGTCCTTCTGGCACAGATCCGCCCGGAAGATGTCCCAGCAGAACTTGCCCGTCACTTCTTCCCGGTGGAAGCCGGTGATTTCTTCGGCCATGCGGTTGAAATAGCAGATCTGCCAGCGGGTGTTGACCAGGAAGACCCCTTCCGGAAAGGACTCCAAGATGTCGGAATGGCTGAGGTTCAGGAACTTCAGGGAGGGACTGAGGTTCCGCCTCTTGTTTTTCTCCAGGGAGGCGAGCACATACATGACCCCTTCTCCTCTATATACACCCTCTGAAATTGAGGGGTTGCGCGTGTCGGGGCCGGACGGATTTATCTATGGGGAAGCGGAGGCTCAGGAAAAATCCCTGTAGTATTTCCAGATCCCTCGTATTTAGTATAAGCAATATCTATACCATCTCAAGCGTTTTCTTTGGAATATCCCCCTTTCCATTTTCGCGGGCTGAGGTGGGCTGAATGGTGCTTGCAGCTCTCCGCAACATCTCCAGGAATCCTTTAGACCGCCGTTCACTTGGGGTTCAGCGCCCCGGAGCCCAGGCCCTCAAGCAAAGGCGGCCTTGATCTCCGAAGTCAGCTGGTCCTCCCGGTGGTGCAGGAGCTCGATGGCTCTCATGGGGCACTCTCCGGTGCACAGGCCGCAGCCCAGGCACTTGGCGGGATCGATGGAGGCCGCCTCCCCGGGATTGGCCACCGCGGGCACGCCGTAGGGGCAGACCCGCACGCAGGTGAGGCACCGGGCGCACCGGTCCCTCACCACCCGGGCGATGGCGCCGCCCACCAGCAACGCCTCCTGGGCCAGGATGCCCATGGCCCGGGCCGCGGCCCCCTGGGCCTGGGCCACGGCTTCCTCCGCATATTTGGGACTGTGGGCCAGACCGCACAAAAAGATGCCGCTGGCGGCAAAATCCAGGGGCCGGAGCTTCAGGTGGGCTTCCAGAAAGAAGCCGTCCGCGTCAAAGGGCAGCTTGAAGATCTCGGCAATCTCCCGGCTGGCGGGATGGGGACGCACCGCCGCGGACAGCACCAGGTAATCCGCGGTCAGGGTGAGGGGCTCCTGGAGGTTCTGATCGTAGACGGAAACCGTCAGGGCCTCTCCCGCCGGGGCCACCTCCGGTTTGCGGTCCACCTCAAAGCGGCTGAACTGCACTCCCAGCTCCCGGGCCTGTTTATAGAACAGCTCTTTGAAGCCGAAGGTGCGCATATCCCGAAAGAGCACCAGGACCTGGGCCTGGGGGCGCAGTTCCTTGATTTTGATGGCATTCTTGACCGCGGCGCCGCAGCACAGGCGGCTGCAATACAGGTGGTCCGGCTCCCGGCACCCCACGCACTGGATCATGACTACCCGGGGAGATTCGGGCAGGGAACCGGCCTCGTGCACCAGCCTGTCCTCCAGCTCCAGCTGGGTGAGCACCCGGGGGTGCTGGCCGTAGAGGTATTCGGCGGGTTTATATTCCATGCCCCCGGTGGCGATGACCACCGCGCCGTACTCAATCTCCTGCCGACCCCGGGGTCCGGCCACGGTGCTTTTGAACCGGCCGGCATGGCCGGAAAAATTCACCACCTGGGTGCCGGTGAGCACCTGGATGCCGGGGTGGTACTCCATTTCATGGAGGAGGTTGGCCAGGTAAGGCTGCATTTGATGGCCTTCCAGGGTGTAGTGCAGCCTCCGGGCCATGCCCCCCAGTTGCTCCTCTTTTTCCACCAGGTAGGTGGGGAAGCCGGCGTCGGCGATGGCCAAGGCCGCGGTCATGCCGGCCAGACCGCCGCCCACCACCAGGGCCTTGCGGGTCACCTGAAAGGGAACTTCCTCCAGAGGCTCCAGAAAACCGGCCCGGGCAACCCCCATCCGTAAGAGGTCTTTGGCTTTCTCCGTCGCCTTCTCGGGCTCCTGCTGGTGCACCCAGGCATCCTGGTCCCGGATGTTAACCATGCGGAAGAGGTACTTATTGAGGCCCGCCCGGCGCAGGTTCTCACGGAACAGCGGCTCGTGGGTCCTGGGACTGCAGGCCGCCACCACCACCCGGTTGAGGTTTTCGCTGTCGATGAGGCGGCGCATGTTTTCCAGGGAGTCGGTGGCGCAGGTGAAGGTGAAGTGGTCGGCATAGACCACGGAGGGGAGGGTCCGGGCATACGCCGCCAGGGCCTCCACGTCCACGACGCTGGCGATATTGTGGCCACAGTGGCAGACAAAGACGCCGATGCGTGGCGCTTCCCGGGAAACGTCCCGCTCCTGGGGGTAGGGGGCGGCGCTGATCTTGTTGCCCCGGGCGTCCTTCAAAAGGTTAAAAGCCGCCGCGGCCGCAGCCGACGCCTGGGACACCGTCTCCGGGATGTCCTTCGGCGAAACGAAGGCGCCGCAGGCGAAGATCCCCGGCCGGTCGGTGGCCACCAGCTCGAAAGGCGGGCTGGGGGCGAAACCCCACTGGTTGGTGGCGATACCGCAGTTGGCGGCTAATTCCCGGGACGAGGGATGGGGCACCAGGCCCACGGACAGGACTACCAGGTCAAATTCCTCGGCCTGGACGCGGTTCTTTTGATCCACAAAGGTGATCTCCAGATTCCCGGTGCCCGGAACCTGGGTCACCCGGGAGACCAGGGACCGGAGATAGCGGACCCCGTGCTGGTCCCGGGCCCGCTCGTAATAGCGGTCAAAGCCCTTGCCCTGGGCCCTGAGGTCCAGGAAGAAGATGGTGGCCGCCACCTGAGGGTTGTGTTCTTTGGCGATGAGCGCCTGTTTGGTCGCCTGCATGCAGCAGAGGTAGGAACAGTATTCCCGGCCGATGCCGGCGTCCCGGGAGCCGACGCACTGGATCCAGGCGATTCTCTCGGGTTCGGCGTTGTCGCTGGGGCGCCGCACCTGGCCCCGGCAGGGTCCGGTGGCGGACAGCAAGCGTTCGAATTCCAGGGAGGTCACAACATTGGGGTAGCGCTCGTAGCCATACTCCGGCTTCCCGGTGGCATCAAAGGGCTTGAAGCCCGGGGCCAGGATGACGGCCCCCACTTCCACTTCCCGGTCCTGGTCCTCCTGGTTCAGGTCCACCGCCTGGGAGGGGCAAAGCTTCTCGCAGGCCCGGCAGGTGCACTTGTCAAAATAGATGCAGTGGATTTTGTCGATGGCGTATTTCAGGGGCACGGCCTGGGGATAGCGGACAAACGCGGCCTTGCGCCAACCCAGGCCCAGGTTGAAGTCGTCTTTGACTTTCCGGGGGCATTTTTGGGCGCAGAGGCCGCAGGCGGTGCATTTCTCGGGGTCAATAAAACGGGCGTACTGCCTCACTTTGGCGGTGAAGCGGCCCGGCGAACCGCTGAGGCTCAGCAGCGCCGCCGGGGCCAGGATCTCAATATTCCGGTGGCTGGCGCAGTCCACCAGTTTGGGGGAGATGATGCACATGGAACAGTCGTTGGTGGGGAAGGTCTTGTCCAGCTGGGGCATCACGCCGCCGATGGCCGGTTCCTTCTCCACCAGGTAGACGTAAAACCCCGCCTCGGCCAGGTCCAGGGAGGCCTGGATGCCGGCGATACCGCCTCCCACTACCAGGACGGCGCCGACTTTTTCTTGAGCCATGTCTCTATCCTGACTTTAAGGGTAGGAGGCGGGGAAATCACCGTCCCCCGGCGTTCTCCTCAAAAATTTTCCGCCCCTTGAGCCGCGGCTAGGGGGCAACGAGCTGGTCGGCCAGCCCATCCTGCGCCCCCCTCAGCAGGTGGAACAAGGAACCGCCGGCTGGTGATGCTGACCGGACCTCTGACCTCCCTACACATTAATTGTACCAAGTTTTAAGTCAGAGGGGGATTCAAGTCAAGGGAGAGACCCCCCGGAGCCGAGGCGGGCCGGGAAATGGGCTTACACCGTTGACCCTTGGGTCTGGCGGGCCGCTGGCTTGCCAGGAGTTATCGGATAAGAGGTTCCAGGGGTAATCTGATTGGGGAGGTTTATGGGCCTGCACCAAGTTTCGGTGATAGGCAGCCCCCTTTTTTCCGCCGGGGGTTCTTGCTCTCTGCTCGGTTCTGCTAATGTTTCTCTTGCAGCTTCTCCAGGGCCTTTTGGAGGTTGGCCTTGGCTTCCTGATAGAAGACGGGGCGCAGGTCCAGGGCCCGCTGGAAGCACTTGGCCGCGTCCTCATAGCGCCCTTCCATATAATAGTAAACTCCGATGTTGTTATAGGCTTGAGCCTCATCGCCGCCCCGGCGGAAGGCCTCCAGGGCTTCGGGATAGCGCTTCAGGGCCGCCAGGGCCGCGCCCAGCTCCTGGTTGATCTTCTGGTGCTGGGGCGCCAGCTGCTGGCCTTTCTTAAGCCAGGTCACGGCCTTGGGGTAGTCCTTCAGCTCGATGTAGGCCCGCCCCAAGGCGGAATAAGTGGCAGGGCTTCCGGGGTCCTGGGCCGCGGCTCCCTCCAGGGCGGGGACGGCGTCCCGGGGCCGACCCGCGGCCAGGTAGGTCACTCCCAGCAGGTAGCGGGCCCGGGCCCGGGTGGGCTCCAGGGCCAGGACCTGGCGGAACTCTTCCATCGCCCGGCTATATTGCTTTTCCTCCAAATGCACCAGGCCCAAGGCTTCATGGGCCTCCAGCATCTGCGGCTGCGATACCAGAACCCGGGCCAGCTCCTGCCGGGCCCCTTCCAACTGGCCCAGGAGGAGAAAGATGATCCCCACCTTGTAACGCAGCTTATAATTGTCCGGCTGGTCCTTGAGAATATGGAGGTAATGCAGCAAAGAGGTCTCGTAATCCCCGCTCTCCAGGGACAGGTCCCCCAGGACTTCCAGGCGGTCCATGGGAATCCCCGGAGGCGCCCCCTTCACCGGCTTGCGCCCTTCCCAGGGGTCATAAGCTTCTTGCAGTTTGGCGGCCTGCTCGGGCTTCACCGGCTTGACCGGATAGGTCCCGGCCTTCTGGGAGCACTGGCTGAGTATAAGGGGCAGGGCCAGCGCCAGCGCTGCCAGGCCCGGGCGTCTGCCTCCTCTCACGGTTTCCCCCTCACCGGGACAAGGCCGCCAGAAAGTCTTGGTTAAGCAGCAGGTCGCGGCCCAGGATCACCCGCACGTCAACGCCCTTGGCCAGCTTCTCGCTCACCTGCACCTTGGCGGCGCGGAAAAACTTCTCCCCCAGCATCCCTGCCACCCTGACCGCGCCGGCGCGGCAGTAAATAACCGTGTCCTTGACGCCAAAATCCAGGTAATTTTTAATCGACACCACATTGAAGCCTTCTTCCCAAAGGCAAGCGCGGGTATGACGGGCCAGGTGGCGGGAACCGTTGCCGTTTTCCACCCCGATCCTGGTCTCTATGAGTTCCTGCGCGGTAAAGGGCCGCTCTCTCTGCCAGGGCACCCGGGCCGCCGCGGCCTTGAGCCAGGCGCTTGGGGTCCGGCCCGGGGCCGGCGCGCTTCCGGCTTTATCCCGGCGCCGGTCCGGTGCGGAGGCTGCCGGAGGTTGAGACTTTGCCGGCGGAGGGGAGAAGGCCGCCTTGGGGCTCGCGTCGGGCTCTGGTTTCGCCCCGGTTTTAACCGGCGCCGCCGGACCCCTGGGGGCCGCCGCCGAACCAGTGGGGGCGGCCGCAATGGCTATGGCGGGTGGTGACAGCTGAGCGACCGCGGGGGAACCCGCGGCGGCCAGGAAGGCCCGGACCTCAGCCAGCTTCTTATCCGCGGCCGCCGAGCCTTCGGCTTCCTGCCACAGGCGGCGGGCCTTCTCTTGCCGGCCGGTGCGGCAAAGGAGCAGCCCCAGATTGTTGCGAGCCGGCAGGTTTCCGGGGTCCTGTTCCAGGGCCTGGCGGAAGCAGGCTTCGGCCGCTTGGAATTTCCCGGCCAGGTAGTAGGAATAACAGAGGTTGTTTTGGAGGACCGGATTGCCCCCCAGGCGGGAGAGGGCCTCCAGGTAGATCTGCTGGGCCCGGTCCCACTGCCCCACCTCCTCATAGCCCCGGGCCAGGGCGTTGGCCACCTTCGGGTTTTGAGGTTCCTGCTGGTAGGCCTCCTCCAGCTCCTTCAGGGCCAGGTCCCGCCGGCCCATCAGAGAGAGATAATGCGCGTTGTGCAGCAGCCGGGCCGTGTCCCCCCCGGCCGGGCGCACCTCCGGGCCGGGGTAACCCCCGGCGGAGCGGCTCAACTGCCCGTTGGTGCATCCGCTCCCCAGCGCCAGCAGCGCCGCCACCAGCGCCCCGAGGGCGGGCCCACAGCCCCGGGCGCACCGTTTCCTCGTACCCCTTGTCGTTGTGCCGAACATAGCCCTACCTCCTTCCCCCAATCCCTAAGGAGGGCGTGTTTATACTGATGCCGCGGTTACCTCACTTTATCGAGTACCTCTCGGAAAACAACATGAGCTTCTCCCCCTGGAGAAGCCGGCCCGGTCTCCCCCCTTGCGGCCATGGGGCCTGGGAGGTTATTTGCTCCCGCCGCCGGAGGTGGTGATGCTGATGGTGGGCGCCGCGGCCTCTTCCTTCTTGAAGCTCTTGTCGTACTTATCCTGGAGGTTGG
>Ga0315268_10003153_pt1 | contig 18281 bp, 13 predicted proteins | sample C1_top_MG_FD_204535 | JGI IMG/M metagenome (GOLD analysis project Ga0315268, IMG submission 204535) | Sediment microbial communities from Yellowstone Lake, YNP, Wyoming, USA - C1_top | ecosystem: Environmental > Aquatic > Freshwater > Lake > Sediment | place: USA: Wyoming | collected 2017-08-01
GGATTGGGACATAATCTCCCCATGCCGCTGAAATCCCTCGACGAGTACCTGAAGGACGCGGAAGCCGCGCATGGGCACATCTGCGCTGGGCAGGTGCTGGGCGTCCGCCTGGCGATGCATGGCATGGAAAAGCTAGGCATCGAAGATCCGCGCGGCAAGGATCGCAAGCGGCTGGTGACCTTCGTCGAGATCGATCGCTGCGCCACCGACGCCGTCGCGGTCGTGACCGGGTGCCGCATGGGCAAGCGGACGCTGAAGATGCGCGACTGGGGCAAGGTGGCAGCGACATTCGTCGATCTTGAAACGGGGCGCGCCATCCGCGTCGCCGCCCTTGAGAGTTCCAAGCAGAAGGCCCGCGAGCTGCATCCCGAGATCGAGAACAAGAACCAGCAGCAGATGCTGGCTTACCGCGAGATGAGCGATGCCGACCTGTTCGCCGTGCAGTGGGTGAAGGTCGAGGTGCCCACCTGGGAGCTTCCGGGCTACAAGGGTGAGCGCATCACCTGCGCCGTCTGCGGCGAAGGCATCAACTTCAAGAAGGAAGTGGTGCGCGACGGCAAGACGGTGTGCCGGGGCTGCGCCGGCGAGCAGTACTGGACGCCAGTCGATAGTCGTTAGTCGATGGTCGTCCGCGAAGATGTCCATTCAGGGCTATCGACCAACGACCAACGGCTAACGACAGGATTCCACATCTGCTATACTGAGGCGATTCTCTAGCCTGTTGGAGGGCCGTATCGATAAGCGTTTCATCCGCACCAATGAGCGTATTCGCGCCCGCGAGATCCGCGTGATCGACGATCAAGGTGAGCAGCTTGGCATCATGGTTCCGTTCGAAGCGCTCAAGATCGCCAGAGAAAGAACCCTGGATCTGGTAGAGGTCTCACCCACCGCGCAACCTCCCGTTTGCCGCATCATGGACTTCGGCAAATTCCTGTACGAACAGGAAAAGAAGGAGCGCGCCGCCAAGAAGAACCAGAAGACGATCGTCGTCAAGGAAGTCAAGTTCCGCATCAACGTGGACGAACACGACTACCAGACGAAGAAGAACCACGTCCTGCGCTTCCTCGACGACGGCGACAAGGTCAAGGCGACCATCTTCTTCCGTGGACGCGAGATGACGCGCCAGATGCTGGGTCGCGAGATCCTCGAGCGCCTGATCAAAGACGTCGGCGACAAGGCGATCATCGAGAACCGCGCCCGCCAGGAAGGCAATACCCTGCACCTGATCATGGCGCCGCCGAAAACGAAATAGCGTCCAGCCGCTAAAGCTACTAAGCTGCTGAGCCAAACAGGCCAGCAGCTTTCGCTTTTGCAACGGGCTTAGCAGCTTAGAAGCTCAGCAGCACCTCTCCCGCCATTTGCCCATCCCGGCCAACTCTGTTTTAATAGAAGAGCAATGCCGAAACTTAAGACACACAGTGGCGCCGCCAAGCGCTTCAAGAAGACGGGATCCGGCCGGGTCAAGCGTGGTAAAGCTTTCCAGCGCCATATCCTGACTTCGAAGGGCACCAAGCGCAAGCGTCAGAACGATATGCCTGGAATGGTCTCTAAAGCCGACCAGCCCAAGGTGAAGAGGATGATTCCCTACTAGGAATCTCCCGCCCGTGGTGGCAACGAACCGCCCGGCGTAACCAAAATGGGTGTGAAGAGGCTGCCGGAAACATGATTTCCGGGGCCCCCGTCAGCTACCGCTGACGGGGTGGCTTCCTGCCTCCAGCCCCGATAGCCCGCGACCAACCGGTCAGCGGATGTACTCAAAACGGAAGGTGCAGCAATGCCTCGCGTAAAACGCGGTACGAAACGTCGTGAGAAGCGCAAGAGAATCCTCAAAAAGGCTTCTGGATATTTCCTCACAAAATCTAAGCTCTACCAGGCAGCGCAGGAGCAGGTCCAGCGCGGCCTGAAGTTCGCCTTCGCCGGCCGTCGCCAGAAGAAGCGGCAGTTCCGCTCGATCTGGATCGTGCGCATCGGTGCCGCGACCAAGCTGCATGGCTTGAGCTACAGCATGTTCATCAACGGCCTCAAAAAGGCCGGGATCGAGCTGGATCGCAAGATCCTCGCCGATATCGCGGTCAACGATCCGGTGGGCTTTACCTCCTTGGTCGAACAGGCTAAGGCGGCCGTGCCCGCGAAGTAAGCGTCGACCAAGATCAAAAGCCACGAATGGCACGGAAGTACGGACAACGGTCCGCACATTCTGTAAGCTGTTCGTGGCTTTTTCAATTGCAGCGCTTCGTGCTTAGTGGTTCGTGCTTAGGAAAGCTGGTTTGCCGAAGCGCTAAGCACTAAGCTCTAAGCACCCGAGACTTCTATGTATACGGTTCCGAAACTCGAAGACTACTCGCCGGCCGCACTCGACAAGGCTGCCGCCGAACTTCTGGCCGCGCTCGATGCGGAGGCCGCCGCTGTCGCGGACGCCAAGGCGTTCGAAGATTTCCGCAATCGCTGGATGGCGCGCAAGAACGGCATCCTCACGCAGATCAACGACACCTGGCTGAAGTCCGCTCCCGGCCCGGCCAAGCGCGACGCCGGGCAGAAGGTGAACCAGCTCAAGGCCGCGGTCGAAGAGCGCATCAACGCCGCACAGAACAAGGCCTCGGCATCGGGCAGCAACGCCAAGTTCGCGGCTGAGACCGTCGATATCTCCCTGCCCGGCGTGCGGCGTCCGCTCGGGGTCAAGCATCCGGTGTTGCGCGTGCTCGACGAGCTCGTCGATGTCTTCGTCAAGATGGGATACTCGGTCGCGGAAGGTCCCGAGGTCGAGAGCGACTACTACAATTTCGAGGCCCTGAACTTTCCGCCGAACCATCCGGCGCGCGATACCCAGGACACGTTGTTCATCGCCGGCCAGGAGCAGCGCCAACAGCGCGACCGCCTGCTGCTGCGCACCCACACTTCGCCGGTGCAGATACGCTCGATGGAGCGGCTACGGCCGCCCGTGCGCGTGATCTGTCCGGGCAAGGTCTTCCGCAACGATGCGCCCGACGCGACGCACTCGCCGATGTTCCACCAGATCGAAGGACTGTGCGTCGACACCAATATCACTTTCGGCGACCTCAAGGGCACGCTCGAACACGCGATGCACTCGCTCTTTGGCTCGTCGGTGAAGACCAGCTTCCGGCCGTCGTTTTTCCCGTTCACCGAGCCGAGCGTGGAAGTCTCGATCTCGTGTCCGTTCTGCGGCGGCAAGGGCTGCCGTCCGTGCAAGCAGAGTGGATGGATCGAGTTGCTGGGCGCGGGCATGGTCGATCCCAACGTCTACGGATTCGTCGATTACGATGCGCAGAAGTATTCCGGCTTCGCCTTCGGCATGGGCATCGAGCGGCTGGCGATGATGAAGTACGACGTGGACGACATACAGCAGTTCTTCTACGGGGACATGAGATTTCTGGAGCAGTTCGCGTAAAGCAGTGCTTAGTGCTTCGTGCTTAGGGGTTAGGAAAACCGGTTTGCCTAAGCTCTAAGCGCTAAGCTCGAAGCACATTTATAAATATGAAACTCTCCGCACATTGGATTCGCGATTTCGTTTCTCCTGCGGTCGATGATCGCCGTATGGCCGACGAGTTGACCCACACCGGCATCGCCGTCGAGGGCTATTCCAACTCGGGCGCCGACCTCTGCTACGAAGCCGAGGTCACGACCAACCGCGTGGATGCCATGAATCACTATGGCGTGGCGCGCGAAGTCTCCGCCATCTTCGATATCGACCTCAAGGAGCTGGCGCCGAAGGTCGCGGACGTGAAGGGCTTGACGTTCCCGATCGAGATCGCCGACCCGCAGGGTTGCGCGCGATACACGGCTCGCGTCGTTCGAGGCGTGAAGATCGGGCCGGCGCCGGCGGCGATCGCGCATCGGCTGGAACTCATCGGCCAGCGCTCGATCTCCAACGTCGCCGACGCCACCAACTATGTCCTCAACGAGCTCGGGCAGCCGACTCACGCCTTCGACATGGACAAGCTCGACGGCAAGATCCTGGTCCGCCGCGCCAGGGATGGCGAGGCGCTGAAGACGCTCGACGGCGTCGAGCGCAAATTGACTAGTGACGATCTTGTGATCGCCGACGCCTCGCGAGCCGTCGCCCTCGCCGGCATCATGGGCGGAGAGGCCACCATGATCACCGCCACTACGAAAAACGTGCTGATTGAATCCGCGTGGTTCGACCCGGCCAGTGTCCGCCGAACCGCCCGCCGTCTCGGCATGCATACCGATGCGTCGCACCGCTTCGAACGCGGCGCCGACTATGGCATTACGGCCGTGGCTTGCGCGCGCGTTGCCGAACTGATCGTGGCATCCGCCGGAGGCGAGGTCGGAGAAGTCATCGACGTCATCGCCCGCAAGCCTGAATCCCCGAAGGTGATGCTGCGTCACTTGGAGGTGCAGCGCATCCTTGGCGTCGATATTCCCGACTCGGAGATCGCTCGCATCCTGCGTCGGCTGGGCTTCAACATCAATCGCGGAAGCTTCGCAGACCTCACCGTCGATATTCCATCCTGGCGGCTCGATGTCGAGCGCGAGATCGATCTCATCGAGGAGATCGCGCGCATCTACGGCTATCTCAAGATTCCCAGCACGCTGCCATCGTTCGCAGGAGCCGTGGTGGAGCTGCCGACGGCGAAGAAGGACGCGCGCATGCGCTCCACGCTGCTGGCGCTCGGTTACAACGAGTCGCTCTCGTCGACCTTCATCTCGCGCGAAGAGGCGGAGAGTTTCGGAAGCCAGACGGTCGTGAAGCTCGCCAATCCGCTGAGCGAAGAAGCCGGTTATATGCGGACTTCGCTGGTCCCCGGCCTGCTCGCTCAGGTGGCCTACAACCTCAATCGCGGCAACAACGACGTACAGCTATTCGAGCGCGGACACATCTTTGAAGCCAGCGGCGAGAAGGTGAACGAGCGCGACTCGATCGCGCTGGTCGCTACCGGACGATCCATGAACCAGGACGCAAAGGGCCTCGACGCGCCTTTCCTGCACGTCAAGGGACACCTCGAGGAACTGGTCGGGCAATTCGATGCGAAATCCGTGGGCTTCGATCGTGAGGCGCCCGCTTACTACCATCCCGGGCGCTCGGCCCGCGTCGTGCTCGACGGCGCGACGGTCGCGCGTTTCGGGCAGATCCACCCGGAGGTCGCGGCGGCACGGAAGTTCAAGCAGGACGTCTATGTCGCCGAGATCGTGGTGGAAGCGCTCTATCGGCATGAATTGCGCGCGCCGCACTACACGCCGGTTCCACGCTATCCCGCGGTCGAGCGCGATTTCTCGTTCCTCTTTCCGGAGGGCACCGGTTTCGAAACAATGAGGGCCGCCGTGGTGGCACTCAAGATCGCGGAGTTGACGGGCTTCGAACCCGCCGAGATCTTCCGTGGCGGCTCGCTGCCGAAGGATCGCTTCTCGATGCTGCTGCGCGCAGGCTTCCAATCGGCGGAGCGCACCTTGCGCGACGACGAGATCAGCGGCTGGTCGCAGCGGATCGTCGCGGCGATGACGGCGCTGGGCGGCACGCTGCGCTCCTGAAGAAGCCGGGATGACCGAATGGGCGCGACCTTCGGGTCGCGCCTTTCGTTTGCCCAGACATGCACGACGGAAACGAAGCAAGAAAATATCGACGCATTTCTATGCGTTTCCCGAAACTGGTTGTGGAAGAAACTTAACAATTTCTTTATTACGCTCGTAACCTCTGTTCGCTAACCTTGGCTCGCCATGAAAAACTGCGCGCCAAACACCTCTATCCGAACCATCTCCGTCCTTCTGCTGTTTGTCGTGTTCGCCATCACAGCCAGCTGGGCGGTCTCGCCTAACGTCGTCATCAGCCAGGTCTATGGCGGAGGCGGAAACTCCGGCGCCACCTACAAGAATGACTTCATCGAGCTCTATAACCGTGGATCGGTAGCGGTCGATCTTTCGACCTGGAGCGTGCAATACGCCTCCGCGACCGGCACGAGCTGGCAGAAGACGAACCTCACGGGCGTCATCCAGCCGGGCGGCTACTACCTGGTCCAGGAATCGCAGGGCGCAGGCGGAACCGTTGCGCTGCCAACTCCGGACGCCACCGGGACCATCGCGATGAGCGCGACTGCCGGTAAAGTCGCCCTGGTAGCAAGCCAGACGGTGCTCACAGGAAGCTGCCCCGCGGCCGTCGATTTCGTCGGCTTTGGAACCACGGCGAACTGTTCTGAAACAACACCGACCGCGACGCTGACCAACACCACGGCGGCATTGCGTAACGCGAATGGCGCCACCGACACCGACAATAACAGCGCCGACTTCACAACGGGCGCGCCGAATCCACGCCACAGCGCGCCCGCAACCAGCAATCCCACGGGCGCAGGCACAGCGTCCCCGGCAGCGGCCGACATCAATGATTCCGTGCTGCTCACCGTGACCGTCACCCCGGGCAGCAACCCGGTCAGCACTGGCCTGCAGGTGACGGCCGACCTGACGGCCATCGGGGGCTCGGCCACGCAGAGCTTCGCGGGAGACGCGAACAACGTGTTTACGTTTACGGCCACTGTCGCTCCTGGAACCACTGCGGGCAGCAAACTGCTCCCCGTCACAGTCTCCGATTCCCAGCTTCGCAGCACGACCACATCGATCGCGCTGACCATCAACGCCCCGCCGCCGCCGGTCGTCGCCATTCACACGGTGCAGGGCGCCGCAGCTCCGTCTCCCTACACAGGACAGGCGGTCTCGGTGGTCGGTATCGTGACCGCGCTGCGTTCCAACGGCTTCTTTCTGCAGACGCCGGATGGCGAAGCCGATAGCGATCCTCTGACCTCGGAAGCGATCTTCGTCTTCAGCGGTTCGCCCTTGCCGTCGCAAGCGGTGGTCGGCAACCAGCTGATGGTCAGCGGCCTGGTCTCGGAATACCAACCGAGCGGCAGCCGCCTGACGGTGACCGAGCTTGGCACGCCGTTGTCTTACAAGCTTCTCTCCACGGGCAATGCTTTGCCCGCGACGATCAACCTGACGGCGGCGGACACCGATCCCGCGGGCGCGTTCACGCAGTTGCAGCGTTACGAAGCGATGCGCGTGCACGTGGATTCACTGACGGCGATCTCTGGGACCGACGGCAGCTACACCGAGTCGTCCGCTACCGGCACCTCCAACGGCACGTTCTTCGCGGTCATCACCGGGGTGGCTCGTCCGTTCCGTGAACCCGGCCTCGAGATCGGCAGCACGCTCGCAGTGCCCGCCGCGACGCCGCGCTGGGACGAGAATCCCGAGCGCCTGCGTGTCGATGCCGATGGCCAGGTCGGAGCCACGACCTTCACCGTCACCTCCAATACCACGGTCGAGAACGTGACCGGAGTGCTGGACTACGGCGGCGATGCGTACACGATCCTTCCCGACCCTTCGAGTCCGCCCACCGTGGGCACGTTGATGTCGGCGGTTCCGGTGCGTGATGCCGCGGCCACGGAATTCACCGTCGCCTCGTTCAACATGCAGCATTTCTTCAATGCCACCAAGGACGACAGCGGCACGGTACAGCTGACCGCGGCGGGATATGCGCGGCGCCTGGCCAAGGCTTCGCTGGTGATCCGCAACGTCCTCAAGATGCCCGACGTGATCGGCATCGAGGAGATCGAGAACGGCGCGACCCTGACCGACCTGGCCAACCAGGTCAACGGCGATGCTTCTTCCGCGGGCCAGCCGAATCCGCAATACCAGGGCTGCACCTTCCAGGGAAATGACGTCGGAGGCATCGACGTCGCGATCCTCTACAAGTCCTCCCGGGTGGCGCAGGATTCCTGCGAGCAGATCGGCAAAGACACTACGTACATCGATCCTTCGACGGGAAACCAGGCCATCCTCAACGATCGTCCGCCGGTGGTCTTCATGGGGACCATCACCCCGGCGGCGGGTTCGCCCGCGCAGGTGACGGTGGTGGTCAATCACTTGCGTTCGCTGATCAGCAATGGAGATTCGACGGCGGACGGAAACCGCGTCCGCGTCAAGCGTCTTACCCAGGCGGAATTCCTGGCTCAACTGCTCGCCACGCATCAGGCGGCGGGAGAAAACGTGGTCTCGGTCGGCGATTACAACGCCTTCCAGGTCAATGATGGGACGGTCGACGTGATCGGCACGGTCCGCGGCGCTCCGCTTTCGGCGGACGAGATCCTTTTGACCGGTTCCGACTATGTCGATCCGGACCTCCAGGACATCATCACCACGTTGCCGGCGACGATGCAGTACACCTACGTCGAGAACGGTTCGGCGCAGGTGCTGGACCACGTCATCGTCTCGCGCTCGTTGCTGAACAAGCCCTACGAGATCCAGGTCGCGCATAACAATGCCGACTTCCCGGAGATCTATCGCAACGACGCAACCCGCCCCGAACGCATGTCCGATCACGACATTCCGGTCGGTTTCTTCAGCTTCCCGCAGGCCGACCTGGGTGTCTCGATCTCGACGGCCAGTACACGGCTCCTGACCGGTCACTCCGCGACCTATAGCTTCACGGTCAGCAACTCGGGGCCGGACGCGGCGCGGCAAGTCAGCCTTTCCGAGTCGATCCCGGCGGGGACTTCCTTCCAGGTGACCGCGCCCGAGGGCTGGAGCTGCACGACCTCGACGACGCTGCAATGCACCGCCGATGGTCTCGCGGCAGGCGCCTCTGCCACCTTCCAGGTGACGCTCACTCCGGCTTGCACGATGGCGGATGGCACTGCGATGGCGACTAGCATCTCGGTCACCAGCGCCACCGACGACACCGACAGCTCCAACAACTCGGCCACGCAAAGCTGGGTGGCCTCCAACCCGGCTCCCGTTATCTCGGAAATCGTGCTCAGCAAATCGACATTGACGGACGTGAATCACAAGCTCGTCAATATCGGGCTCACCTACAACATCAGCGACAACTGCGACGCGGCCATCACCCCGGTCGTCACCGTCACCAGCAACCAGCCGGTGGACTCAACCGGCGATGGGCACACCGTCTTTGACTGGAACGTGGTCAACAATAACCTGGTGCAGGTGAGGGCGGAGCGTGCCGGAACGTCGGCCGACGATCGCATCTACACCATCACGGTCACTGCGACCGACACGGCCGGGACGAGCAGCCGCCGCTCGGCCCAGGTGGTGATCGCCCACAATTAGGTGGGACCGGTACGGTCAGCAATAAGAAAGCGCCGCATTGTGCGGCGCTTTCACTTTTTACGGAAGATCAGTCTAGTTGGAATCCGGCCGCTTCTTCAGCGTCGGACGATCGTCGGTGCTCGGCTGCTGCCCGTCCTGGGTCTTTGTGTCACCGGTGTTGCCGCGGCGCAACGTCGGACGGTTGGCATCCTGCGGATTCTCGACCTTGCGGCGATTCTCCAGCGCTGCCAGACGGGATTTCACGTCCTGGAACTCCGAGGTGTCGACCACGTACTGTTCCTTCGGAGGCAGGATCCGCGCGATCTCCGATTGCGTCTTCTCGATGCGGTCCGGAGTCTGGGGATGGGTGTCGAAAGCCTTCGACAGCGCGCCCGGCTTCTTCTTTTCGAGGGCGGCCAGCTTTTCGAACATATCGGGCATGCCCTTGGGGTCGTAGCCGCTGTTGTAGAGGTACTGCACGCCGAGGTAGTCGGCGTCGGCCTCGAAGCCGCGCGAGAACTTCATGAAGGTCAACGGGACGGCGATGCCCATGGCTTCATAGACGCCGTAGCCGATGCCGCCTCCGACAAAGATCAGCGGGATGGTGGCGAAGTTCGCCCACTGTCCGCGGGTCTGCTCGCGAGCCGCGTGACAGGCGGCGACGTGGGCGATCTCATGCGCCATCACGCCCGCCAGTTCGCTCTCGTTGTCGGCCGCCAGGACCAGTCCGCTGAAGACGAAGAAGTAGCCGCCGGGCAGGGCAAACGCGTTGACCGTGTCGTCATCGAGCACTTTCACCGTGAAGGGCACCTTGGCGTCCGAATTGCGGACGATGTTCTGCGCCAGCCGGTTGATGTATTCGTTGACCACCGGGTCGCGGACGATCTTGCTGGTCTGTTCCACCTGCTCGGAGAACTGTTTGCCCCACATCACCTGCTTGTCGAGCGAATACCAGTTCGCCATGCCACGGTTGCAGCCCACGTTGCGGTTGCCGACGGCGGAGACATCGTGGATGCCCCCATCCTTCGGAAACGCCTTGGGGGCGGCGGCAGGGGCTTCTGAGCCGCTGCTGGCGGTCGCGCCTGTCGGGGCAGCAGCCGGTTGGTCCTTGGAGGTCGGAGTCTGCGCAGCCAGCGTGAGCGAAGCGGCGCATAGGAATACGAGCAGTGTCTTGATCTTCATGGCGGTACCCACCAATAACTCGAAACCGGCAGCACGACGAGAGTTGTGTGCCTGACGCAATTTTCCCACAGTTGGGAGCGGTTGCTGCTGGATTCGAACCCGGGAGCGGAGAAAAAGTCCTGCTGGGACGGAGGCCGCCGGGGGTGGATGGCCGGTTATTCCGTGTTTTCCATGGTTTTACAGGAAATTGCCCCCTTTCGACCTTATTCTCTTGTAACTTTCCACAAGCTTTGGCGATATACTGCGCTTGGAATCAGAAATTTCTCCCCCGAGGACGAAGTTATGCCGGTGAAAGCCGAACGAGACGTTGCCGCCGAAGGTTCCCCCACGGAATTCGCCTCTCTCGAAGAAAAGATTTATCGGACAATCGAGCTACTGAAGAACGCCCGGGAAGCCAAGGCCGCAGTCGAGCGCGACCTGTCCCGCGTCCGCGAGCAGCTGGAATCTCGCGAGGAAGAGGTCGAGGGCCTGAAGTCGGAGGTCATCGCCCTCAAGCGCGAGCGCGAAGAAGTGAAGTCCCGCATCGAGAAGATGCTGGGGCAGATGGATACCATCATCGCCGCCCACTAGGCGACGATGCCAAACGAGCGCCACTCGTTGAGGTACGCAGAAGGGAGTTGACGTGAGCCAACCGAACGGCCAATCCAACGGAAGTATTCGCGTAGAGATCTACGACCAGAGCTATAACCTGCGCGGCTCCGACCCTGAGTACATCCAGAAGCTCGCAGATTTTGTTGACGCCAAGATGCGGGCGGTGGCGGAACACACCTCGACCGTGGATTCGCTGCGCGTCGCCGTGCTGGCGGCTCTCAACATCACCGACGAATTGCTGTGCGAACGGATGAGCAAGGAAACCATTGCCGTCGACCGCACCGCGGTCCTGCAGCACGCGCTCGAGTCGGCGCTCGACGAGGTCCTGCAAGAGCGACGGGTCGGGTAACGCATTTCAGATTTAAGATTGAACGCCCGGCGCGCCGGGCGTTTTGCTTTGGCTGGCCGAAAACTCGTTCGTCCCTTCCCCTTGCGCTTTTCCCCTTCGCGCTGCAAAGTATTGCGTTCACTCGAATCCCCTTCCTGGAGCCATGATGAAGACGCTTCGCCTCCTTGCCGCCCTGTTGCTGCTGGTCTCTTTTGCCGCTGCACAACGCCGCACTCCTCCGCCGACGACGAAGTCGCCCGACGCGACCGCCACCACGCCGAACACAGAAGACTCGAAGACCGCCGAGGCCACGCCGCGCACATCGGCCGAGGGTGAAAAGAAAGAACCCACGCCGATCACCAAGTTCGAGATGAAGGAAGTGGCGCCGGTCGTCACCCACCACGAGATCAAGAGCGCCAGCGGCAAGCTGCTCAAGTACACAGCCACCGCCGGTCGTCTCCCCATCAAGGACGCGATGGGCAACATCGAGGCCGAGATGTTCTTTGTGGCCTACACGCTCGACGGGCAGGAGCCCGGACGCCGTCCGCTGACCTTCGCCTTCAACGGCGGTCCCGGTTCGGCCTCCATCTGGCTGCACATGGGCGCGCTGGGCCCGCGCAAGGTGGTCCTGCAGGAGCAAGGCTGGATGCCGCAAGGTCCCTATCGCGTGGCCGACAATCCGTACACGCCGCTCGACCAGAGCGACATGGTGCTGGTGGACGCCATCGGCACCGGCTACAGCCGTCCGCTCGATGCCGCCACGGGAAAGAAGTTCTGGGGACTGAAGGGCGACATCGAAGGCTTCGGCGAATTCATACGCATGTATATCTCGCGCTATGACCGCTGGTCGTCGCCGCTCTTCCTCCTCGGCGAGAGTTACGGAACGACGCGCGCCGCCGGCATCGCCGGATACCTGGCCGACAAGGGCATCGCCTTCAACGGCATCACCCTGCTCTCGACGATCCTCGATTTCGAGAGCGTCATCACTGGCCGCCGCAATGACGAAGCCTACTTGTTGACGCTGCCGACGTACACGGCGATCGCGTGGTATCACCATCGCCTGGCGGCCGATCTGCAGGCCGACCTGACCAAGGCGCGCGCCGAGGCCGAGGCCTTTGCCGCCGGGGAATACACGGCCGCGCTGGCCAAGGGAGACCGCCTCTCGGGAGACGAGCGCCAGTTCGTGATCGACAAGCTCGCACGCTACACGGGCTTGAAGAAGGAGTTCATCGACAACTCCAACCTTCGCATAGACGTTCGTGGATTTACCGCGAACCTGCTGATCGACGAGAAGCTGCGTGTCGGACGGCTCGATGGCCGCTACACGGCGCCGAACCCGGTCGCCACCCTCGATCCGGGCTTCTTCGATCCGTCGAGCGCCGCGACCACTCCGCCTTTCAACGCAGCCTTCAACGATTACATCCGCCGCGAACTCGGCTACAAGGTGGACATGCCTTACAACCTCTCCGCCCGCGATGCCTTCCGTGAGAATTTCAAATGGAACTGGGACGAGGAGATGGGGTACGCCGACACGGCTTCGGCGCTGCGCGCCGCCCTCATCAAGAATCCCTACATGAAGGTGCAGGTGATGGAAGGTTATTTCGACCTGGCCACGCCGTACGCCGCGGTCAATTACTCGATGGACCACCTCGACCTGGCGCCGCAGTATCACAAGAATATTTCGTTCGTAACCTACGAAGCCGGACACATGGTGTACCTGCACGGCCCGTCGCTGGAGAAGATGCACAAGGATTACACCAACTTCGTGACCAGCAACGTGCCGCAGCCGTAATGCGGCTATTCGCGATAAGGTCGGTGACGCCCAGGGCATACGGGCGTCACTTTTCTCGTCGAAATTCGCCTAGCAATCTGAGTTCCGCAAATTTCGCCCCACCCTCTTGCGCTTCCTTCGCGTCCTCTCTAGCATCAAAACCCATAGAGCTGACCTGCAAGGTTGGTGACGGGTGGATTACACCACTGCTGAACCAATGCTTTCTAATCGGGAGCCTTACTCGAATGATGGTCCGGTGTGCTAATGCCCAGTGCATAGGCCTAATGGACCACGGTGGGCACCCACCTGGTGCGCGGGTTCACAGGAACCCCATCCGCACGGCCAAGTGGGTCAACTCTTACTTATTTCAGATTTAAGATTTCAGATTGAAAGTCAAAAGCAAAAGGCGCGGATTGTCTCCGCGCCTTTTTCATTTGCTTTTGATGTTGCCGTTCAATCTGAAATCTTAAATCTGAAATCTTAAATAGACCTATTGTCCTTCTGCGGGCTTGGCCTTCGAGGCCAGCTTCACTCCGCTTAATCCGCTGACATAGCGTTGCACGCCGCGATAGAGCGCCTCGGCGATCTTCTGGCGGTATTCCGGGGTCTGCAGCTTGCGCTCGTCCGCCGGGTTGCTGACGAAGGAGATCTCGGCGAGGATGCTCGGCATGTTGGCGCCGATGAGCACGATGAACGGAGCCTTCTTGACGCCGCGGTCGCGCAGGCCGTGATCCTTGTTGCTCAGCCCCGTGACCAGCGAACGCTGCACATCGGAGGCGAGTTCGCGTGACTCGTCGATCTTGTCTTTCAGCGCGATCTTCTTCACCAGGTCCTGCAGCTCGTGGATCGATTTTTCGCTGACCGCGTTTTCGCGCGCCGCCACTTCGAGGGCATCGGCGGAGCTGGTGAAATTCAGGTAATAGGTCTCCAGCCCGCGCGCCCCGGGATCGCGACTCGAGTTGGCGTGCACCGAGATGAAGAGGTCGGCCTCGGCCTTGTTGGCGATCGCCGTGCGCGTCTCCAGCGGAACGAAGGTATCGTCGTCACGCGTGTAGACCACGTCGGCGCCCATGCGATTCTCCAGCAGGCGTCCCAGGCGCAGGGCCACGTCGAGCACCAGATCTTTTTCCAACAGCCCGCTCGGGCCGATGGTGCCGGTATCGTGTCCGCCGTGGCCGGCATCCACCACGACCTTGCCGATCTTCAATCCCAGCGCGCGGATCAACGTGCGGTCGCCATCGCGCAAGGTGCGGGCGGCGTGCGGGTCCGGCGTTCCACGCCTCGAGGCCGCCATGGTCTTCTTTTCCGGCGCTTCGACCCGCGGGGTCACCACTTCGACGGTTGGCTCGCTGGTCGGCCGGTTGGTCGCGCGTTTCTCGGCTCCCGTCAGGTTGGCGACTTCCTGCTTCGATGAGACGCCGTCGCCATCATCGGAATCGTCGCGGGAATCATTCTTTGCCGCCGTCTTTTTGTCGGCGGGTTTATCCGTGACCTTCGGCGCAGGCGCGCTCGCCTCGTCGGGCTTGGTCATGTCGATCGGATTCTGCACTGGCCCGATGAAAGGTGGCGCCGGCGGTGCTTCGTTCTTCGCTACCGTCGTCGTGGTTGGCGGATTCTGCTTATCCGGCTTCGGCGCAGGCGCGATGTTCTTCTGGAGCTCCGCGCTGCTCTTGGCGGCGCTCTTCGCATCACTCTTGGGCTGCGACTTATCCGAAGCTTCTCGCTTGTCGCCCTTCTTTGCCAGCAGGGTCTGCGGCTTGCGTCCGTGGATGTCGATGATCAGGCGGTAGGGATTGGGCAGCAGGAAGGCCGAGTACTCGGAGACGTCGTCCACTTCCAGCACCACGCGGGTCAGTCCGCGCTGGAACTGCGCCACCCGTATGCGTTTGAGGAAGCCGTCGCTGACGTCGAAGGTCTTGCCGACCAGCGTCGAAGAGAGCTTGGTGTCGTGCAGGTCGAAGAAGATGCGGTCCGGATCGGGCACGCGCCCGGCCTCGTACTTCACCTCGGTCTCGAGGTCGATGGCCACGCGCGTGTAGTCGGGCGTGGACCAGTGGCGGATGCCGGTCACCAGCGGAGGCCCGGCGTGCCGGGTGGTCGCGGTGCGCGCTTCTTCCTGCTCCGGCTCGGGCTTCAGCTTCGGCTCATCGCGCTTGGCGGCGTCGCGGGCGGCGTCGGCAGGCTTCTTGCCTTTCTTCTCGCCGGCGACCTCGCCGTCGATCTCCTTGATCGCGTCGCGCGCGTCGGCCGCGAGGTGATGATTGGGATAGTGCTGGATGAATTCCTGGAAGGCGTCGCGCGCCTTGTCGCGGTCGCCGAGATCTTCGCGATAGATCTGCGCGATGGTGAAGAGCGCGTCGAAGCGGAACTTGCTGCCGGGATACTCGCGGCGAAGGAACTCGTATTGACCAATGGCGCCGCGCAGCGATTTTTCGTCGTCGAAGGAGCGTCCGACCTGGACCAGGAGTTCGGCGACGGCCAACACGCTGGCGTCCGCCTTGCTGCTGGTCGGAGCCATGTAATAGACGCGCCGGTAGGCGTCCATCACCCGCTGGTATTCGCGCTTGCTGCGTTCGTCTTCGGGAGTCCCGTTGAGCGCCTCGCGCATCTTCTGGGCGGTCGCGAACTGGTCTCGCGCCTTTTCCTTGATGCGGGTCCGGCCCGGCTTGGCCAGCACCGGAGATGCGAACAAGATCGTCAGGCTGAGTACGATAGCCAGCTGCACCAGGCGGCGAAGTGGAACGGGTCTCGACATCTTGTACTGCGGCCCCCTGCGCGCCGTGGCGCGCTTTACTTAATCGGTGTTGCTGATCACCAGGTGCCCGGCGGCGTCACGTCGCACGGTCAGGCGCGAAGGCGGTGCGATGGTGCTCATCACCATCCCCGACGCAGCCATGCCCGTGATCCTTCTCACGTAGTCGCGGGTCTCCGAATAGGGCGGGATCTTGCCCGCATGACGCTTCACCGCGCCTTCTCCGGCGTTGTAGGCGGCCAGCGAAAGCGCCACGTCGCCGTTGAAGTTATCGAGCAGCCCGCGCAGATGCTTGACCCCGGCTTCGACGTTCTGCTCGGGATCGAACGGGTTGATGACGTTGAGGCTGCGCGCCGTGCCCGGCATCAACTGCATCAGGCCCATCGCACCCTTGCGCGAGACCGCGTTGGGATCGAAATTCGATTCCACCTTGATGACCGCGCGCACCAGGTTGGGATCCACGTTGTGGCGCTTGGCGGCATCGTCGATCACGTTGTCGATATCGCTCGAGGTGACCAGGTGTCCGTCGGTAATGTTCCGGTAGTTCGGGTTGGTGATGATGGGAGCGTGGTGGGTGGCAGCCACCGCCGGCGAGATCTCCACGGCTTCGCCAGTCTCCGCCGAAAGCAGTGCACTGCTCGGAGCGCCATGCTTCCCGGTGAACTTGGGCTCGGGGATCAGCCGCGGTTGCGCCTCGATGTAGCTGGCCACCTCGGCCGCGGCGAGACGCGCTTTGCGCATCGCGTTCGGCGAAGGAGGCATCACCGGCATCCAGCGATGCTGGGTCGAGCTCCAGTACACCATGCGGTGCACCGGGTAATAGTCGCGTTGGGCGACGGCCGCGGGCTGGCCCTTCGCCGCGGCTTCGGGAATGTCATTCACAAAAACCGTGCGGCCATCCTGTTGTACGGCCTTGATGGATTGCGCGTGCGCCATCGGAAGCAGCGTCGCCAGACACACGACAGCGATGGTCGCAGCTCGCAGCAAGCTGCGGCTGGCTAGTGGGCTTGAGTTGGGCAACGACGAAGACATAGTTTCCCCAAAAAGGCCCTGCCATTCCGGCAGCGCTCACCGGTCGAGCCGGCGACACGCCTTGGGCAGCCTCATCATCCACCTACCTGGCCTTCCCGACAAGATTCCAGCGGGACACCACCTCCCGATAGCCCTAATAAAAACAAAGGGTTACCGGGCTTAGACGCAACTTTATTGAACCTGCGTCCCGAGTCTTAGGATTATAAGGCGGCGCGACAACCGTATTCAATCATTCCCGCACGAGGTACCACCGGAGTGAAGGGGTAGAAAGCCGGAAGATACCCGGAGAAAACACCTAGTTTGGGACGGGGGACGCTCCTTCAGCAGATTGGCCTTGGGGGTCCGCCGGTCGTGCTGGGCAATGCAAAACCCCATCACAAATCGATCTGCCGTTCTCTCCCTGTTGATGGTTCTTCTGCTTGGTTCCGCGCTCTGGGCGCAAGGCCCCGCGGACCCCCAGAGCACTTTCAAGCCAAAGCATCCCGGAGTTCGAGCTGAAGACATCATGCCCGAGACCCAGTTTGGCGTACGTCAAAATGACTATGCCGGATTGATCTGGTGGATCCCTGTCGAATTCTGGGAGCTGACGTCGGAGGCACAAGGGCAAGCCAAGCCGAAAGAACTCGAGTCCCTGGAGGACTACACCACCGTGGCGGTCTTCTTTGCCCGTGTGGGAGGCCTGGGAACTTTTGAGTTCGCATCCGCCGAGGACCTCACCAAGAACGCTTACCTGGTCGACGCCGACGGCAACGAATATCACGTGTTGAGCAAGGTCAGCCCCGAAGCGGAGATGCTCGTCAAGGTGATGAAACCGATGCTGGCAAGCGCCTTGGGACGCGCCGGTGAAAACCTGGCAGTACTCTATTTTCCTGCCAAAGGAAAGAATGGGAAGAAGATCGCGGATGCGGCCGGGCCGGGAAGTTTCAAGATCGTGCTCCGCAACATGATGGGCATGAAAGACGAGGTGATCGAGATCCGGACGCCGTTGACAGCTCTCTCGACCCCTAAATACTGCCCGGTCGACCACGCGAAAATGAATGGAAGCTGGAAATTCTGTCCGTGGCATGGCGTCGCCCTCGACGAGAAACCAGCGAACGCGGCTGCACCGGCCAAGAAATAGGCGGCAACCGTAGCTGCCGCCTCAATTCCATCCAACGCTTATCCCAGTAGCGCGCTGACGACTTCGGACGCGCTTTTGAGCGCCGCATCCAGGGCCTCCGGATCTTTGCCCCCGGCTTCGGCCATGTCGGCGCGTCCTCCGCCGGAGCCGCCGACGGCCTTGGCCACCTGCGCGATGACTTTGCCGGCCTGCACGCGGTCGGTCAGGTCCTTGGTGACTCCGACGATGAGTGCAACCTTTCCTTCGGTCACTGAGCCGATGACGACCACGCCCGAGCCGATCTTGTTGCGGAAGTTATCCACGAGGGTACGCAGTTGCGGACGTTCGAGGTTGTCGGCTCGATGCGCCAGCACCTTCACGCCCTTGACGGTCTGCACATTGTCGTCCGCCGACGATACGGCCGAGGCCGCCGACTTCATCCGCACCTGTTCGAGTT
>Ga0315268_10003154_pt1 | contig 18276 bp, 18 predicted proteins | sample C1_top_MG_FD_204535 | JGI IMG/M metagenome (GOLD analysis project Ga0315268, IMG submission 204535) | Sediment microbial communities from Yellowstone Lake, YNP, Wyoming, USA - C1_top | ecosystem: Environmental > Aquatic > Freshwater > Lake > Sediment | place: USA: Wyoming | collected 2017-08-01
AGATTGTGTTACAATGGGCCATGGTCCGATTTCTCCTTTCTGTTTGATAGGTTAGGGCTGACCCATTCTAACAGATTCCCAGGAGTTTTCGGGCCTTTTTTAATCAATTAACCGGACAGAACTGATTAGGGATTTAATGGGGTTTCCCGGGAACTTGTGGACAATAATTTTAATTAGTTGACATTCAATAATTTTCTTGTAAAATCAATTCAAGTTTAGCATGTCAGACTGAAATCAGGGCCACCGGTCCTGGGAAAAAATCGGGCGGGGGTGCTAATTCCCGGCCGATTTTTTTTGCCTGACTGCTGTGCGCCCTGCTTTTTTGGCGGGAATATTTTCAGGAGGTTTCACAATGAAGGAAACTGGTACGGTAAAGTGGTTCAATGACTCCAAGGGCTTTGGCTTTATTGCCCGGGAGAGCGGTCCGGATGTGTTTGTGCATCACAGCGCTATTCAGGGCGACGGCTTCCGCTCCCTGTCTGAAGAGCAGGCGGTGGAGTTTGAGGTAGTCCAGGGTCCCAAAGGGCCTTCGGCCCAAAACGTAGTAAAACTTTAGGCTGAAACGCCCGATGAGCCGAACTCCGGCGGTCTCGGGACCCCCGGAGTTCGGCACCTTGACCATTAGGGAGGTAGAACTTGGCCCGAAACCGTTACGGCTGGCAAAAGCGCGCCAAAGAGCTGGCCCGCAAAGAGAAGAACGACGAAAAAATGAAACGTCGCCAGGGTAAAACCACTGCACCGCCGGCGGAGGAAATGCCGGGGGTGGTTGCAGAAGGAACTGAAAGGTCCTGACGGGCAGACCTGCTGCCGGAAGACTCCGGTAAGGCCATCCCGGCAAAACCAACAAGGAGAAGGTACAAGCATGAAATTGTATGTGGGCAATCTGTCCTATGAGATGACGGAAGAGCAATTGAACACCCTTTTTACCGAGGCGGGAGAAGTGATCTCGGCCAGGATCATTACCGACCGGCACACGGGCCAACCCCGGGGCTTCGGCTTTGTCGAAATGGAGAGCAAAATGGACGGCCAGAAGGCCATTTCCATGCTCAACGGCCGGAATATAGATGGCCGCCTCCTGGCAGTCAATGAAGCCAAACCGCAACAGAAGGGCTCTTTTGGCGGCCGTGGCCGCTATTAACAATATCGCCGGGGGGTCTGCGGCCAGGTGTCTAGGCGCCCTGCATTGCTATCCCCCGGCAGTTTCAAGTAAATCAGGAGGGCGGCCTTTGGGCCGCCTATTTTTGTGAATCCTTAACCAGAGACTCCTGCAGATTCGCTGAGGGGAAGGATTTTTTCATGAAGGTCTTCTTGGTTTATGTCAGAGACGGAAACTTTTGCCGGTTACTCCCCAAGGAGCTGGACAGATCAAGGTCCAAGAATGGCCGGATCAAAGTGATGGGGTTTCCGCCCCTGGGGATTCAGACCCTGGCTCCGGTCCTGCGTCAGCATGGCCACCTGGTGCAGCTGTTTGATACGTGCCACCCGCAAATGCAGGCGGAGCATATCGCCCAGGCTGCAGAAGAGGAACGGCCCGACGTCATTGCCCTCTCTTTCCTCTCCACAACCACTTATCCCGCGGTCAAAAACCTGGCCAAACGATTAAAGTTGAGGGCTCCGCAAATCCCCATCATCGTGGGTGGAGCCTTTGCCTCCATGAATTCGGACCGCATCCTGGGAGACTGCCCTGACATCGACTGCGTGGGGGTGGGGGAAGGCGAAGAGCTTCTCCCGGACTACTTGAGGAACCTAGCCGATCCGGGCTCCGTAGCCGGTCTGGTCTGGCGTCGCGCCGGGGAGATTGTGGAGAACGTCTTACGTCCCCTCATTCTGGATCTGAACCAATTTCCTTATCCCGACCGGACCAGTCTGCCCATCGATTACATCGAGTCGCTGCCCCTGGACGTCCCCGCGGTCATTTCCCTGGATAAATTCTGCACCATGCAGACCTCAAGAGGCTGCCCCTATTCCTGCATCTATTGCGATATTCCCTCCCTTTCCCGGGGCAAATGGCGCTACCGTTCCCCGGAGCATGTCCTGGGGGAAATGCAGCAACTGGACGATCTGGGCTATCGCTCCATTTACCTGACCGATGATCATTTTCTCGTTAACCGTAAGCGTATCGGGGCCATTTGCACGGGCATCATTGAGCGCCGCCTCAATTTTCGCTGGGGCTGCGAAGGCAGGGTTGATGCGGCCGCGGTGGATCAATTGTCACTGATGAAAAACGCCAATTGCAATTTCCTGGCCTTTGGGGTGGAGTCCGGCACGCAAAAAGTCCTGGACCGGCTGCACAAAAAGCAGACGCTGAAACAGGTGGAGCACGCGGTCAGCGAAGCGAAGCGCCAGGGTATTAAACGGGTGCACGGGTTTTTTGTCATCGGTTCTCCCGGCGAAACCGAGAAGGATATCATGGCCAGCTTCCGCTTTGCCGCCCGGCTGAAGCTGGACACCTTCGGCTTCAATCGCTTATGCGCCTATCGGGGCACCCCCTTATGGCAGGAGTACGTCATCCGCGGCATCATTGATGACGAACGCGATTGGCACAAATGGTTCAAGTGCTCGGACGTGGACCCCACCGTTATATCGAGCGCAAGGGTGAATCACCTGCGCATGAAGGGCTACGCTTGGCTCTTCGCCCGCCGGATTTTATGCCGGCCAATCCGCACCTATAAGCTCCTGCGGATGTTCGGCCGACATATGAAGAAATTCGATCTCCTAAAGTTGCTCTGGAGCCCTTTCCGGCGCCGGACCTTGACCCGGAAGCCAGAGCTTCCAGCCTTGATGATCGATTTGGGGCTCGCAGAACCCATCAGGGACCTCGCCTCCATGACATGAACCGCATGGCTCTGCACGGCAGCGGCCGAATGGAAGGACCGGACCAATGCTTCCCTCTAAGCCCAACAAGGAGAAGGTGATGAGCAAAAGACTATCCGTGGGCAACCTGCCCCACCAAATGACCGGGGAAGAGTTGCAGACCCTGTTTTCTGAGGCCGGCTTGGTGGCCTCAGTCAGGATCATCACTTATTTGCACAACGGGCAGAGCTGTGGTTTCGGCTATGTGGAAATGAAAACCATGGCTGAAAGCCAGAAGGCCATTGACCTGCTCAACGGCCGTCAAGTGGACGGGCGCCTCCTCGTAGTCAAATCAGACCGGCTCCGGTCAAAATCTGTTTTTGGCCGCCCCCGCCGCCACTGACGCTGAGGGCTCGCGTCCAGGGAGGCCTCGCTTGGGCTTAATCGGCCAGAAATGAGGATACACCCGACATATCCTCTTCTCATCCCACCGACGGCCGCTTATTGCCTTTGCCCGGTCTCTTTGGGGATTATGGGCAGATATTCAGTCTCACTCTCTTCCAAGGTGATAAACACCTTTTTTACTCATGTTCTTACACCTTCTTCTCCCAGCGGAGTAAATCCGTCACCGCGGCCAGGGTGCGGCCTTCTTTGATTTCTTCCCGGATGCGGTTCTCCTTCTCCAGGACGTCCATGGCCCGGTTGGCGTACTCCACCGCCTGGCGCTGGGGCAGGGCCGCCACCCCGTCGTCGTCCCCCAGGATCCAGTCCCCGGTCTCCACCCGGGTGTTGCCGATGCGGATGGGCACGCCGATCTCCCCGAAGCCCCTCGGCTCCCCGGCGTTGGGCAGCACCAGGCGGGAGAAGGCGGGAAAGCCCAGCCGGACGATGTCCCCGGAGTCCCTCAGGGCCCCGTCGATGACCACCCCGGCCAGGCCCTTCTGCAGGGCCGAGTGCGTGGCCAGCTCTCCCCAGATGGCCGGCCCCACGCCCCCCGCGTCGATGACCAGCACGTCCCCGGGCTGGGCCGCGTCAATGGCCTCCACCGGCTTGGCCCAGTCCCCGGGATAGGTGCGCACGGTGAGCGCCCGCCCCACCATGCGGATGCCGGGAAACAGCGGCCTGATGCCCTCCAGCACGCCGCCCCGGTGCAGGGCGTCGGAGAGGTTGGCGGTGGACACCATCTCCAGCACCCGGCGGATTTCCTCTTCCCCGGCCCGCTTGAACAGGGTGGTGGGGATGACCTCGCCTTCGTCCAGGGCCCGGCGGATCTCCCGGGTGGCCTCCGCCGGGTCCTTGGCCTTGGTGATGGCCCCGCCCACGATGACGTAGGCCGCGCCGTGGGCCACGGCCTGGGCCGCGGTCTCGGAGTTGATGCCCCCGGCCACCCCCACGGGCACCCGCACACTTTGCGCCACCGCCAGCAGGGTGGCGAAGGGGTCCCGCCCCCGCATCTGCTCGTCAATGGCCACGTGCACGCTGATGTAGTCCGCGCCCAGCTCCTCCACCTGGCGGGCCCGGGCCACGGGGTCGGCCACCGCGATGAGGTCCACCACGATGTGGGCCCCGTAGTTCTTGCCCGCGGCCACGCACTCCTTGATGGTGGCGTCCGTGGCCGTACCCAGGACGTCGACGATCTGCGCCCCGGCCTTGGCCGCGGCCTCCACTTCGATGCGGCCCGCGTCCATGATCTTCATGTCCGCCACCAGGGTCTTCCCCGGGAAGCGGCGCTTCAGCTCCCGCACCGCGTCCAGGCCCTCGCTCTTGATGAGGGGGGTGCCGGCCTCGATCCAGTCCACCCCCGCGGGCACCGCGGCTTCGGCCACCTTCAGGGCCCGGTGCAGGTCCACAAAATCCAAGGCTAATTGCAGTTTAATCGACATGGGTATTAGGTCCCAAGTCTATGGAGAAAAAAACCCGGGACTCGGGACTCCCTTATTCCAAGTCCGTATGCCGGTCCAGCACCTCCGTGCGGTTCTGGCCCAGGCGCCGCTGGTAAAGGAGGAGGACCACCGCTTCCAGGAAGATGAAGGTGGCCTGTTCGAAGAGGCTGCCGGGGCACTGCACCGAGGACGGCTCCTGGGACAGGGTGAGCTTGGTGGTGCCGGGGATGATTACGGCCGCCTGGGCTTCCCGGCCGATGGTGGAATCCACGCGGGTGGTGAGGGCCAGGGTCCGGGCCCCCACGGTGTTGGCCCGGCGCTGGATTTCCCGGGTCTGGGGCGTCTCCCCGGAGCCGGATATGGCCAGGAGCAGGTCCCCGGGGCGGATGCGGGGGGTGACGGTCTCCCCCACAAAGTACACTTGGAAGCCCAGGTGCATGAGACGCATCAGGAAGCCCCGGAGGATGAAGCCGCTCCGGCCCGTGGCGCAGCCGAAGATGCGGGGCGCGGCTTCCACTTCCTTGATGAGGGTGGCGGCCATCTCCGGCGTGAGCTGGGAGAGCACCCCCCCTAACTCCGCCTGCATCTGGCCCAGGGCCTCCAGGAAGTGGTCGGCCAGGGGCGTTTGGGAAAAAAAAGCCTCCCGGTGGTTGGTCGGAAGGCAGTCCATAACTCCCTCCTTTCAGTCTCGGTCCAATCCGGTTATTGGATCCAAGCCGGGAAAGATGCTTAAAAATAACACAGCCGGGGGAATATTTGCAAGAACAGCCCCCGGGGAAAAATTGCTCCCTGGCTGGCATCGGGCCTGAAAGTGACTATTTTATGAAAGCGCGGGCCTTCGTCTCCGGGAAGACAGGGCCGCCTTGCCAAGACCAGCCCCATTATTTCAGGAAAGGAACGGAACATGGGCAGATATGAGACCAGCAAGAAATGGAGCGGCGAAAAAGGCAAGAAATTCGGCCACCCCGGCCGCACCGACGACCCCTACCAGCCCGCGGAGGGCCAGGAGGCCTCCCTCTGCACCGGCTGCAGCGCCCTGTACCAGAGCAAGCGCTGGTTCTTTGACGACAAGCTGGCGGGCCGCCTGGCCGGCACCGCCAAGGTGCGGGAAGTGCTGTGCCCCGCCTGCCGCAAAGTGAAGGACAAATACGCGGAAGGCATCCTCACCCTGAGCGGCGAGTTCTTCAAGGACCACAAGGACGAAATCATCACCCTGCTGGAAAACGAAGCCGCCCGGGTGGGCAGGCGCAGCGTGGACGACCGCATCATCCAGATGACCCCGGAGGGCAAGGACAAGATGGTGGTGGAGACCACCACGGAGAAGCTGGCCCAACACCTGGGCCGGGCGGTGTACAAGGCCTATAAGGGGGACCTGGACTTCCGCTGGTCCAATATGAACAAGTTCGTAAGAGTGTACTGGTCTAGATAGGGCAGTTCAAGGTTCAAAGTTTCATTTTCCAGGTGGGGCGGGCCTCCGGGCCTGCCTCTCCTTTTCTGTCATTCTGAACGGAGCGTCAGCGGAGTGAAGCATCTCTGGAATTAATTGAGATACTGCGCGGCGCTGAGAATGCCACTAAATAGTGGAAGAGGCCGGGGAAGTCGGCCCCTGGCCCTCCCCCCCCTTCTTCATCCTTTCTCCCCCTCCTTTTCCACCAGCACCAGGTTGACGTGGCGGCGGCGGAGGTCCACCTGGGCCACTTTGACCATGACCTGGTCCCCCAGCGCGAAGGCGCGCCGGGTGCGGCGCCCGAGCAGGCGCATGCGGGCCTCGTCGAACTTATAGTAGTCGTTGGGCAGGTCCACCAGGCGCACCAGCCCTTCGGCGTAGATTTCCTCCAGGGAGACGAAGAACCCGAAGGCGTTCACCCCGGTGATGCGGCCGTGGAAGGTCTCCCCCACCCGGTGGGCCAGGCAGCGCACCTGCATGCGGGCCAGCATCTCCCGCTCCGCCTCGATGGCCAGGCGCTCCTGGCCCGACAGATGCCGGGCCAGGGCCTCCAGCTCCTCGGGGTCCAGGGACACGGGCGGCCGCGTGCCCGCCAGCTTCGCCAGCAGCAGGCGGTGCACCAGCAGGTCCGGGTAGCGCCGGATGGGGGAAGTGAAGTGGGTGTACCACTGGGCCGCCAGGCCGTAGTGGCCCAGGCATTCGCTGCTGTAGCGGGCCTGCTTCAGGGACCGCAGCAGCATGAGCTGCACCATGGGGGCCAGGGGGGTCCGGCGCACCTCCTCCAGGAAGTTCTTGAGCGCCCGGGGGTCCCGGTGGGCCTCCCGGGGCAAGGAAAAACCCAGGTGTTTGAGATAGGTGCGGAAGGCTGCCATCTTGGCGGCGTCCGGGGCCTCGTGCACCCGGCACAGGGAGGGCTCCCCCAGGTGCTCGGCCACCGCCTCGTTGGCGGCAATCATGAATTCCTCGATGATCTGGTGGGCCACCAGGTGGTCCAGCCGGCGCACGTCCACGGGCCAGCCCCGCTCGTCCACAATGACCTCGGCCTCGGGGATGCTCATCAGCAGGCTGCCCCGCTCGCCCCGGCGCTCCCTGAGGAGCCCGCAAAGCTCCGCCATCCAGCCCAGCATCTTCAGCAGGGGGCGGTATTGGCGCCGGAGTTCCTGATCCGGCGCGGTCAGGAGGCTCTGCACCAGGCGGTAAGTGAGGCGGGCGTGGTTCCGCACCACCGCCCGGGCGAAGCGCTGCGCTTGCAGGCGCCCCTGGCGGTCGTAGTCCAGGACCACGGCCACGGCCAGGCGGTCTTCCCCGGGCCGCAGGCTGCAAATGTCCGTAGCCAGCCGCTCCGGCAGCATGTGCACGGCCCGCTGGGGAAAATAGACGCTGGTCCCCCGGCGCCGGGCCTCCTCGTCCAGCGCCGAGCCCGGAACCACGTAGTGGGAGGCGTCGGCGATGGCCACGTACAGGGTGTAGCCGCCCTTGCCCTTTTTCTCCACGCACACGCCGTCGTCGAAGTCCCGGGCGTTCTCCGAGTCGATGGTCACCAGGGGGACTTCTCGGAGGTCCAACCGGCCGGCCAGGACCTCCGGGGTCAAAGCCGGCCTGATCTTTTCCGCTTCCGCCTCGAGCTCCGGGGAGAATTCGTCGGGCAGTCCATATTTCAAAATGACCAGCCGGGTCTGCACCGCGGCGTCCTCCACCGGGCCCAGGACCTCCAGGACCACGCCCTGGGGGTTGAGGTGGACCGCGGGGTAGTGGGTCACCGCGGCCCGGACCATGAGCCCTGGAGCCGCGCCCTGGAGCTGCTCCGCCGGGATGATAAGGTTGAAGAGGAGGTGCTCGTCTTCGGGCTCCACGTAATAGGTGCCGTCAGCTTCGCACAGCAGCCCCAGGACCTCCTTGAGGCGGCGCTCCAGGATGCGGATGACCCGGCCTTCCCGGCGCCGGCCCCTGGTGCCCTCCACCCTGACTACCACCCGGTCCCGGTGCCAGGCCTCCTTGAGGTTGCCCGCGGCCACGTAGACGTCCTTGCCTCCCCCTTCCGGGGACACGAAGCCGAAGCCGTCCGGGTGCACCGAGAGCTCCCCGGCCACCAGGTTCATCTTGGCCACCAGGCCGTAGCGCCCCCCCTTCAGGGAGACCAGCTCGCCCCTGATGACCAGCTTCTCCAGCGCCGCGGTCACGGCCCCGGCCTGATCCGCGGCCACCCCCAGGAGCTGGAACAGCTCCCCGGGCAGCAACGGGCGGGCTGCCTTTTGAAACGCGTGGAGAATTCGGGCTTCCTCAGAGGGCCGGCCGTGGCGCCGCCGCTTCTTTCTGGTCATTTGGGCTTTCCGGGCCGGGGCAGGACCGCGGGCTGCAGGGCTGGCACAGGGAGGCTGACCCCGGCGGCCCCGGCCTTTTCCCGGACGTAGGGTTCCAGTGCCGGGCTGAGGGGTTGCTCCAGAACCTGGCGCCAGACCTGGGAGGCCGCCGGGCGGTCGCCGGCCCGCTCCAACAGGCGGGCCCTGTTTATCAGGAGCTCCCCCCGGTAATCGCCGGTGGCCTTCTCCGCCAGGGGCTGGAGCAGGTCCGCGGCCTGGCGGAACTCCCCCAGGCCCTCGTAACAGTAGCTCAGGCTTTCCTGGATAAAGGGGTCCAGGGCCGGGTCCCGGCCCAGGAGGGAGCGGTAGGCGGAGGCCGCGTCGGCATAGCGGTTCAGCCGGTACAGGAGGTTGGCCCGGAGGAGCTCCGCCTCCTGGGCCGCAGGGGTACCTTGGTGTTCCTGGATAAGCTTCTCCAGCTCCTTCAAGGTTTCCGCGTCTTTCTCCGGTTTGGCCAGATTGGGGGTCACCAGGGCCAGGGCCGCGGCAGCCCGCTCCTGGCGCCCCTCCTTCAGGCGGGCGTGGATGGCCCAGGCCGCCAGGACCACCGCCAAAACCACTGCGGCCGCGCCCACCCATTTAAGGTAAGGCTGGAGGGGCGCGATGAGGCGTTGGGCCAGAGTCAGGACTTCCTCGGGCTCCTGTGGCAGCCGCCGGCGCCGGGGACGCATCTTTGCCATATGGTTCTCCTAGGGTTGTCGGCGGGCGCGGAGGCCCGTTCTCGCAAAAATAAGCGCGCCGGGGCGGCCATCTCTGGCCGCCCGGGGAATTTGGCAATTATAACATCCCCCTAAACCCCGTTTAATGAAGGGGGAAATAAAAATGCCTTCTTATGGGCTTCAATAGCGGGCTGAATTCTTTCAAGGGGTGGCCCCGGCCAGTTTAGCCACCAGCTCCCGGCTGCGGGGACCGTGGGCCAAGAAGGTCAGCTCCCGCTCCGTCTCCGAGGCGGCGGCCAGGCGCACCTCCAGGTAATCCCCGGGCAGCAGGGAGTGGAGGCGTTCGGCCCATTCCACCGCCACCACCGCCGGGGAGGCGAGGTACTCCTCCAGCTCGCCCAGGAGCTCCGGCGGCAATTTCTCCAGGCGGTACAGGTCCAGGTGCACCAGGGGCACGCGGCCCGGATACTCGTGGACCAGGGTAAAGCTGGGGCTGGCCACGGGCACCTCCGGGGGCACCTCCAGCCCCCGGGCCAGGCCGTGGACGAACTCGGTTTTGCCGCTCCCCAGCTCGCCGGTGAGGGCCAGCACGTCCCCGGGCATGAGCCATTGCCCCAACCGGGCCGCCAGCCTCCGGGTCTCTTCGGGGCTATGGCTGAGGCGGCGGAGCGTCTCCACCGGCCTGGGCTCCCAGGGCCCGGATGAGGTCGATCTTGCCGATGACCCCCACCAGCCTGCCGCTTTCCACCACCGGCAGGGTGTGCACCTTTTTCCGCTCCATGAACGCGGCGATCTCCGGCACCGGCATCTCCGGGGGGATGGTCAGGGGTCTGGGGCTCATCACCTGCGCCACCGTCCCCCCCAGCATCTTTTCCAGGCGCCGGTGGAACTGGGAAGGCGTCTCCAGCACCAGCTTCAGGTCGAAGAGGCTGACGGTGGGCGGCAATTCCAGGTCCCGGGCCCGCTGCACCAGGTCGCTCTGAGTAATGACCCCCACCACCTGCCCTTCCCGGTCCACCACCGGCAGGCCGCTGATGCGGTGGCTCTCCAGCAGGTCCGCGGCCCGGCCCACCGGCTCCTCCGGGGCCACGGTGATCACCTCCCGGGTCATGATATCACGCGCGTAAAGCATACCCCTTCCTCGCTGCCGGGGAGGCGGCCGGCCACAAATTCCGCCTGCACCTCCGGAAATACGCGGTTCAAGTCCCCGGCGATGAGCCCCCGGGGGCCATGCCGGGCCGCCAGGTAGTCCGCGGCCAGGCCGTGGAGGAAGACCCCCAGGCGGCCCGCGTCCCAGGGAGGGAGCCCCTGGGCCAGAAAGCCGCCCATCAGCCCGGTGAGCACGTCGCCGGTGCCGCCGCTGGCCAGGGCCGGGTTTCCCGTGGGGTTGAGGCTCACCCGGCCGTCGGGCGCCGCCACCAGGGTCTGGGCCCCTTTCAGGACCACCCAGGCGCCCCGGTCCCGGGCCACCCGCCGGGCCACCCCCAGGCGGTCCGCCTGCACCGCCCCGGAACTCAGCCCCAGAAACCGGGACATTTCCCCGGGGTGGGGAGTGATAATCCGGGGCCCCCCCGCCTGCTTCAGGGCCTCCTGGTCCTGGCCCAGGGCGTTGACGCCGTCCGCGTCAATGACCATGGGAATCTCCACTTCCCGCACCAGGCGCCGCACCAGTTGCTGGGTCTCGGGGTGGGTCCCCAGCCCCGGCCCCAGGGCCAGGGCGGTCTTGCCGGCCAGAACCCGGAGCAGCGGCTCCAGGGCCTTGAGCCCCGGCGCCCGGACCCCCGCGGCCTCGGGCAGGGGCAAGGTCATGGCCTCGGTGAGTTTCACCTCCAGGACGTCGTTGAGGCTGGCGGCCACCCCCACCGTCACCAGGCCGGCCCCGGCCCTGAGGGCTCCCTCCGCGGCCAGGGCCGCGGCCCCGGTCTTGCCCTCGGAGCCCGCCAGCACCACCAGGTGGCCGAAGGTGCCCTTGTGGGCCCCGAAAGGCCGGGGGGGCACCAGCCGCCGCAATTCCCTGGCCTCGGCCAGCTCCACCGCCACTTCCCAGGCCAGGGCCGGAGGCAGGCCCAAATCCACCTGCCACAGGCGGCCCACGTAGTCCCGGCCCGGCGGCAGGACCTGGCCCACCTTGGGCCAGCCGAAGGTCACGGTGACCTCCGCCTTGACCGCCGCGCCCAGGGGCTCACCGGTGTCGGCGCTCAGGCCCGAGGGCATGTCCACCGCCAGCACCGGGGGCCGGAGTCCGTTGAGGCGCTCAATCACCGCGGCCATCAGGCCCGTGACCGGCGCGTTGAGGCCCGTCCCCAGAAGGGCGTCCACCACCAGGGCGCTCCGGGCCAGCCGGTGCCCCAGGGGGCTCAGGTCCGCCTCGGAGAGGACCTCCGCCACTTCCACCCCCAGGTATTGTAAAAGCTCCAGGTTGACCCGGGCGTCTCCCTTCACCTCGTCCTTAGCGCCCAGGAGGAAGACCGCCACTTCCCGCCCCGCATTGGCCAGGTAGCGGGCCACCACGAAGCCGTCCCCGCCGTTGTTGCCCCGGCCCGCCACCACCGCCACCGGTCCCTGCAGCCCGGGAAATTCCCGGACCAATACCTGGTAGGCGCTGCGCCCGGCGTTCTCCATCAATACCAGAGAGGGGATGCCCATCTCCTGGATGGCCCGGCGGTCCAATTCCCGCATCTGGGACGCGGTCACCAGCTTCATCTCAGCCCCATAGCCGATTTTTCCGGTAAAGATAACACAATCACCCGGGGAAAGCCAGGGCAGGAGCCGAGGCGCCGCGGCCCGGGCAAAAGCCGGCCCCCCGGGCCGCGTCCCCGTCGGGTGCCGGGCCCCAAGTGGGGGCTGGGGGGCCGGATGGGCCTTTCTCCCCAAGTAAGAAAATGTCAAGGTTTCATGTGCGGTTGTCGTTCCCTTCCCCGGATAAGGCTATTGACTCCAAGCCCCCGGCTTGATAATTTTTACAATTAGTCTGTTTAGCAAATTCCAGGCGGCTGTGCTAGTCATCATCGATTATCAGGCAGGCAACTTGACCAGCGTGGTCAGGTCCTTCAAAGCCTTGGGAGTGGAAGGGGAGGTCACCCAGGACCCCGGGGCGGTAACCAGGGCCTCCCGGGTCGTCTTCCCCGGGGTGGGGGCCGCGGGCAAGGCCATGGCCACCCTGGGGCAGTTGGGTCTGGACCAGGCTCTCAGGGAGTGCTTCCATCAGGGCGTCCCCATCCTGGGAATCTGCCTGGGGGCCCAGATTGTCCTGGACTACAGCGAAGAAAACGGCACCCCCTGCCTGGGGCTGCTGCCGGGGCGCACCCGGGTGCTGCCCCGGCAGCCGGGCCTGAAGATCCCCCACATGGGCTGGAACCGGGTGCGGTGGCTCAGGCCCCATGCGGTCTTTAAGGGACTGCCCGAGGCCGCCGAGTATTACTTTGTGCACAGCTACTATCCCGACCCCGCCCAGGAAAACCTGGTGCTGGGGGTTACGGAGCACGGGGTGACCTTCCCCAGCGCCATCGGGACGCGCAACCTGGTGGCCACCCAGTTCCACCCGGAGAAAAGCGGCCGCTTCGGCCTCCAGATCCTGGCCAACTTCCTGGCCTGGGACGGGTCCCATGCTGAGTAAGCGCATCATCCCCTGCCTGGACGTCCGGGCCGGCCGCACCACCAAGGGCATCAAGTTCAAGAACAACGTGGACGTGGGCGACCCTGTGGCCATGGCCCGCGTCTATTACGAAGCCGGCGCGGATGAGATCGTCTTCTACGACATCACCGCGTCCAGCGACCGGCGGGACATCATGATCGAGGTGGTAAGGAACGTGGCCCGGGAGATCTTCATCCCCTTCTCCGTGGGCGGCGGCATCCGGAACCTTGACGATATGCGGGCCGTGCTCCTGGCCGGGGCGGAAAAGGTCAGCGTCAACACCGCGGCAGTGCTGGCCCCCGGCCTCGTCGCCCAGGGGGCCCGGGCCTTCGGCAGCCAGTGCATCGTTTTGGGCATGGACGTGAAAAAGGTGGCGCCCACTGACGCCATCCCCTCGGGCTACGAGATGGTCATTCATGGCGGCCGCACCCCCATGGGTCTGGACGCCCTGCGCTGGGCTCAGGAAGCGGAGCGCCTGGGCGCCGGGGAAATCTGCCTCAACTCCATCGACGCCGACGGCACCCAGGCCGGTTATGAGCTCACCCTCACCCGGCTGATCTCGGAGCATGTCTCCATCCCCGTCATCGCCTCCGGCGGCGCCGGGACGCCGGACCACCTTTACCAGGTTTTGACCACGGGCCGGGCCGACGCCGCGCTCATCGCCTCCATGGTCCACTACGGCACTTACACCATCCGGCAAATCAAGGAATACCTGGACGGCCGGGGCGTTCCCGTGCGCCTGGCCTGGTAAGGAGCCCATGAGCGAACCCTACGAAGAAGAATATGCCGGGGAGTACCCGGAAGAGGCGGCAGAGGTCCTGGAGCCCGAAGTGGAGGAGGCCAGGGAGGAAGAGGAGCATACCCTACCCGTTCCCTCGGACGTCGACCTGGTGCAGCGCTACATCCGGGAGGCCAACCGCTTTGCCCTCCTGACCCCGGAAGAAGAAAAGGCCCTAACCACCAAGTTCCACGAAACCGGGGACAAGGAGGCGGGCTACCGCCTTATTACCAGCAATCTGCGCCTGGTCATCAAGATTGCCCTGGAGTTCCAGAAATACTGGATGAAAAACCTGCTGGACCTCATTCAGGAAGGCAATATCGGCCTCATGCACGCCATCAAGAAGTTTGACCCCTACCGGGGCATCAAGCTCTCCTATTACTCCTCCTTCTGGATCAAGGCTTACATCCTCAAGTTCATCATGGACAACTGGAAGCTGGTGAAGATCGGCACCACCCAGTCCCAGCGCAAGCTCTTTTACAACCTGAAGCGGGAAAAGGAGAAGCTCCGGGCCCTGGGTTTCGAGCCCGGCCCCAAGCTCCTGGCCGAGGCCCTCCAGGTGCGGGAAGAGGAGGTCATTGAAATGGACCAGCGCCTGGGGGGCTGGGAACTCTCCCTGGACGCGCCCCTGAAGGAGGGCTCCGACGAATATCACCGCAACTTTCTGCCTTCCCTCGAACCCCAGATCGAAGAGGTTCTGGCGGACACCGAGCTCAAGGAACTCTTCCGCCGCAAACTAGCGGAATTCCGCCAGGAGCTCAACGACAAGGAACTGGACATCCTGGACCTGCGCCTGCTGGCGGAAAAGCCCCTGACCCTGCAGGAGATCGGCGCCCGCCACGGCATCTCCCGGGAGCGGGTGCGCCAGATCGAGGACCGCCTCATCAAGAGGCTGCGGCAATTTCTGAAGAGCGAGGTCCCTGACTGGGAGGATTATCATGCCACCGCGGTGGATTAGGCCACGCCTCCCCGGCGCGGCCCCCGCCCCCTGTTCGGGTCCCCGCTGCGGCGCTCCCTCCCTGGTTAAAACCCTCCTTAGCGCAACTCTGTGCGCCTGTCTGGCCCTGAGTCTGGCCGGCTGCGCTTCCCTGGCCCGGGTCTTGGGCGCCGGGGGCGCCCCTGCGGCCAGCCAGGGGCTTTCCCCCCAAACCGAGGCTTCCTACCACTACCTGAAGGCCCAATTCCTGCTCCTGGCCGACGAGCCGGAGGCCGCGGTGCAGGAATATGAGGCGGCCATCCAGGAGGACCCCAACTCCGCCCGGTTGGAACTGGAACTGGCCAGCCTCTACCAGCGCCTGGGGGAGGCGAAAAAAGCCCTGGCCCACGTCACCCGGGCCATCAAGTTGGACCCCGAACAGCAGGACGCCCACTTCCTCCTGGCCGGCCTGCACGTGGGCCTGAACCAGTTGGCGGAGGCCACCCAGGAATACGAACGCATCCTGGCCACGGACCCCCAGAACCAGGAGGCCATGCTGCTGCTGGCGGCCCTCTACGCCCAGCAGCGCCGCTTCCCCAAGGCCATCCGCACCATCCAGGAGATGCTGCGCCTGGAGCCCCGCTCCGTGGTGGGCTACTACTACCTGGGCCGCTTCTACCTGGAGTCGGACCAGGTGGCCGAAGCCAAGGAGGAATTCAACCGGGCCCTGGCCCTGGACCCCAAGTTCGTGCCGGCCATGTTCGACCTGGGCTCGGCCCTGGAAAGGGAAAAGCAGTACTCCCGGGCCCTGACCATGTACCGCCGGGTCCTCAAGCACCAGCCCAACAATTCCCGGGCCTGGCTCAATATCGGCCGCCTCCACCTCATCCTCAACCGCCCCAGGGACGCGGAACGGGACTTCCAAAAGGTCAAGGAGCTGGAAAAAAGAGAGGTCGCGGCCATTTTCAGCATCGGCCTCATCTACCTGGAGCAGAAACGGCCGGAAGAGGCCATCCGGGAGTTCCGCCACCTACTCTCCCAGGAACGCTACCGGGAGCGGGTGCGCTACTACATCGGCCTGGCCCTGGAAGAAAAGGGCGACCTGGCCGCGGCCGCCCGGGAATACCAGCTGGTGGCCCGGGACTCGGAGAATTTCATCGCCGCCCGCCTCCGCATGGCCTACCTCCTCTTCCAGCAGAAAAACCCGGAGCAGGCCTTGCGCACCCTGGAGGAAATCCGGCAACTGTCCCCGGACCGGGAGGAGATCTACCTCACCATCTCTTACTTCTATGAGGAAGACCACCGCTGGGACCGGGCCATCAACGCCATCCGGGAAGGGCTGGACAAAGTCCCGCGCCCCGTGGACCTCTACTTCCGCCTGGCGATGCTCTATGAAAAAAAGAAGGACCGGGACGAGAGCATCCGCAGTATCAAAAAGGTCCTGGAGCTGGACCCCGACAATCCCGACGCCCAGAACTTCTTGGGTTACACTTACGCCGAGGCCGGCATCAACCTGGACGAGGCGGAAAGCCTGATCCGGGCGGCCCTCCGGGCCAAGCCCGATTCCGGCCACATCATCGACAGCCTCGGGTGGGTCTATTTCAAGAAAGGCCAATACGACAAAGCCGCGGTGGAACTGGAGCGGGCCGCGGCGCTCATGCCCCAGGACGGCACCATCGCCGAACACCTGGGGGACGCCTATGCCAGGCAGAAGCGCTACCAGGAGGCCCTGCGCGTCTACCGCCAGGCCTTGGGACTGGAAAACAACAACCCCACGGAGCTGCGCCAAAAGATCAAGCAGCTTGAACTGATCCTGCGGGAGTCCACCCTGTGAGACTCCGGAAGCTGACCTGGCTGTTGGCCTTCCTGGTCCTGGAGGGCTGCGCCGCCCGGCTCCCGGGCGCCCCTCCCGGGGTCCTCACCCCGCTGGCGGACGTCCTGGACCAGTTGCGCACGCGGCAGACCCGGGTCCAGTCCTTCCAGGCCCGGGGCCGCATCGTCCTCATTGCCCCGGAGCGCCACTACGCCGGCTCCGGCCTCCTCCTGGGGCGGGACCCCGCCACCCTCCGGGCGGATATCTATGACCCCCTGGGGCGTTCGCTCCTGGGCTTTGCCAGCGACGGCCGGGAGGTGTCAGTCCTTTCCGCCCAGGAAGCCAAGTTCTTCCGGGGCCCCGCCACCCCGGCCAACCTGGCGGCTTTGGTGCCGCCGTCGGTGACCCTGCCCCAGGCCCTGAAGCTCCTCACCGCCTCGGTGCCCCTGAGTCCCGGGCCCCCGGCCCGGCAGGAACTGGACCCGTCCCAGGGGCAATACCTCCTGGAATGGCAAAACCCCGACGGCACTCCCCGGGAACGCCTCTGGGTGGACGCCCGGAACCTCACCCCGGTGAAGGACGACTGGTTCGGCAGCGGCGGCCCCCATAACTTTTCCGTGGAGTGGGGCGACTTCGGCCGCCTGGGCCCCGACCTGCCAGGGAAGGTGACATTACGCACCTACCAGCCCCTGGCGGAGCTGCGCCTCACTTACTCCGAGCTTAAAGTCAACCCCGTCCTCACCGCCCAGGAGCTGACCCTTACGCCCCCTGCCGGGGTGACGGTGGTGCCCTTGCCTTAAAGGAGGGTTGGCAGTCGTCAGTTTTGGAAATATCAGGATGAAGACAAGTATGTAATCATAGTTTGCTCTTCATTTCGTCATCGTTGCTTCTTGCTGATTACTGGCTACTGATCACTGGTCGCTGACCACTGACTGTGGGCAACTGCCGTGAAGTTCCTGGTGGACCTGCCTTTGGGGGGCCTGGCCAAGTGGCTGCGCTTCTGCGGCTTCGACGCCGCCACCCGGCGCCTGGCGCCGGACCCCCGGACCCTGCCGCCCCCGGCCCCCGACACCTATATCCTCACCCGCCAGGAGGCCTTCCGGCCCCGCCGCCGCCCCGACCTCCTGGTCCTTACCGCCCCCACCCCCGAGGCCCAGCTTCAGGAGGTGCTGCGCCGCCTCAGGATTCCCCGGAGCCGCCTGGACCTCCTCAGCCGCTGCAGCCGCTGCAACGAGCCCCTCACCCCCGTGCCCCGGGAGCAGGCCCTGGGCCGGGTCCCGGAGCATATCTTCCATTACCACGAGCAGTTCTACGAGTGTCCCCGCTGCCGCCGCCTCTTCTGGCCCGGCAGCCACCTTAATGGCATCACCAGGAGCCTCGGGGAAGGGCTCCCAAAACCCCTGAAGTTACCTCACCATAGAAAAAAGCCTTAGAGAATATAAGGAAGGGGGAAAAATGGTGTTTAGGTGTTAGCCAACCTACCCTGAACCGGAACAGATATAGCTTCTTGGATTCTTCCTACAGCCACCTCAAAATACCGCTTATCGATCTCAAAACCCACGCATGAAACATTGAGCCGTAAGCAAGCCAGCGCAGTTGAGCCAATACCCATAAAAGGGTCCAGCACGAGCCTGGTCTTGCTAAGCCCATGCAGCAAGATGCACATCTCCGGGAGTTTGGGAGGAAATGTAGAGGGATGTGGGCGTTCCTTTTCTCGATTTTGTATGGTCTCATACGGAATGAACCAAGTGTTTCCACGGCACCTTTTATCCTGGGTGGCTGCCTTCCACCGGCCGATATTGGATTTATCCTGGTAGGGAACCCCAATGGCCAACCTGTCAAGAGGAACTCGCCCCGTTTTGGTCAGATGGAATATATATTCATGGCAGTCGTTGATGAAACGCTTACCGCCAATAGGTTTGTAATGGCCGACGGAGACGTCTCCCCGTGGGCCGGGGTAATTCTCAGCCGCGGTTTTGCTGATAGCAATGGA
>Ga0315268_10003155_pt1 | contig 18276 bp, 18 predicted proteins | sample C1_top_MG_FD_204535 | JGI IMG/M metagenome (GOLD analysis project Ga0315268, IMG submission 204535) | Sediment microbial communities from Yellowstone Lake, YNP, Wyoming, USA - C1_top | ecosystem: Environmental > Aquatic > Freshwater > Lake > Sediment | place: USA: Wyoming | collected 2017-08-01
TCGTTCCGGTAAAGCGTGTCGAATCCAAGCATACGGAGATGATACGCCAGCTTGCCGAGATGGACGTCAAGGATGAAGCGGGGCTGGCGCAGCGGGTGCGGGCGTACTTTGCCTACTGAGGAGATATCGAACGACTCGAAAACAGGGTAGACGCTGATCTTGTCTCCCTCCTGAACTATGTACGAGAGATCAACAGAAGCACCGTTGACGAGCACGAGGTCGACCTCCGAGCCAGGGATGCCCAGCAGCGCGAGTGCGTCGAGGATGGAGGACCCCTCGGGAAGTTGCCGCTCGAACGCCACGCGTTGATGCTCGGGCGGCAGGTGGTCGTTGAGCTCGGCGTAGAAGCGATAGGTTACTCGTGGCATGGCAGGTGTCGGTATTGAATCAGGAGCCTGGCTCCCCCTCGACAGAGCGGGTCCAAAGGTGTTGCAGACTCTGGGCATCCTTCGACTTCGCTCAGGATGACTGCTATTTGTTGGATCCCAGAATCAATCCAATTTTAAGCCATTTTCTCTGGTTTCCAAAGGCCCGAACGATTCTGAAAAATTAACTTGACTTTTTGATATTATGATGATATCATTATGCTATCAGAGGCAAAGAAAGGAGCTCTACGATGAAAACCGTCACCGAAGCGACTGCGAGACGTATGAGCGGATACCTCGCACTTGTCATTCTCTTCCTCCTCCTTGCCGCCAACGCATATCTGATTTACTATATGGCAGAGAACAGGATGCCCGAATACCTTTGGGTCGAGATCCCTCTTTTCGTCATCACGATGATCTTTCCAGCGGGCATCTTTGTGGTCCAGCCCAACGAGGCACGCGTGCTCGTCCTCTTCGGCAAGTACATCGGATCCGTTCGCGACTCCGGGTTCTGGTATGCAAACCCGTTTGCAGTGAAGCGGCACGTCTCCCTGCGCATCCGGAACTTCAACAGCGAGAAGATAAAGGTGAACGATCTGCACGGGAACCCGATTGAGATCGCGGCCGTCGTTGTCTGGCAGGTCGTCGATTCGGCTCGGGCGCTGTTCGACGTTGACCACTACGAGAACTTCGTCGCCATTCAAAGCGAGACCGCCATCCGCGCACTGGCTTCCGAGTATCCGTACGATGTGGAGGATGAGGAAGTCTCATCCCTGCGAAGCAGGCCGCAGGAGATCGCGGAGCGTATGAAGCATCAAGTTCAGACCCGACTGGAAATCGCCGGTGTCGAGGTCAACGAATCGCGCATTAGCCACCTTGCGTATGCGCCCGAGATCGCTCAAGCCATGCTCCGCCGCCAGCAGGCACAGGCCGTCATCGCCGCGCGCAAGAAGATCGTGGAAGGCGCGGTCGGCATGGTGGAACAGGCGCTCCACACGCTGAGTGAACAGAAGATCGTGACTCTGGACGAGGAAAAGAAAGCGACGATGGTCAATAACCTCATGGTTGCGCTCGTTTCCGAAGTTCAGGCGACACCGGTGATCAACACAGGCACATTGTATCAATGAGTGAGAAGAAGAAGTTCCTGCTTCGATTGAACGAGGACCTCTACGGCGCCCTCGAGAGGTGGGCTGCACACGATCTGCGCAGCGTCAACGCACAGATCGAGTTTCTCCTCACCGATGCAGTCAGGAAGTCAGGCAGGTTGAATACGCAGGAAACGAACAATGATAGCAGGGATGCTTCAGACTCAGACCCATCGGCCACTTGAACCCCTTCCAGCACCATCTCTCGGAAGGCTCGCGGCCGCGACCGTAACTGACCTGAGGTGGGTACAGCCGAGTGCGCTCAGGATGCAGTATGAGCTCCGCTTGGCCGGGCAGCCGATCGCCAGGATGCGATTTCAGGGGCTCCTCAGTTCCAAGGCCCTAGCAGAATGTGCCGAAGGATGCTGGTCAATCGAGCGAGCGGGAACGTCGCAAGGAAAGACCATCATCCATATGACCGGTGAGCGCAGCGACGTGTCGATGTTCGAAATGGGCGCTCGGGATCGAGGCGGCACACTCTTGCTTTCTGACGGACGAAGGTTTACCCTAACATCAGATTTCTGGAAAGGCCGGGGCGAAATTTCGACAGAGCAAGGGGAGCCGCTCGTCCGCCTTCGTTTTCACGGTGTGCTTCGCCAATCTTGCACCGTCGATCTCTTGTCGAACGCCACGCGTCTGCCGGAGCTTCCGTGCCTGCTGATGCTCGGGTGGTACCTCAACGTAGCCTATCTATAGACCACCATGGCAACGGTGAGTGAGGCGGAGCCCCCTCTATACAGAGACACCAAGAGGACCGGACATCATGCGAAGAATAGCTTCCGTTATCGACCATGAGCTGACCTGGGTTCAGCCGAGCGCGTTCAAATCTGAGTTCGAATTGCGGTTCGGAGATGAGCTTCTGGGGACCCTTCATTTTCCGAAATTCCTCAGCTCCCGTGCAGAGGCAGAGACCGCCGACGGCCGCTGGACGTTCGAGCGAGCCGGATTCTGGAAAAGAAGGACGGTTATCAGAACCTCCGAAGCGGAGACCGATCTGGCAGTCTACGTTCCAAACGTCTGGAAAGGGGGCGGCACGCTCCAGGTCGAGGGCGGAAGCAAGTTCATTGCGGAAGTGAGTCGCTGGAGGGGCACGCTCGAGTTCAAGACGGAGAGAGGGGAAACACTCGTTCACATCAAGAATCGGGGCGTTTTCCGGCACTCGGCAAGCGTTCAGATGTATCGCAGGGCATTGCCGATCGCAGAGCTTCCCTGGATGGTGCCTTTGGGTCTGTACCTGTTCATTATGCTGCAACGAGAGGCCGCCGCTCATGCGGCAGCGTCCGGCTAGTGGAAACGGAGGTCAGATAAGGAGGTGGACGTATGGAGCCATTCTATCGGAACACTCAGATCGGCTACATCATCGATATCGGATTGACCTTGGCGGTGTTCGCCATGGGGCTGACGATGGCGTTATCAAGTTTCACGTGGACGACGTTCATTGTTCTCTTGGTGGTGCTCGCGTGTCTCCCCCTCTTTGGGGCTTTGACAGTCCTCATCGTAGATCAGGCTCTGGAGATTCGATTCGGCGTCGGGCTCATACGCAAGAGGTTTGCATTGAAGGACGTGGAGGCAGTTCGTGAGGTGGAGAATCCCTGGGCGTTCGGGTGGGGGATTCGTCTGACTCCGCACGGCTGGCTCTATAACATCTCAGGCACACGCGCGGTTGAGATTCAAATAAGGAGCGGCAAGAAATATCGGATCGGGACAAATGAGCCTGAGGCGCTCATGGGGGCTCTTCGAGAGGCGTTGTCGTCGCAGAGTCCGGTTCCCTGAGCCGACAGCCGATTCGCCAGGAACGTCACCCGCAGGGCGAGGTTGTGCGTCACATTCGGGAAGTACTCTGCGGGGAATACCCTTGGAGCCTGCTGAGGGTGGTACTCCGGCTAGAGCTCCTGCGCAATCTTGAGGAATTTCTTATACGGAAGCGCAGCCCACGTCTCCGCCTTCACGGCCCCCTTTGACATCGTGATCATCGAGACTTTCGCCGCCTCTTCTTCGTTCGGGGCCTCGTAGATGTCCATGAAATCGAATGGACCCAGGAGTGCGTAGTGGTCGATCCACTTTACGGCCGGACATCGCCTCTTGACCTCCTGAAACCACTTCCGGCCGATCGTCTCCCGCTTGTGCGGATCGCCCAGGCTTTGGGATGAGAGTTTTGTGAGCAAGATGAAAGTTGCCATGGTGGTGCCTCCCTCGATGACAATTGTTGGACCGGAACTGAGACCGGTCCCGCTGCTATAAACAGGCCCCTCCCCTATTAGGCCAGGTACGGTGGGGTTTCATACTCTGCTTCTCTTCTTTCGTACTGACCTTTACACTCGGGCACTCGTGTCAGACAACTCGGCCGAGAAAGCCCCCTCCAGACCTCACCCGAACCCTCTCCTGAGAGGAGAGGGAACGTTGCCTGAAGGGTTCCGGTAACCCAAGAGTCTGACGTGGGCACATCCTCCATGCCCCTTCGAGCCTTCCGGTATCAAGCCCCTTTCCCTCTCAGGGGAAGGCTGGAATGAGGTCTCCTAGTTCAATTTCCAATTCAAAACCGAATATGACGCTCTTCTTGAATAGTCATTAGCCTAAATGCTCCTGAGCGGCCGCCACGCCCGCACCGGCTTCGAACTTGTATCCAGCTCGCTTCAAACCCGACTCAATCGCGCTGAGGGTTGCGATGATATCGCTCGGGCTGACCGCCCCCATATGCCCGACCCTGAAGTACTGGTCTCGAATCGCCGGATGAAGTCCGCCAGCGACGATGACACCAGCCTCATCGATATATTTCAGGAGCGTGCGGTCAACTCCATCGGGGTAGAAGATCGCGCTCAGCGTCGTCGCACAGAGCTGCGGGCGCTTCGGAACCTGCCTCAATCCAAGCGCGGTCAGAGCCGACTTGAAGGCTCCGCTGAGCTTGCGATGGCGCGCGAAGCGGGCGTCCATCCCCTCGGCAAGTATCTCCTTCAGGCTGACGTTGAGCGCCCAGACGAGGTTGACAGCCGGAGTCGCAAAGTAGCTCGGGCGCCGGCCTTCGTATGCCTGCATGATCGGCAGCCATTCATTCCAGTCCGCGTAGTAGTTGCTGACCGGCGCCGACCGCCGGCGGAATGCGTCCATCGCCCGCGACCCAGCCACGACAAGTGCCAGTCCGGGCGGCACGCCGATGGCTTTTTGAGAGGCCGTGAGCGCGACGTCAATTCCCCATTCCTCCTGTCGCATCTCCTCTCCCGCCGTCGCACAGACTCCATCGACTACGACCAGGACGTTATGCTTGCGCCCGAGCGCCGCCAGAGCTTTCACGTCCATCGCAATCCCGGTGGAAGTGTCCACATGGGTGATGGTCATCAGCTTCGGTTTGACAGAGTCGAGCGCCCCCTCCACCTCTTGCGTGCCCGGCGCATCGCCAACCTCTCGGGCGTGGACGTGCGTTACCGTGGCGCCGTATCGCTCCAGAATCTTCGCAAACCGATCGCTGAAATAGCCCGTGTTCACGACAAGCGCCTTATCACCCCGCTCGACGAGGTTCGCCGCTGCCATGTCCATAGCCAGCGTCCCCGATCCTGCCACGACGAAGGGCTGCCCTCCCGAGGCGAGGAAGACCTTGCGCGTATTCTCGAGCGCTTGGCCAAAGACATCAATGAAATTGGCTGCCACGTGACTCGTCGTCGGCATCCCCATCGCTCGGAGAACGTCGGGCGTGAACTCAATGGGACCTGGGATCATCAGGAGCTTGCGGTTCTTCATCATTTCTTCCTTCTGAGTTGGATTGTTGCAGGCTGTCTGTGAGGGTCGCGGAGAAACCTCCCGCATCAGTGTGCCCACAAGGTAACGACTGTTCTATTCAGCGTCAACTGGGCCACAGGATGGCAAGATCGTTTCGGAGGGATCTCAAGCGTCAGTGCTGTAACAGAGTACCGTTGCCGACGGAGGTTTGCTCGACGGCAGGAAAGCCGTCGTGAGCCGTGGAATTGGAAGTGCGCGTCGAAGGGGAGGATTCAACGCGCTTCCGTCGCATTTATCGCTCCCGCTGGATGGCCATCACCGTGAGATCATCCAGTCGGGGTGCGCCGTAGCGGAAGGTTGCCAGGTCGTGCAGACACGCGGCGACCAGGTCCTTTGGAGCGAACGAGCGTTGATGACCAACGAACGACCTCAATCGGTCCTCTCCATACTCCACGTTCGACGGATTCCTTGATTCCGTGAGCCCGTCCGTATAGAGCAAGAGCGTATCACCGGGAGCGAGCGTGACCTTCGTGCTGGCAAATTGGCTATGGGCGAAGAGTCCAATCGGCAAGCCCGTGGCGGGAATTCGGTGGACGTTCTTCCCCTGGATGAGGAGCGGAGGGCAATGGCCCGCATTGCAGATCTCGACCTCGCCGGTCGCGGTCGCCTTCCCGCAGACGAGCGTGGCAAAGTGGGTCGCGAGCGTCCCTCCGACGAACAAGCGGTTCGCCCGCTCCGTCAGTTGATCGACGGCGAGATTCGTCAACACCAGACTACGGAAGATGGCATGGAGATGAGACATCAGAATGGAGGCTGCAACGCCTTTTCCCGTCACGTCTCCGACGAGAAAGTAGACTGAACCCGGCTGATCGGGAGGCTCGATGATGTCGCAGTAGTCACCGCTCACGGGACCGGCAGGTTCATAGTGATGAGCGACCCGCCACCCGTTGACGGCGAGCTCTTTCTTCGGCAGGAGCGCCGATTTGATTTGATAGGCAAGATCCAGATCTTCCTCCAGCGCTTTGCGCTGGCTCTCCGTGAGATGGTCCAAACAGTATCTGCAGAGAGGATCGGCTAACAGCCGATCTTGCTCGACGGAATCGTGGCAGACGTCGCACTGGCCGTACGTCCCGTCCTTCATCCGCTCGAGGGCCTCATCCACCTCCCGCAGCAACTCGGTCAAGCGTGCAGCCTCCAATCCTTCAGCCATGGCACTCTGGAGCCTTCTTTGCCGGTCAAGGAGCTGCGATCGAAGATGCGTTTCGATGAGAGGTTCCACGGGCCCCTCCTTTCAGTGGTCAATGGACGAATTTGTTCCCAATATACGCAAAATTGGAAAAGAGGATGCGCCCTGCGGTAGTGGAATGGGGTTTGAAAAGAAGCCAGATTTGTGCCGGCAGGTCCGGGGGGAAAACGGGGAAAAAGGAGCATTTGGCCTTCTCGGAAGCCCCTGTAGCGTCACGGTCTGCGCATCCTACATTCGTTGGCGGGGGACCGTGACACCCAAGCTGGACTTCTCGGATGGCCTTCCGCGCTTGGTGTCCCGAGAACTAGTTCGCTACGGACAACAACTCCTCATCGATGGCTCGTTTCAGGACCTCTTTGGGCAAAGCGCCGACCGCCATCTTTGGCTTGCCGTCTTTCGGGACAAACAAGAGAGACGGAATGCTCATGATGCCGAACGCCCCTGCGAGCTCCTGCTCCTCTTCCGTGTTAACCTTGTAGAAGTTGACCTTCCCGGCGTACTCCTTCGAGAGCTCTTCGATCACCGGGCCAAGGACCCGGCACGGACCGCACCACGGCGCCCAAAAGTCGATGAGGGCGGGCAGATCACCCTCGAACTTCCATTCCTTGTTCTTCTCGTAGTCGAAGATCTTTTCAAAGAACGCTTGCTTCGTTAGATTTTCCGGCATGGTATCCTTCCTTACGATTGGGTAGCTGGTTTTCTTACCTCAATGACGATGTGGTAATGCGACCGGTTCAGCGATCCCTCTTCGAGGATCGCACGGTCCCTCAAAATTCTCCTGAGCTCGTCCTGACTCAAACGTTCCTCCATCGGCGGCCCGTGCTCCTCGGATTGCTTCTTCCACTCAAGGATGAGTATTTTTCCCCCGTCCTTCGTCACACGCGCCGCTTCTCCGACAAGCCGGGGGATGTCTGCGTTCTCGTGGGTCACAAATGCGAGCAGCGTCAGATCGGCGAGCGAACGCCCGATTGGAATCTCATATTCTTTCGAGGGAACGATCGTCACGTTGCCACCGACCCCTCGTTGCTTCAAAATGCCGATCATCTCCTCGGACATTTCAACGGCGAACACCCTCCCTTTCCTACCGACGATCTTTGCAGCGGCGCGAGTGAAGTACCCCGTGCCGGCTCCGATGTCTGCGAACGTCATCCCCTCTTTCAATCCGGCCTTCCGCAGGGTCTCCTCGGGCCGAAGGAGCTTGTAACGCTCCTCGCTTTCCAACCTTTGGAAATGTTCTGGAGAAAACTTGTGCATAGAATAATCCCTCGGTGATCGAGCCGTTTGTTCTTTTCTATGACTGCATTGGATATGATGCTGGAATCTCGAAAAAGGTTCGTCACGGGTTGAGCCGCTGTCTGATCGGCATTACCCGGCATCCCCCGGGGCTCAAATTCCGGGGCCTGCCACGGCCGAATTGGAACGCCTCCCTTCGTCGGAGCGTTTAAAGAAACACAATTCGGACACAGGAGCAGAGAAGAAGGAGGAAGAAGTGCCAGCCTATACGTATCTGATCATCGGAGGAGGGATGACTGCCGATTCTGCGGTCCGGGGCATCCGGCAGGTGGACAAGACGGGATCGATTGGATTGATTTCTAACGAGCCACACCCCCCGTACAACCGGCCTCCGCTCTCGAAAGCACTCTGGAAGGGGGAGCCGATCAAGACGATCTGGCGGAACACGTCGGAACGCGGCGTGGAGATCCATCTCGGCCGGACGGCGAAAGGGATTGATCTGAGGAATAAGACGGTGCTCGACGATCGTGGCACTGAATACCGATTCGGAAAGCTCCTCCTAGCGACAGGAGGGAAGGTCAGGAAGCTCCCCTCTGAGGTCGACGGCATCATTTACTTCCGGACGCTCGATGATTTTCACCGGCTTCGAGCGCTTGCGGGGGAACGTGAGCGGTTCGCCGTTATCGGAGGTGGGTTCATCGGGTCCGAGGTCGCCGCGGCACTTGCGATGAACGGAAAGCAGGTGACGATAATCTTCCCCGAGGAAGGTATCGGCGCTCGCGTCTATCCTCGCCGGCTTTCTTCGCACCTTAATTCGTACTACCCGGAGAAAGGGGTGACCGTCCTGGCGGAGGATGGGATCTCGTACATCGAGAAGCGCGATGCCTCATATTCCATCAAGACAACGAAAGGACGAGAGGTTGTCGCCGATGGGATCGTGGCCGGCATCGGGATCGTACCAGATATCGAGCTTGCCCGGTCGGCCGGCCTGCGAGCCGACAACGGCATCGTTGTCGACGAATACCTCCAGACGTCGCATCCCGACATCTTTGCCGCCGGGGATGTGGCCAACTTCTTCAATCCTTCCCTGGGAAAGCGCATGCGCGTCGAGCACGAGGACAACGCGAACACGATGGGTGAGACGGCCGGCAAGAATATCGCGGGCGAACGGATTCCGTACGTCCATTTACCGTTCTTCTATTCCGACCTCTTCGAACTGGGATACGAAGCGGTGGGCGATCTCGACAGCCGTTATGAGGTCGTGGAGGACTGGAAAAGGCAGTTTGCGGAAGGAGTCATCTACTACCTCGAGGGGAAGCGGGTGCGGGGGGTGCTTCTGTGGAACACATGGGGACAGGTCGATCATGCCCGTGTCCTTATCGCTGATCCGGGACCCTTTACCGTCAAGAACGTCTTGGGTCGGCTCCCTGCCTGAGTCAGTCAATTGGATCTGAACGTCGCAAGGAGACGGACGTTTGGATCGAACACGAGTCGCCGGGGATTGGATGCACCCTTCATAGGCACCTTGATTTGCGCCCTTCGGACGGCGGGAACCTCGACAGTGAATTGTTGAACAGACCCGTCTTCAGACACAGCCTCGACCGTCAGTGGGAATCGGAAGGGAGCGAATCGCTCTCCTTGTGTGATCTCCAGCCGAAGCCTGCGAGACGCCGCCTCGAACTTCCAGTGGGCCGCAACGTCCGGAAAACCCGGACGACGCAGCCATTGATCGAAGAACCAGCCAAGCTCTCGGCCTGAGCGTCCTTCGAACGCCTCACGAAGATCATCGCTCTCCGCCGTCCCGTGACGATGGTTCTGGTAGTACGACCGAATCGCGTTGAAGAACACGGGATCGCCGACCAAACCGCGCAGCATATGCAGCACCCACGCCCCTTTTTGATAGCTGTTGGTGTTCAACAGACGCATCAGATCCGTCTCCAGCGTATCCACCACCGGCCGTTCACTCACTACGCGGGACCGCACGATCTGTTCACGCGATCTCCTCATTGAGGCCATGAACGCTGTCTCGCCTTCCGACTTCTCGACCCACAACTCCTGAAAATATGTGGCGAAGCCCTCCGAGAGCCAGAGGTGCCCCCATTCACGAGGGGTGACGGCATCTCCAAACCACTGGTGCGCGGTCTCGTGCGCGATGAGGTCGGGGGTCACCCTCCGTCCCTGGAAAATGTCGTTGCTATAGAAGATTGCACTCGCGTTCTCCATCCCCCCATACGTCGTCAGGCCCTGAACGTGAGCGAGCTTCTCATACGGGAACGGCGCAACCGTCCTCGCGTAGAACTCCACGATCGGCCCGGCCTCCTTGAAGGGTCCCGGAAGGTAGTCGAGCAGTTCCGGAAGAACATACACCGACTGCCGTACACCTGGTGGAAACTCACTCAGCCCGCGCGCCGTCAGGCCAAGATCGTATTGCGCAAGAGGACCGACGGCAATCACCATCACGTACACCGGCACGGGGCGGGATTCCTTCCATCGTGTCTCGGTCCGCGGCCTGCCGATCGATCCAACAGTCGCGGGGAGCGATCGACGGCCTACCAGTTTCCCGTTGGCAACGACGTTCCGATCGCTGGGGGCCCGCACGATCCACGTCACCGTGGCTTTGTCACTCGGGTGGTCGACGGAGGGAAGCCAATCTCTCGCACGGTTCGGCCAGTTGTCGCCGAAGCAGCTCCACCGATTAGGGTCGTTTGATTGAATGATGAGTCCGTCCTGCGGTCGACCGCCGTACCACACCGCAACGAGGAGCGTATCCGTCCTCTCCTGAAAGGGACTTTCGATTGGGATCCTGATGGCCGCAGTGTCGCGGAAGAAACGGGCAGATCTCGCATCCAGCCGGACGCTATCGACCTGAAGTCCGACGAGGTCAAGCCTAAGCTGGTTCACGGGCAGGTAACGGCGCACGACGATCTCGGCGTAGCCCAGGATCGTGCGTCCGGTGTCAGGCAGATCAAGCGTGAACTCGTAGTGAAGAACGTCGATGCCCGGCTGATACGGATGCGGAGAGTCAACCTGAGCGTGTGCGAGAGAACCACAAATGGCGCCTACAGCAACAAGAGAGTTGAGTCGCAATCTAACCTTCAAACACTTCCCTCCTTCCTTCGAATAGGCTCTCCGTCAAATCCGGATCAGCTCCCCTCTTCATCGCAGGAAGAGGATCGCCACACCCCCCACAGCGACAAAAGCGCCGGCGATGGCCCTCCAACTCAGCATTTCCTTCTGAATGTACTTGACCAGCGGCAACATGAGAATGGGTACCGTCGCCATCAGGGTGGCTGCAATGCCGACCTTCGTATGACTGATAGCAATCAGACTGAGCGTAATGCCCAGGTAGGGGCCGAGGAGAGCCCCCAGCAGGGTGAACCCGATCGCCTTCCGGTCCCTCAGGTAGATTTGCATCGTATGTTCATATCGCCCGCTCAGTTTTGCGAGCGGATAGAGTACAAGGACGGCGGAGGCGATGCGGACGAGGCTAGCAACGAATCCGTCGATGGCTCCTTCGGCAAAGGCGAGCTTCGCGATCACGAGTCCCACACCCTGGCAGGCTGCCGAAAGGATTCCGTAGAGAATGCCGAGCCCAAAGTATCGCTCGGGCCGGACGAACGATTCCCGCCGCTCCATGACCACGATTCCCACCCCGCCGAGCGTCACGAGCATTCCGAGAATCCCCAACCAGGAGATAGTCTCATCAAGAAGCAGGAAGGCAACGACAGCGCTGACGGCCGGAGCGAGCGACGCGATGAGCATGGTGAGCCGCGCTCCGATGTACTCGTACGCTTTGAACAAGAATGAATCACCCAGGACCAGGCCGATGACGCCGCTGATGACAAGGTTTCTGAGCTGCGACGACGAGAGATGCACGTCGGTGCCTGCGAGCACAACCGTCACCCAGAGCAGAACGCTCGCGACCGCAAGCCGCGTCACGTTCAGGCGGATCGGTCCCACCCGAACGGTCGCCGCAGCGAAGGCCATCGAGCTGCCCGACCAGCAACAGGCCGTCAGCAGCGCACTCAGTTCACCGAGGATCGGCATGGGGCGGGAGCAAGTGATCCTGCAAGGAAGTTGCGCCGAGAGGCCAGACTCTCAGAGCTGCCCTCACGCTCCCTCCGTCCCGGCAAAGAGATGCTGGAGCCGCAGCGACGGGGCTTTGGTCTTACTGGCCAGGGAGACGTACATCCGGGCCAAGGCGTCTTTACCTGCCCCCAGGACAGTGCTGACGAGTCCCAGAGCTTCCCCGTAGTCAACCGGCGGCAGCCCTTTGAGAATCCTCCTCCAAATGGCCTCCTCCAGAACGTTGAAGGCCGTCTGGACCTCGGAGAGGTCAAAGCCCGAGGCGAACCGCTCTCGCGCGATGGTTGCCGCGTGCGCGATCATCGGCCCTACATTTCGCTCCTTCACGCCCCTGACGGTCAGGACGTAGAGTGCTTTGAGTCGCTGATGCGTTTGCTCCCTTCCGGCCATCTCGTAGCCCTTCAGATGGGTCCGTTCCATAGCCCCCTCGGCCGCCCCCAGGGTTTCTTCCGTTGAATCTTGAAGAAGCTTCATCAAATCCATAGCAGTATCCTAGCTTGTACATCTCGTGTCGATAGAACCGGTCTGGAACCTGCTCAACGCACTTCGAGATAATCTTTGTCCGGTAGCTTGGGGAATGGTGCGTGCGGTTCGGTCTGGTACCAGAAGGCGACGGAGGCCATATCATCCTGCAACGGTAGATACCGACCATCCGATCTCCAGCCGAGCGCCTGGATCGTAACCCTCAGGTCCTTTTCGAACCGGATCGGATCCATAATGTGCCAGCGATACAGGCCGAAACGCTGCTGGGAATTATAGACCCCGTCCGGGCGGATCACTTGAGCAAGACCGCTATAGGGGGAATTGAACTCCTGATACTGATGCGTCGTCTGGTTCTCGAAGTTGTACGACCCGCAGAAGTAGTCCTCGGTCCCCGTGCCGCAGACCGTTGGATACTCGTCGTCACCGTCGATGAAGAACTTGATCTCCCCCTCCCCCCACCATCCGTTGTTGTTCACGCCCCATGCCATGTACGTGCCGACGTACTGTCCCCAACCTTTGACACCATCCAGGATCGTATAGACCGACTTGTAGGGGAGAGGATTCACTCGCCGGAATTGAGCGTGCAAATAGCCCGCGTCCTGCGGCACATCGGTCAGCGTATAGTCGACTTGGTAGTATAAGGTCATATCCTTATCGCCGATGTTCTCCATCGTCATCTTGCAGGACTTGCGGAACGGCATCTCCCAGTAGCAGTTGAAGGCGCTGCCGGGGTTGACCGCCACGGGGAGCGAGGAAATGGGAGTGAACGTGCCCCAGCCGTTGCCGAAGAAATCCCCGACCGGAACCTCCACCGACGGCTGATCTTCACCATCCCAGTAGATCCTGAAAATCAGGAATCGCCATGATCCCGTCGGCGTCATCCAGATGTGCTGAATAGCACCGGGCCCATCGATCTCCGCCATCGTGTACACATCCCCCTTCTCGATCTTCACCGACGGGGAAACTTTCCAACCCTTTCCCAATTCCCTTGCCGCGTCCTCGTTCGTCCCGCTCGTCGCCATGCCTCCTTTCCCTTTCTCACCCTTGAAGTTCTCAGCAGAGATTGAGCGGGTCTTCGCCTTCGAAAGCCTGGAGAGGTTCCCAAGGCCCATATTCAATCCGTTGAAGTTGGTCGCTTGTGCGTGAAGTTCGTTCGTCATAAACCCTCCAACAAGAAGTAGGCAGACAAGCCTGATGAGATGCTTCATGGGAGTTTCTCCTCTGAAGTGAGCGATGCGTCTCAGCGTAGTACGGTGGTGCACGAAGGTAGCGGATATGTGCTTTATTTTCAAGCACGGATCCGATCCGCACTCCGGCGATGGAGGATGTGGCTCAGCGCGGCGCGGGCCGAGGAGGAGACTGCCTGAGGCCTAGACGACGCAACGAGTAATTCCTTTTCGATTGGTGGAAAAAAGCCTTACCTTAGAGCCGTTTCTCATGGGGTGAACTCCCCGGTCATCTTGAAGAAAGGCTCATCATGAAATCAGCGTTCACAGTCTTCGTCGGCCTCGCACTTCTGACACCGTGCTCGCTTGCTCGTCAGAAAACGGCTCTGAAGTCCCAAAAGGACAAGGTCAGTTACAGCATCGGCCTGGACATCGGCAAGAGCCTGAAGCGACAATCGATCGACGTAGAAGAAAACCTCCTCATTCAAGGTCTCAAGGACGCCCTCTCAGGCCGCAAGCAACTCTTGAACGACGAAGAAGCGCGTGAGGTCCTCACTGCATATCAGAAGGAACTGGTGGCGAAACACACGGAGGAGGCCCGAATAGCGGGGGAGAAGAACAAGAAGGAAGGGGAAGAATTTCTCGCCGAGAATAAGAAGAAACCAGGTGTGGTAACGCTTCCGGACGGACTGCAGTACAAGATACTAAAGGAGGGAACCGGCAAGACCCCGAAAGCGACCGATACGGTCGTGACGAACTACCGCGGCACGTTGATCAATGGCAAAGAATTTGACAGCTCGTACCGCCGAGGTCGACCGGCTACGTTCCCGCTGAACCAGGCCATGCGCGGCTGGACGGAGGCTTTGCAGCTGATGAAGGTCGGCTCGAAATGGCAACTCTTTGTCCCGTCTGAGCTTGCCTACGGGCCAAACGGTGCGGGACCGGATATCGGCCCAAATGCCACGTTGCTCTTTGAAGTCGAATTATTGGAGATCAAGTAGCCCCCCAAGGTTGAAGAAAACCGAGGCCGAGAGACATGCAGGTTAAGCTGCGTCCTCTCGGCTTTTTTCCTCTTTCGCTCAGTACCCTGCGTGTGCGCTGCGGTCCGCGCCCTTCGAGTCCAGGTGGATGCTGAAGGTGGAACCCTTCCCCAGACTGCTCTCGACCGTGAGATCAAACCCCATCAGTCGGCACAGGGATCGCGAGATCGTCAGGCCGAGGCCTGTCCCCTCATAGTCCCCTGCCCCCGTACCTCCCGCGCGCTCAAACGCTTCGAAGATCTCGTCCAGTTTCTCGCGCGGGATGCCGATCCCAGTATCCGCAACGTCGATACGGAGCGGGCGATGCTGCTCATCCGTGGCGACGCGGAGGAGGACGCTTCCCCGCTCTGTGAACTTGAGCGCATTGCCGAGCAGGTTGATCAGCACCTGTTTCAGCTTCTGCTCGTCGGCCTGGAGGGGAGCTGTCTGGGCCGGAACATCGGCAAGAAGACCGACGACGCCGGAGCGTCGGAGGCTGTAGAGCTCTTCCACCGTCTCGCGCACGAGCTCCGGGAGCGAAACCGCGGAGATCGTGAGCTCCAGGCGGCCCGAATCAATTCTTGAAAGGTCGAGCATTTGGTTGATGACGCTCAGAAGATGTTTCGCGTTGGCGAGGATCTTTTCAAGATAGAGAAGGTCTTGCGTGTCAAGACTCTTTTCCTTGTTCTTGAGGAGAACGTTCGCGAAGCCGATCACCGAGTTGAGAGGGGTCCGCAATTCGTGCGTAATATGCGTCAGGAAGTTGCTCTTCGCATTGCTCGCCTCCTCTGCTCTCTTCCTCGCCTCGTTGAGCTCAGCGATGGCACGACCGAGCTGCTCGTTCGCACGCTCGAGCTCATCCTTTTGGGTAACCACCTGGGCCGTACGCTCAAGGATCCGCTGCTCGAGGTCTGTCACGAGCGTTCGGATCTCCTGGAGGGCGTTGCCCTGGCCGGTGACATCGATGGCCATCCCTGCGCAGCCGACAATTTGACCCTGCTCATCGTGTAGAGGGCGGACGTGAATCCTGCAGTCGCGACCACGGAATCCACTTTCAACTTGTCCCTTCTTGCCCCCGAGCCCCCGCACATGAACCGCAATGATGGGAGAGCCCGGATCCTCCGTTCCGAGCAGGTCGTAGAGGGTTCTTCCGAGGCTGGCCGCCTTCGCCACGTTGAAGAAAACGGGAGCATCTCCCTCAATGGAGGTGAGCCGAAGGTCCCTGTCCGTCGTCCACAGGACAACGGGGAGCCCCTGCGAAACAAGCCGAAGCATGGCTTCCGCCATCCTGTTCGATTCCTTGAGCCCTTTGTGCTCCGTGATGTCTTCCGCAAGCCCGATCGTGCGGTAGACACGCCCGTACCGATCCTTCAACGGGAAGCTGCGCCCCCGGACCCAGCGCACGGATTGGTCGGGACGGATCACGCGGTACTCGAGATCCGAGTCGTTCCCTTCCACCTGCTCCCGCATCGCGGCCTCCACCCTCGGGCGGTCGGCCGGGTGAATCCCCTCCAGGAAAGAATAAGGATTCTCGAAGAGGCTCTTGCGACTCCTCCCCCAGATCCACTCGTACTCCTGGCTCAGGTAGAGAACCTTCGGCTTCATCGGGTCCATCATCCAGACAGCACCCGGCACGAATTCGGCGAGCATGTGGAACCGCCGTTCGGACTCTTGCAGAAATTCCTCAGTTTTCTTCCTGCCGGTGATATCCGTGTAAATGCCGATCGCGCCTATGACGACACCATTCGAATCGACGACCGGCGCGCCGCCCACCTGAGTCCAGATCAGCTCTCCCGATTTCCGCATCAGCCGGATTTCGTATTGCTCGGAAATTCCCTGCCGGCGGAGCTTCCTCCGCGACTCCGAGAGGGACTTGTCCTGTTCGACGAGCAGAAGGTCCTCCGCTACCCTTCCCAGGAGCTTTTCTCGCGCGTAGCCCACCATTGCGCAGAAGCGGTCGTTCACGAACAGCACTCGATCATCGTTGTCCACCAGGATGAGGCCCTCGCTCATCTGCTCGACAAGCGTACGGTATCTGAGCTCGCTCGCCCTGAGCGCATCCTCCGCTGCCGTGCGCTCCGTGATGTCCGTCGCGACGCCGATGACGCCGCTGAGATTGCCGTCGTCATCCCGCAAGGGGGAGAAATGGGATTCAAAGACGCGCTCACCCAGGCGATCGATGGAACTAGCCATTTCACCTGCGAGGGCCCCCCGGAACTTCTCCCGGATGCCCGGAAGGTCGGGATAGACTTCGAAGACCGATCGGCCGACAAGTTCACCGGGCTTCTGGCCGAGCTTCTCCAGGCCCTTCCCTTCCGCGAGGGTGAACTTCCCGTGCCGATCCAGCGCGAAGAGGACAATCGGCGCTCCCGTAATGACCGTGTGGAGGCGGCGCTCCTGCTCGCGCAACGCCTCTGCCAACGGAGACGCCGCGCGCGGTTTCTTCCCGGCACCGTGTGGATCGCTGCGTTTGCTCGACGCGCTTGATTTTCCCTCTGCGGGGTCTTTGCTTTTCACGGACGGAGTGGTAGGTTCAGAATGAGCAGATCGGCCGGATGGTTGCAGGCTTCCATTGGCAGGCTGGCGTCAATCAGGTTGCGCCCCGGTGCCATCCGGAGCCAACGGCAGTATCACCGTCACCCTCGTCCCCGTCTTGTACTCGCTCTCGACGGAGAGAGAGCCTCCGTGAAGCTCGGTCAGCCGCTTGGCGACCGTGAGGCCCAATCCCGAGCCCTGCTGTTCGTAGATCTTTCGCTCGAATTGCATGTAGGCGCCAATATTCAAAAGCTGCTCGGGCGACAGCCCTCGCCCTTCGTCCTCGACATGCAGCACGAACCGATCTGCCCTGAGCTCCGTGAGGATTCGAAGGGGGGTCCCTTTCTTGGAATATCTGATCGCGTTGTCAAAGAGCTCCTCAAACACCTTCCCGAAGTAGTCGGGCGACATCGCGACGCACGCGCTGATGAGCTGGAGTGAAAGGTCCATCGTCCTCCCCGCTTCGTATGCCCGCTGCCGTGCAGCAGTGTCGATGAGCTTCGAGACGTCAGCGGTACTGCTCTTCCGAAGCTGCTCGATCTTCTGATAGTCCATTTTCAGGATCTCGATCTGGGCATAGATCAGGAAGTTTTCGATCAGCCGGTGAAGTCGCTTGCCGTTCTTGTAGATGCGCTCGGCCATTTGCGAGACTTCGAGCGGCTCGAGCTCCCCGAATTGCTTTCGGAGGATATCGGCATATCCCAGGATGCCGTTGAGCGGCGTTCGCAGCTCGTGGGGGAGAGCCGTGCTCAGCTGTGCACGAAGCTCTTCAAGCTTTGTTTCCGCCTGCTGGACAAGGACGCGATGTTTCTGCAGCCTCGCGTCCACGGCGGCTCTCAGGTCAGCCGGCGAGAACGGCTTGACGAGATAGTCATCAGCCCCCAGCTGCATTCCTTGACGCATGCCCCGCGGGCTCTGTTCCGCCGTGATCAAGATGAACGGTATCCAGGCTGTCAAAGGATCATTCCGGATCGCAGCCAGCACTTCGTAGCCGTCGACAAGCTCCATCCTGACATCGCAGATGATCAGATCAGGCAGCTTCTTCCGGGCAAGCTCCAGACCCTCGACGCCATTTCCAGCCCCGTAAACCTCGAAATCACTCTTCCGGAGCGTCATCATGATCACATCGCGGATGGCCGCTTCATCGTCAATGACGAGGACTTTTGTCATGGTCGTGCTGATTCCCCTGTTCGACAGCCCCCCCGATAACTGGCTGATAAAATAACAAAAATGGTTCAGAGAATCCAAGACGGCGAGCGCATCCGGCCGAGGCAACACTGCCCATCA
>Ga0315268_10003156_pt1 | contig 18275 bp, 12 predicted proteins | sample C1_top_MG_FD_204535 | JGI IMG/M metagenome (GOLD analysis project Ga0315268, IMG submission 204535) | Sediment microbial communities from Yellowstone Lake, YNP, Wyoming, USA - C1_top | ecosystem: Environmental > Aquatic > Freshwater > Lake > Sediment | place: USA: Wyoming | collected 2017-08-01
AAGCGGGAATCTTGGCGGCCAGGACGACGTGGTAGTTCTTGTTCCCTTGCAGGAAGTACGCGGCGTCCACCACGAAAGGCAAATCGAGGAAGGGCTGGTCAAACTCCAGCGCCTGCTGAAGCTGCAATTCCTTGTCCTCGCGCGTGAATTGCCGGAAGTCCTTGGGCGCGAAGTATCCTGGACGGGAGGCGACGCGCACGCCGGGCCGGTCCACCTCGACGCGCAGCCGCCGGAAGCGGCCGTCGGAGCGCAGGTTCGTCGGCGAGTAGCCGAGCAGGTAGTAGCTGGAGTTTTCGACTTGGACCTCGCGGAAGGCCTGGCTGAAATCATTCAGGTCGTAGAAAGTCTTGCCCCCCGTATCCGCTGCCAGCGACGCCAGTGTCTCGCGGCCGCCGCGGAGCGAAGAGAGCTGCGAAAAGACAGCCTGCCCGGTGTAGACCGCCGTGCCGGCGGGACTCGCGGAAGAAGCATCGCCTCCGGCGGGCAAGGCCATCAAACCTCGGGTATCCACAGTGTATAGGGAGACGTTGGCCTGATTTGCAGCGTCAACGGTGACGCGCAACTGCGCTTGATTTTCGACTCCCGTGCGCTCCACGCCGCTGGAAAAGTGAATCACGGACTTCCGGCCCGGGACATCGCGGAGCATGCGGGCCAGCGATTCAATCGCGGCCAGCTTCTGGTCTGTATTAAAAATGTTGAATTCAGTCTCATCGGGAGTGAAGGCTGCGGAGACATCTTGCGCGACGACTTCCTCCCCGGCCGTATTAATGGTGCCTGCCTCACCCTGCGCCCCGGCGGTGCTCAGGGCCGAGGATTCTTCGCCTATCCGAATGATTCCCAGGGCCTTGTCGAGCGCGTCGCGGTCGTTAGTGAAATTCTGAAGGAGGCGCAAGCTGGAAGCGTAAGTCACGACCGCCACCAGGTCCGCGGACGTCATGCGCGTGTGGGCAAAGTCGGCCGCAGCTTTCACAGCCCGCAGCAGGTCTTCGGGCGCGAGTGAGCTGAGGTCGAAGAACAAGATGAGCAGGCGATGATCCTGCAAGGCTTGCGGGGCCTGGGCGGGGGGCAGCTTGGCCAGGTCGATGATGCGCGGCGGACGCGCCTCCGCCGTGGCTTGTTCAAGCCTTTCGATATTCTCCAAGCTGAAGGAGGTTATCGTCTGCCGCACGCCGTCTTCATAAACGCGGAAGTCATCCTTCTGCAAATCGGTAACTGGCTTGCCTTGCTTGTCCCACACGCGGACATCCACGAGCACGACGTTCGTCTGACTGCGCAGGACGAAGCCGGGCGGGCCTGCCGGAGGCTGCTGCGTGCCTGTACCTGCTTGGGGCGCCTGAGCCAGCATTGCGCTCCAGGCCAGCGCGAGCGCGGCCGCGAGGCCCACTGCTGTCCGGACTGCAAAGCCAAAAGCTGAGGGCGAGCTCATTTCAGAATCTCACTCGCAGCGAAAAGGTCAAAACCCGCATCGCTTTGACGCTGGTGATGCGGCCAAAATCCTGCGCGTTGACCACCGTGGCGAGGCCGCTGAAGTTTGGCGTGTTGAAGATGTTGGCGGCGTCAACGCGGAAGTCCGCGCGCACTCCTTTCTCCCTGGAAAGAGTGATGAAGCGGTCGAGCGACATGTTGAAGTTGACGGTGCCCGGCCCCGGAATCGTATTTCGTCCGGCGTTGCCGTAACGGCCCGGCGCCGGCAAGGTGAAGGCGCCGATGTTGAAGAAGCGCTGCGTTGTCTGCTCAAATCCGGGAATCATCACCGGCTGGCCGGTGGCATCCGCGCGTTCCGAGAAGCCGGCATTGGTGCCGCTGTTGTTGCTCTGGTTGCCGAGCACGCGGGCCGTAAACGGATTGCCCGACTGGATGGTGGCCACGCCGCTGATCTGCCAGTTGCCGACAAGGCGGGCCAGCGTTCCGCCATGGCTGAGCCAGCGCCGCCGGTCGCCGAAGGGGAACTCGTAGGTGTGGTTGAGGACGAGCCGGTGGCGCACATCGAAGACGGAAAGACCGCGTTCGGCCTGGAGGTCGAAGCTGTTCTGGGCCACGGTGCGCCCTGCGCCACCCACACTGGCCGCGTCGTCAATTGATTTCGCGAGGGTGTAGTTGCCGCTCAGCGAGAACCCGCCGTGGAACTGGCGGCGCAGCCCCACCTGTAGCCCGTGATAGATCGAGGCCGCACCGGAGGTCTCGTAAACAAAAGCCAGGGCGTTCGGCAGGCCCAGGCGGTCCTGCGTGGTCAGCGGGGAGCCCGGCGCCGCCTGGTTGGGAGAGAGCAGCAGGTCGAGCTTGGTCCCTTTCGTGCCCACGTAGCCCACGCTCAGGATGACATCGCGCGCAATTTCGTTCTCGAGGCTGAAATTCCAAGTCTGCGCGTAGGGCGCCCGAAAACTGGGGTCCACGGCGTAGGTGTTACGCGCGATGTTGGGACCGAGTTCCGGGAAACCGTTCTCCAACGTCAGCACCTGTTGCGGCGTGGTAAGTAGCGTAGAGGCTTGTGCAAACGGCGGCTGGCTGGCGAGGTTCGGTACCAGGCGGGAATAAATGCTACCATCGTAGAAGATGCCGTAGCCTGCGCGCAACACCAGCCGCCGTCTGGTCCACGGCCGGAACGCGATCCCCAACCGCGGCGCCAGGTTGTTGCCGTCGCCGCGCACCAGCGAATCCGGCAGTAGGCCCGGAGCCTGGCCAGTCACGACCTCCACCGAGGAGAAGTTTTCACCTAATGCCAAATCCGACAGGTGTCCGTATTTCTCCGTGAAAGGCAGGAAATACTCGTAGCGCAACCCGTAATTCAACGTCAGGCGCGAGCTGAGCCGCCAGTCGTCTTGCCCGAAGAGGGAATAAACCCAGGAACGGAAGTAGTTGCTGCTCGTCCCGAAGCGCACGGAAGTGGCCTGCGGCAAGCCGAGCAGGAAGTCGGCGAAATCGAAACCCGTGCCCGGCACCGGGAAACCCCCAGCCGTGAAATCGCTGGTCGTGAATCCGCTGAAGGTGAATGTTCCGCGCGCGTCGGGGTCGGTCAGCGTATTGAGCTGGACCCGCCGCAGCTCGCCCCCGAAGCGCAGGTTGTGCTTGCCAGTGCTCAGAATTACGAAATCGAACCAACGCAAGGTCTGATTGCGCGTGAGCGACGGGATCACATCGTTCAGTCCGGTGAAGTTCGTGAACTGGAGCAGGGGCAGGCCCCAGTCGAACGGGTTCGACGAAACGCCGCGAATGCCTAAATCGCCGGCCACATCCTCCTGGAAGGCGAACGGGTTAAGCATGGAGCTCCGCTGGCGGTTGAAGTTGAACTGTAGGGTATTCAGGAAGCGCGGGCCGAAGGTGTGCGTCTCGCTGAGGTTAAAGTTCTGCCCGCGGATGGAGGTGTGCCGCGTCAGCCCGGGAAAGTTCGAAACTGCCTCCGTGCGCGAGGAGTTGAAGAAATAGGCGGCATTGACACTGTCTTTCGGCGAAACCTGGTGGCCGATTCTCCCGATCACGCGGTCGTTCGAGGAAGGCAACGCCTGCTGCAAGTGAAAGTTCTCGACGCTCCCCGGCAAATTGGGCAGCGGAATGTATTTGAGCAGGCCGAGGGCGGCGGGGTCGAGCAGTTCGGAAGGAATCCGGTTGTCTGGAAAGGGCGTGCGCGGCCCCGCCGGATTCGACGCTGGATCATAGATTATTGGCACCGTCCCCGCCAGCGGCCCGCTCGGTATGACGGCCTGGGAGAAGTCTCCCTGGCGCTCGAGTTCGGTTGGCACGGTCGCAAAGCTATCGAAGGGACTGCGGGCACGTTGCAGGTTGTAATTCACGAAAAAGCTGGTTTTGTCCTTGCCGTTGTAGATTTTGGGAATCACCAGCGGTCCGCCCAGTCCAACTCCGAGCTGTTCGCGATAGGAAGGGATTTGAGGCGACTCCGGCACGTTTAGCGGATAGGGCCGAGCATTGATAGCCGAATTCGAGTACTGCTCAAAGATGTTACCGCGAAGGCGGTTGACCTGCGGCCGCCGCTGTCCCCAACCACCTCCCGGGCCGCCGAAGAAACCCCCCATCGGCCCCCCGCCGAAGCCCGGGCCTCCAGCCCCGAAGCCCGGCCCCCCGCCGCTGAAGCCGGGCGCTTGCGGCCCTTCGCCCCGGCCGCGGAATTCCTGCGGGCCGCCACGCATGCGTCGCTCGTCATCGCCTGGCATCGAGGCTGAGATGCCGGTGCTCCCCGCGAGCAGGAACGAGTTGGCCGCGCTGGCGGCAGTGTTCTCCTCCACCGATCCCGCATCCCCCGCGGGCGTCGCCGTCGAGGTAGCCCCCTCGGCAAAGCGCACATTGCCTTCTGTGGAACCGCCGTTGGCTTCCGGCAAACTGCCTTCTACACCTTGGCCTCCCAGGCGAGCCTGGAGTTGCCCTTCAGGCATGGCAAGGTTTTCGGGGCCCGTTGAGGTGCCGCCACTCCGCCCGGGGCCCATACGGCTCGCGGCCTCACCAGCGTTCGGGAGATCGATGACCAGCGCTACGTTAACGGCCAGCGATTTCCCCGCCGTCACGGGCACCGGTTCACGCGCGTCCTTACGGAATCCAACCAGGGAAACTTCGAGCCGGTAAGCCCCGGGGACGACATCCGGGAAGCAATAGTTGCCGGCTTCGTCTGTCCAGGTGACCTTCCGCTCGCCGGCGCTGAGCTGGGTGATCTCTACGGTGGCGCCGGGCACTGAAACACCACCCGGGCCGCGCACGTGCCCGGTGATCGTGCCGGTTTGCTCGGCTTGGGCGAGCGCAATTGCCGGGACGATAGCAAGCAGCAAAATGATCCGCGCCAAGCTGTTGGCGAGCAGCAGAGGATTGCTCGGTCTCAAACAGCCGGCCATGGTGCCCAGTGCTCTGTGCATCGGTCAGTAATGTTGACGAATCGAACTTGAGTCCGGTTACACGGTAACCCTGGCTGGTTCGCCCACGTCAACGACACAGGAGGTTCCTATGTATAGGTGGATGTCTGGGATGTTGTTGGTCATCCCCCTTGTCGGTTTGAACGCGGGACTCGCACGGGAGAGGGCGCACCCGGGGCCGGGAGCCCGCCTGGAACGCAGGCGGGAGTTCGGCGGGGCGCGCGTCATGGGCATCGTTGCTTCGGTAGGCGTGGACCGCTTCACGGTCAAGACGCCTGACGGAAACGAGCAAACTGTTCTGGTGGACGAACAAACACGCTACCGCGAAGGGCAGAAAGATATTCAGCTCGAAGATTTGAAGCCCGGTGACCGGGTTTTGCTTCGCGCCCAGGCCGATACAAGCAGTGGCTTGAAGGCTCAGATGGTGCGCCGGGTGACCGAGGAGGAAATGCAGCGCTTCGGAAGCGGAGAACGAGCCTTTGGCGAGATCATCGCCATTGAGAAGGGTCAGCTAAAGTTGCGCGACCCCCGGCAGGGCGACCGCATCGTGAAGTTCGACGCGCAGACCACTTTCGTGAAGGAGGGGAAACTCTCGACCCCGCAAGAACTGAAAGTGGGTGAACGCATTATGGCCGTCGGCAAGGAAACCAGTAATGGGTTCACGGCCACGCGGATCATGTCGGGCCCTATGCAGAGAGGACGCTGGGGTGGCCCGGACCGCGGGCGCGAGGGGGATGAGCCGAGGCAATAAGACCTCGGCCTCCCAGGGGAACTGGCACGTCCGTCACTATTACGGCCTCTGGCGGCACCTCCTGATTCCATCGCCGCCAGAGGCAGCAGCTATTTCATCACCACAAGACGACAGACGATATTGCGTGCTGGGAAGATCCACGCGAGATGCTTTTCGTAGAAGTCCACTGAGAGTGCGGCCAACATCCGCCCCAGGCCGTCCAGAAGCAGGTTCCCGCCAAAGGTCAACCGACGCTCAACGATGCGAAAGCCGCCTCCGCCGTAAGTAAAGTTCTCAAAGGAGTCGCGCGCGAAGTAGTCGAAGCTGTGATAGCCCAGGTGGTGAATGTGCGTCGGATCGGAATAGGAATCTGGCGACGTGTAGTGCGGCGTCGTCACAATCACCTCGGCACCGGGCTTGGCGATGCGATGCACTTCGGCCATGACGCGCAGGATGTCAGGCTGGTGCTCGAGGAAGTGCGAGAGATAGATTCGGTCGGCACAGCCGTCACGCACCGGCCAGGGGAAGTGCGTTAGCTCGCAAAGCACGTCCGCCGCCGAGCCCGGCTGCCGGTCGAGCCCAATCGCCCCCGGCTCTTGCTTCTTCTTCCCGCAACCGATGTCCAGAACAAGCATGGTTAGAAGTATGAAGTGTGAAGTATGAAGCTTTTGAGTCACCCCAGCCGCGCCAAGTCCTAACATTCATGCTTCAGCCTTAGCGGGTGAATCAGCCGCGGCACGCCGCGGCCCGCATGACCCCTGCCGCGACCCGCTAGTCCGCCGAGGATAGCACATCGTTCAGGGATTCGCACTTTGTGGGAGAGCAGGCTACGATTCACAAGAGAAACCCACAGCAGATTTGGAAGGCAGATCAACCATGGCGACCGAGTCTGCTGGCGGCAGAAAATGATACCCTACCCGGCCATCGAGCGAGGAGGAGCAGATGGAATACAGAGAGGTTATGAGAATACTGAAGACGCTGGGAAGTCCGGAGAATGTCGCCGGCATGGCGCGCTTCGGGATTGTCGTAAGGAACGCCTATGGCGTCTCCGCGCCTGCCTTGAAGAAACTCGCCAAGCAGATCGGGCGCAACCACGCACTCGCGCAGCAGCTCTGGCGCTCCGGCAACCACGACGCGCGCTGCCTGGCCGGCCTGATTGATTACCCGGCAGCCGTCGATGAGCGGCAAATGGAAAACTGGGCGAAGGATTTCGATTCCTGGGCGGTGGTCGATGGCACCTGCAACAACCTCTTTCGGAAGACCGCCATTGCTCACCAAAAGGCTGCCGAATGGGCAAAGCGTGAACAAGAATTCGTGAAGCGCGCCGGATTCAGTCTGATGGCCTGCCTGGCGGTGCACGACAAAGACGCTGCGGACGCGCAGTTCTTGCGCTACTTGGCCCTCATCAAGCGAGAGGCCAGGGATGAAAGGAATTTCGTCAAGAAGGCCGTGAGTTGGGCTTTGAGGCAAATCGGCAAGCGCAACCTCCGGCTGCGCCGCCAGGCCATCAAGACGGCGACGGAGATTCACGCGCTCGACTCGGCAGCGGCGAGGTGGATCGCCTCCAATGCGCTGCGCGAATTGAAGAGCGAGAAAGTGCAGCTTAGGTTGCGGCGGGCGGCCTCACTCCGCCGGCCTTCCCTCGCCAGCTCCAGGTAGCCTCCGGAGGAAGGCCAGAGCTATCCGTCTATTCGACCACTAGCAGGCTGTGCGGAGCCAAGCGCAAGGTGGAGCCATCCGAGGCAAGCGTTGCTCCGGCGGTCGCGAACAGTTTGCGCTGCCGGCTCACCATGCCTCCCAGACCCGCCAGACGACAATTGACCGGAAGTTCTGTGAAATTCACGACGGCCACCCGGCCGCCCAGAGGAAACACCGCCACGCGCGGTGGAGCATCAAGAGAGGTGACGGTGAATTGCGAGACCTCCTTCCGCAAGGTCTCCAAAGCATCGCGTAACTCCGGTGTGGGTTGCGCTACCCGATTCTGCGCATCAACATAAGTCAGGCGCGGCAGCGCCATGGAAAACACCACCAACTTGCCATCACCGTGCGGAATTACCTGAACGTGCTTTCCTTTTGGAAGCTCCAGCGGACTCGACGTGGGCAAGCGGGGGTCGCCGTTCAACCGGTGCGCCAGGCCCTCGCTCAGGAAGGCCGTCCCACCCGCCTTGAGGAAGCCCCCCAGTTTGGGCACAAACTCCGCGTCCTCCAGGGCGTGGACGGTGAAGAGCGCGGCGCGGGCGCCCTCGGGAAAGCGCGCGGTCGGCAGGAGCGGGACCGCGAGCATGCCAATCTGGTCAAAGAGATACGCTTCGTTGCCCGCCTCGCTCGAAGGTGGCTTGTAAGCAGGAATGCCCTTCCAGTCTCCGACCAGTTTGCCCAGGGCCTCGAATTCCGTGCGCCGGGAGGCGAAGGCCTCCGCCTGGGGCCGAAATTCCGGCGAAACCAATGAGCCGTAACAAAACAGCAGGATCTCCGGCGCGCCCGCCAGCACCGTCACATACGGTTGGTCTAGATAAAGGACGGGGTCGGTCCCGTAAGGATCGAACCAGCCGCCGCCGAGCTTTTCAGCGCCTATTTCGGCCATCCAACGGTAGACGAAGAAGCCTTCATACTGCTGTTTGTGTCCCCACTCATCGGAGCTCGGATCACGCAGCTCTGTGCCCATCCAGACGCGGTCGAAGAGCGCCGTTTCCTTGTCGACCATGTAGCCCCGGTTATGGAACTCGTCGTACCACTGCGGGTACTTCAAAATGATCTTGACGTTGGGATTGGCCTGGCGGGCCGGCCCGAGCACGCGGTTGCGGCTCACGTCGAGCATCAGCTTTTCGCGGTACTGCCGCCAACTCATCGCGCCTTTGGCCGCCGCGCATTCCGAGCACTCGCAATCGGTGAAAAAGAAGTCGTCGATCATGATTTCGTCGAAGAGCGTCGCCGTAAAAGCAAAGATAGAGGCTAGGTGTTCCTGGTTGGCACGGTTCGTGTAGCAGGCACCAACCTCCCAACCGCTGGTGGCCTTGCCGAACCGCGTGGTGGTGACGCAGCCGGAAACCTTCAATCCTGCCTGGCGGAAATAGTCGCGCGCGGTCTTCAGGGCCGCCGCGTCGGCCTGATAGCCGTCGCGAAAAGCCTCGACATAAACCTTGCTGATGCCCATCTTGCGGCAGAACTCCAGGGCCTCGGCGCGGCCCTCCGGGGTCGAGAGGCGGTCGCGTACATCCTGGGCCGTAAAAAGGGTTGACCAGTCGATGGCCGACAGGTGTCCCGGCTGTGAAGTCGCAGCCAGCAAAACAAAGAACGAGACAACAATCACGTGAAGGTGATAAACGGGAAAGGAACGGTGCATGGTGGGCTGGGCTCCTTGGGTAGAAGGTACGCGTCTCAAGTGCAGTCTGCCTGTAACTCCCGATTCATTCCGACTTCCAGCGAACTTTGCGCCCACTTCTCTTCCGCCTCGAGGTGCTCGCGGAGTTCACGGATCATCCGCGCCCCCAAGGTCAACAGAACGCTGGGATCTCCCGAGAGCTCGTAAGAGGTCACCTGTCGTTGAAACCTGTCCAGGTCAACGCCAAAGCGTTCGTGACCGCGCCGCAGGCGAGCGACCTGAGCCGCGTTCTCGGCCCCCTGTGCCTGAGCCGCGAACAGGACTGTTTCCTCGTAGCGAAAGTGCGCGACAGCGACAGTTTCGAAGAATGTGAGCGCCCCCCGCAGCTCCGCGGCCACCGCCTGACGCTCAGCCGCGGGTATCGTTTTCAGTCTCTCCAGGAAATTCTCCCAGTCGGCCAGCCGGGCGCGAATCTCGCGGTGTTCGCGTCTCCACTCTTTCTGGTCCCCGGCTTCGACCGGTTGCGTTGCTCGGAAGGGCTGTTCGGCAGGCGGCGCGGCGCTCTCCGGCGCGAGATATCGGTAAGTAAAACCTCGGCTCTGGAAAGTCGCAGCCACTTCCCGTCGCGGCGGGTAGGTGTGCGTGGTGAACTGGCCGGGCAGGCGCCCGCGAACGTACGCGCCGGGCAGCGTCTCGCAGTCCACGGTGAACAGGTCACCGCCCGCCACCATGGACAGGTTGAAGTCGTAGCTCTCGCGGGTGTTGAAGAACAGGCGCGTGCGCGGGAATGCCAGATGATAGATGCTAACGGCAAGCTGGTAGTCGTCATCGGACACGCTGAACCGTGACGGCTTCTGCGAGGCGAGCACGCCCCGGGCGGGCTTCAAGCGAGGAATGCCGAGGGCGTGGGGTTCAAGGCCGTAGGTCCGGCGCAGATAGTTCCCGTGCTCCACCAAGGCCAGCACGTCGAATCGCCAGTCGTACAGGCCAAACAGCACTCCCAGAGCCACGCGCGTGAATCCCGCCGCAATCGCGCGATCCCAGACATCCAGGCGAAACTCATACTGCCGCTTGGGCGAGCCGGGAAAGTGCCAGCGTTCGAAGTGCGGCTGATCGTAGGTCTCCTGCCAAAGGGCCACCCAATCAAGTCCCGCAGCGCGCAGGCGGCGATAATCCTCTGCTTCGTAAGGCGGGGCATTCAGTGCCACCAGTCCTCCGCCGAGGGCCTCCAATTTCCGCCTTGTCAGTTCGACGTAGGCCGCCAGGCGATCGGGGCCGAACTCGGCATCCTCGGCCAGCACCAACTCGATTTGCCGGTGTCCCCAGGAAAGGATGAGGCTGAGCTCGCGTTCGTAATGCTCCGGACTCAGCCGCACGCGCTCGGCCAGGGCATTGGATTTGCGGTAGCCGCAATAGAGGCAGTCGTTCTGACAGAAGCTGGTTAGATACTCCGGGATGATAAACTCGAGGGTGTTTCCGGCAACCCAGCGGCGAAGTTGGGTGGCAGCCGCCTGAATTTCAGCGCGCGCGGCCGGCTCCCGTCCCCAGGCAAGCAAGGATGCTGCGTCCTCCGCTTCCAGGCCCCCGCGCGTCTCCGCCGTTCCGACAATCGTCTCGATGGGGCGCGTCGGCGCCGACATCGCGCACAAGGCCTCAATCCGCCTGCGCCCGGACGCCCAGTGCTCGCTGAATCGCGCCATCGACGTCAACCCTCTCAACTCTCCCAGGCGTGGGCACGCCTCCACGTGACAGAAGCCGCCTCGCTGCCCCTTCAGCAATCCTGCATCCACAGGGAAAGAACGTCAAGACCGTCAAAGCGGAGCGGGGGGCAGATATCAACGATGCGAGGCCTCGTTAGGGGGCAGAGGCGCACATGGAGCAAAACTGCGCCAGCTTCAAGTCAATGTTCTCGACAGAGTGAGAAGAACTCATCACACAGCGGTAGTTCGGGCAATGCCGCAAACCCAGCGTGTGACCCAGTTCGTGCAACGCTTCCTTGAGGAGCCGATCGGCCAGGAGAAGAGGGTCCGGGGGCATCCCGTAGAATTCCTGCCGCAGCCGATGCATCGAGACCAGGGCTGTCGCGGGGCTTGCAGGACCGAGCTGCGCTTCGCCGAAAACGAATGTCAGTATGGGGATATAGAGATCCGCCTCGGTCACGCCCAGCAGCCGCCAAGTCTCCACCGCGGGTTGTTTCATCAGGCGCCGCAGGATCTCTGTAGAATGATACTGCCCCCGCAAGGAGTCGAAGGCAAAGGCCACCTCCAGGCTTTGGGCCTGGATAGAGCAGGCTACCTGCAGGATCGGCGCCAGACCCTCGGCGAGCAACTCGAGGTGGGACCGGTCGACTTCTCCGAGCGGGAGGAGGGAAACAATTCTCATGACGACGCGGGCCCGGCCTTCTTAAACCCATATCTCTTGATTTTGTTGTAGAGCGTCACTCGATCGATCTTAAGGACCCGGGCAGCCAGGCTCTGGTTCCAATTGCAGCCTTCGAGGACTTTAAGGATGTGGGCGCGTTCCACATCCTCCAGGGATTGTCCGAGGGGCGGCTGGGCGCCGGAACTGACTTGGAGTGGGAAGTCGGAGATTTGGAGTTCTGGCTCTCGCCCGATTACCATGGCGCGCTCGATGGCGTTCTCCAGCTCGCGAACGTTTCCTGGCCAATCGTAGTGCATCAACAAGTCCACAGCCGGCTTGCTGATGCAAGTAAACCGCCTGTTCATGGCCCGGGCGTATTTGCGAAGGAAATGATCCGCCAACAGAGGGATGTCGTCTCGGCGCTCCCGCAAGGAGGGAAGCCGCAGCTCGAACACATTCAAGCGGTAAAAGAGGTCCGGCCGGAAAGTGCCCTCTTTGACCTTCGCCTCCAGATCTTTGTTCGTGGCGGCGATGGCACGAAAATCCACCTTGATGCTCTGCGTTCCACCCACGCGCGTAATCTCTCTTTCCTGCAAGACGCGGAGCAGGTCGGTCTGGGTTTTCAGGCTGATGTCACTGATCTCATCCAGGAAGACGGTGCCGCCCTCGGCGATCTCAAACTTGCCTTTTTTGCGATATTGCGCGCCTGTAAACGCGCCCTTTTCGTGTCCGAAGAGTTCGCTCTCCAGCAAGGTTTCGGTCAGAGCACCACAGTGAATGACGACCATGGGCATGAAGCGGCGAGGGCTCAAGTTGTGGATAGCTCGGGCCACCAGTTCCTTGCCCGTGCCGCTCTCGCCAGTGATGAGGACCGTGGTATCCGTGGGAGCGACCGTCCGCACCATCTCCAGGACTTTCTGCATGGGCGGACTCTGCCCCACTAGCTCCACGCCCTGGATCTCTTCCAGGCTTTCGCGCAGCCGTATGTTCTCCTCTTTTATGCGGCGATGCTCGAGGGCCTTGCGAACCACGTGCGCCAGGTCGTCGGGGTCGAAAGGCTTGGTGATGTAATCATAAGCGCCATCTTTCAGTGCCTGCACCGCTGTCTCCACGGAAGCATAGCCCGTCATGATAATGACGATGGTTTCCGGGTCGACCTCGCGGATTTTGCGCTGCAATTCCAGGCCGTCCATGCCTGGCATCTTGATGTCCACCAGAGACAAATCCCAGCGCTCTTTGGGCAGCTTGAACAGAGCCTCACGAGCGGTGGAGGCAGTCTCCACGCTGTAGCCTTCTTCCTCGAACCATTTACTCAGCGACTCGCGGACCACCGTCTCGTCGTCCACGATCAAGATGCTGACTTTGGCATTCATAACTCTCTCCTGACAGACTCCCGGCAGCCCAGGTTTTCAGGCGGCGGGCTCACTCGAGTTCGCCGGCTCCCTCGATAGGCAGGAGCCTCCCCTGGCCGCCCATCTGCGCCTCTTCCGGCACGATTACCGTAAAGGTGGTGCCCTTCTGTGGCGTGGATACCACCTCGATGTTCCCTCCGTGCTGCTGGATAATTCCGAAAGCAATGGCCAGCCCCAGACCCACCCCTTTGCCCTCCTCCTTAGTGGTGAAGAAGGGTTCAAAGATGTGGGGCAAGACCTCCTCCGGGATGCCCGGCCCTTCGTCACTGACCACTACGCGGCCGGCGCGCGAGGAGGAGTCGAAGAAGGTGGTGACCTTCAACCGTCCACCGTGCGGCATCGCTTCCACAGCGTTCATCAGGAGGGCCAGCAATGCCTGCTGCACTTGGCTGGCGTCGCAGTAAAGAGCAGGAATGTCCGCCGCCAGGGTCTTCTCCAGGTCGATGGACTGCAGTTCCAGTTGGTGCCCAATCAGCAGCAGGCAGCGCTCGACGATGCCATTTAAGTCGTTCTTCTGCGGGTTCAGGGGCGCCTGGCGGGCAAAGGTCAGCAGGTTCTTCACGATGGCACCGCAGCGCCGGCTCTCACCTTCCACGATCTGGAGGTAGTTCCGCGCCTCACCCAATCGCGTACTGCCATTGAAACCTTTCTCCGCCATGCGGGCAACCAATTTGGTGTAGGTGAGAATCCCCGCCAGGGGATTGTTGATTTCGTGTGCCACCACGGCCGCGAGCTTTCCCAATGAGACCATCCTCTCAGCTTGAACCAAGTGTTTATAGGCGCGCTCGAGTTCGCTGGTCTTCTGCCGGACACGCTCCTCCAGCGTTCGCGTCCATTCCAGAATCTCTTGTTGCGCCTTCTTGAGCTGGGCGGTCATGTGGTTGAAAGAAGCCGCCAAGCTCCCGAGTTCATCGGCGCTCGTTACCGGGAGGGAGTAGTCCAAGTCACCTGCGGCGACGTGGCGCGTCCCCTCTGTCAACGCGCGCACCGGCCTGCGTACCATCACCCAGATGAGCACCACAGAGATCAGGCTGACGACGAGGACTGAAAGGCCGGTAAAGAATGCCAACTTTTGCTGGCGGAGGGCCAGACTTTGATCAACTGCGCTCAGCGACAGGTCGGTATCGAGCACGCCGAGCACCTGGTTGCCCACCGCTGAGTGGGCGTGGCAAGCGGCATTAGAGCAATCCGGCTCGTTCTCGATGGGCGTGATCAAGCCGAGCACGCGTTGGCCATCGCGGGCCACGTAAATGCGCATCCGGTCGGGACGGTCCAGACGCTTGAGCGGCTGGGCCTCGGCGTGGCAGGCGTAGCAGGCCTCCGCCTTCTTATCCACGGACTTTCCCAGCTCCTGGGCGTCGGTGGAAAAGGTAATCTTGCCTTCTTTGTTGAAAATCCGGACTTTGCTGATGCCGGGTTGATGGCCAATGGTTTGGATGATCTGGAAGACTTCATCGCGCTGGTCGCGGAGCATCGAGTAACGAATGCTACGCCGGATAAGGTCACTAATGCGGTCGGCACTCAGGAAAACCATCTCTTCCAGGTGCTGACGGTGGAGGCGAAGGTTCAGATACCCAAGGAAACCAAGCAGCACCACCATGCTGCCGACCAAGCAGGCCGTCAGCTTCGTCGCCAGACTGGTGGTCAGCCGCTGCATCCTTTCTCCTCTTTCCTTTCTCCAGATCCGTGTGAACGTGTTCACGCCACACGGACTGGAGTGTTCACTCTCCTCGGGCGGCGCTGAGCCTGTGCTGCCGCCGAGTGCACTTCAAACACGCCGAAGTAACGAACCGCCAGCGCGAAGAACAGAAACCCTAAACCCACCAGGGACAAGGTCACGGAAACTTCAGTCCACTTGGGGAAGTAATGCGTCCCCGACGAGGCTTCCAGACCCGTGAGGGAAACGTTCAGGCGGTTGAGCAGAAAACCCGCGATCACCAGCACCGCCGCGACAAACAGCCCTTCGCGACTCTCCCGCACTCGGCGGGAAGCCAGGAAGGCCAGCGGGATTACTACTCCTAGAAGAGTTTCCAGCACAAACAACACGGTCTCCGTCGAAGGCTCGCGCAGGTAGCGCAACGTGCCGTGGCTGGCCAGATCCTGAAATCGCATCAGGCCGTAAAACGCCAGCACCACCACTATCCCCTTCCCCAAATCCACAAGCAGCGGCATCTCAATTTCGCGTCCAAAAGTTCGGGCGCTCAGGTTGGACTCGAAGATCACCATCGCCAGACCCACCCCAATGGCGGAAACAAAGAAGAGTACCGGTAACAAGGGTGAATACCAGTAAGGGTGGAGTTTGGAGGGAACGATCAGATAAAGGCTACCCAGCGAGGACTGGTGGAGGGTGGAGAGCAACACCCCTGCAATCACCAGAGGGACGGTGAGAGCTTTGACGATCCGGAGAGGCCTCTGCCACCGAAAGCGCTCAAAAATCACCGGTGAGAATTCCAGCGCCAACACCGCGAGGTAGAGCATCACACACCAGGCTACCTCAAACATCACGGAGCGGGGATTCCACATCACCATGGGGTGCCAGATCCTGTAAGGGCGGCCCAAGTCGAAAAGCAAAGTTACCGCCACCAGCGCGTATCCCAGGAAAGCCGTCAGAATCGTGGGACGCACGATAGGCTGGAATCGCTCCAAGTGAAAGAGGTAAACAATGGCCGCCACTGTGAAGCCACCCGCTGCCAAGCCCACGCCGCAGAGCACGTCAAACCCGATCCACAATCCCCAGGGGAAGCGGTCGGTCAAGGCGGTTGCGGCTCCCAGGCCTTTGGTGAAGCGGAGAAGCGCCGAGTAGAAACCCGTGGCCAGAATCACCGCTAGGACCACGCGCCAGAAGGTCGCTCTTGGCAGCCTCCTCCAGCTCATCGGCCCCTCTGCCCCTAAGTCTTCGACCTCGGCTGCCAGCCCGGGCAATCATCACCGGCGGCAGGCTTCACCGCTAGCCGACACTTGCCCGGGGCGTTTCCTCCTCGTCGCCTTCAGCATGCGCTACCTCGGCGCGGCGCCTCGTGATCCACCAGATCCCGCCCAGGAGGGCTGTGCCCACAGCAACCACATTCGGTATCTTGGAGAGCTCGCGGTGGGTGTACATGGGCAAAGGATTGTGCGGGACGTTGGCCGGAAAGCCGAGCACTTCAAAAGGCACCGCGGACAGGTAGAGCACTGAGGTGCCCCCCACTTCATCTCGGCCGTAGATGTGCGGCACATAACCGGCGGGATTCTGCCGCAGCCGGTTCTCGGCCTCCCGCAGCAACTCATCACGATCACCGAAGATGCTGGCTTGGACGGGACAGGCTTCAGTGCACGCAGGCTGGAAGCCCTTGGCCTGGCGCGGCGCGCACATAGTGCATTTCCTCACCCTCGGCAGTACCAGCTTCCATTCATAGCGCGGAATGCTAAACGGACAGGCCATCATGCAGTAACGGCAGCCCATGCACCGGCTCTCGTCGTAAATCACCGGTCCGGCTGCCGTCTTCCGCAACGCGCCGACGGGACAAACCGATGCGCACGTTGGGTCCTGGCAGTGCATGCAGAACTTCCGGACAAAAACGCCGGAATGCGACTCCACAACATTCAGGGTCTCAGCCGTCAGCGTGGTGTCCTCACTCTTCGGTAGCCCATTGGCCTCCTTGCAGGCGCTGACGCATGCTCCACAGCCGATGCACCGGGTTGTGTCCACTAAAATGGCCGTGCTCATACCGCCAAGAGCTCGCAAGACTCATCCTGGAAAGACAACGAGTCGCCCCCGCCGTACGCCCGCGGCTGCTTCTATTTGCACGCGACGTGCCGGAAATTTCAACACAAAAGCGCTACATTCGGGCATTTTTACCGAAATCTATAATGCCGATGAACTCTTGCTCTGCGAAGCGGGGGAAATAACCCCTTTGCCCACTCTGTTCACAGCGAGGAACGTTCCTGGGGAGGGTTCGGCCGCCCTGCGGTGAGCATGAGCATCACTCTGCGGCAGCGCGGAGGTGCGCTAATGAATCGTATGGGGCGCGTAGGGATTCCCATTCAAAGTCAGTCCACACCTTAGGGTCGGATCGCGCCAGACAACGAATCGCTGGGGCATCGCCGTCCTGACTGGTTAGCCCCAACGTAAGGTCAGGCGTCAGCCGCGTGGAAATGAACTCTCGGGGCCGACCAACCTCTTGCCTAAGCCACTCGACAGCTCTACCAGCCAGGCGTGGCCGTCGGAGAGGAAAGCACTCTCGGGAACCGAGGTCCAACCAGCGAGTTTCTCTCGGTGCGAAGGCGATAGCCTCGTGTTCGCCGCCGGCCTTCTAGCGCGAGCTGCCCGCCGCTCTTGCCATTTCTGGATAAGCACACCGAGCAAGATAAGACCGGTGAAGGTCAAAGCCACAAAGATCGCAACTGTTATTGGAGTCCCTCCCCAACGCGTTGCCTCGTCCCGTTGTGCAAGCGCAGGCTATAGCGCGACGCGGTTAAGACAAAAAGAGTTGCCGCACCAGGTTCTCCCAGCGTTCCTCGGGGACTTGCGCGAGGATATCGGGGATGGCTCGGCCACCATCCTGTAAGCGAACCTCGGCGCCTCCATCGATTCGGCTGTAAAGGGTGGCAACAGAATCTTCCATCCAGCGCTGCGCCAGCCGTCCTCGCAACAGATTCTTAAAGTTCGCGTCCCCGGCAGGAGCGTGAACCGCCACCAGCCAGCCGACACCGAACGGGTCGTCTCGAAGTACCGACGGGTCCTTCAGTACATCCATGTTCACGTCGACCACCTCGCCCTCGATGGGCGACAGCATCTCAAAGCGGTGATTGCCGCGCGTGATGGTCCAGCCCTTTTCCCCCTGGCGGAGCCAGCGCCCGCGCGCTGGCAGCTCAATCTGGTCGATTTGTCCCAGCAGGCGCGTGGCGAAATCGTCCAGCCCAACCCTGACCAGATGCCTCGCCTCTTTCATCGCCCAAGTGTGGCCGGGGTGGTACGAGAGGTGAGATGGAAGCTTGAAGCCTCCCACCACGCTCACGGGGACCGGAGCCTGCTCGTGTTCCCGTATCCCCGTTGTCACATCCACCAATTGGGGAACTCGCCGATGAAGGTAATAATCCACCAGAACGAAAATCACGAAAGTTGCAACCACCAGCACAGCGACCATCAAGCACCTCCCTGCTCCGCCATTCGCTCTGCCCAAGGCGGGGAGCACCTCTTCACGCCGTCCCCGAAGGCACTCTGGAGGCCACTGGGACCAAGTTGGACGATTCGATCTGGGTTTGGAATTTCCTTTGTTTACATGCGGTTACAGGCCTTTATAACGAAACTACTGAATTGACAAAATGCCCTTAGCGCTGCCGCTTGTTGCATCCTGCCACAGCTTTCCGCTGGCAAATGCCGCCTCGTGAAGTCAACCTGCTCACGATCAACTGCTTAGGAGTGTGTGGCAATTTGCATCGCCACCTGTGGAGACTTTCATCTTGCCTGACTGCGCAGGGGTACAGGGGCGACGCTCCAGCCGTGGTCGCTAGCCGAACCTGGCAACCCCCTCACCTGAAGAACTGCTCCTGCCCACCGACTAAGGCGCGGGACAGGTGTGGCACGCTTGCCGCCCGCGAATTTGACTTGGGGTACA